>OLOV01002986.1_pt1 | contig 10805 bp, 9 predicted proteins | sample 1672931 | NCBI WGS metagenome assembly OLOV01 (sample SAMEA3136738, study PRJEB25190) | human gut metagenome | biome: human gut; feature: human-associated habitat; material: faeces | place: Austria | collected 2013
ATCCACGACACCGTCCACGAGATGGCCCGTGACGAAGCCCGCCACGGCAAGGCTTTCGAGGGCCTGCTGAATCGCTACTTCGGCAAGTAATCAAATAACAGCAAAACAGCGAGTGGTTTCCCACTCGCTGTTTTTTGAATACAAACAAAAAAGCAGTCTGTCTTGCCGGTGACAGGCTGCTTTCTTGCTCTTTTTACAAAATAAAATATGTGGGGGATTGGGGGGGAATGCATAAAACTCACTGCTGTGCCGTCAGCAGCTTTGTGTTTATAATAGCATCTTTGATTTTTAAAGTCAACGCTTTTGATTATTTAATTTAAATAATAATCATTTATTTTAGTTATTTAATATGTATTAGTTGCAGAATGGTAACAAATATTAACGCAAGCCTTTGCTTTTGGCAATTTTATGCTATGATAGTGCAAAAGCAAGAAAGGCGGGCATGATATGAACCAAAAGAAAATGTACGCTCTTATAAGTCATTATGACACTTACTTCAAGCAGGACGACTGTCGGTTGCTGCATTCGGTGGTCATGGAGCCGCACATCGATGCGCTGCTGTACGCTCCGAACGAGGCTTACCATCCCCTTTTGGAAGCTGGTCACCGCAGGCGCAAGCGACTACAAGATGAGCGCTCCCAGGGGTGTGCTCGGCAAGCGCAACGAATACATGATGTTTATAGACGCAAGTGAGGACATGGACGACCAAGAGACCGCCGTGTGCTTGCAGGTCGTGCTTCTTAACCGGGCAGAGACAGACAGGCTTGTTGAGATCGGCCCCGAGCAGTTCAGCAACTTCCTATACCCCGATGACGGAGACCGCCATTTTATCTGCGAGAGAAAGAGACGCGATAAGTTCTAATATTATTCCGATGATATTAAAAATCGTCCGTGAAATTCACGGACGATTTTTAACTATATAATTCTTCTTGCGCCGGTGTAATGCTCGGCGTAGTAGTACGAGTCGAGGTCGGTGATTATTACCTGTCCCTTGCCGGTGGATGCGTGGATAAACTGCCCGTCGCCTATATACATTCCGACATGGCCGATGGGGTCGACATTATCCGAGAAGAACACGAGGTCGCCCGGCTGAAGGTCTGACTTATCGACTGGCGTACCGTCGGTTCTGTACTGACTGCCCGCTCCGCGCTGGAGCTTGTAGCCGTACTGACCGTAGACATAGTAAACAAGCCCTGAGCAGTCAAAGCCCTTGGGCGATGCGCCGCCGTAGACATACGGCACACCGAGATACTGCTTTGCGGTGGCAACTATCTGTCTGCCGAGCTCCGTGCCGGAGCCGCCATCGGTCTTATCGCTCTTGAGCTTTATATAATCTGCGGACATGTAGCCCTTTGTGCCGTTAATGGTAACGGCATACCAGCTGCCGGTCTTGCCGGTTATTGTGACCTTCGTTCCCCTGTCGTAATAGCCGAGGGTCGCATATTCCGTGGACGGGCCTCTTCTCAGGCGCACGGAGTCGCCGTTTACATAGCCGGCAGCGTCCATGGTCTGCTTGGGTGCGGGGACGGAGTTCGATGTGCCGAGTGAGATGCCTGTCTTGTACATATAGCCGTACTTGCCATTGACCTTTATCTCGTACCAGCTGCCATACATACCTGTTATAGTGGCCTTTGCGCCGCTGTTTATGGTCTTGACGACGCCGAAGCTCGTGCTGGGTCCCATTCTGAGGTTGGAGCCGTTATCCTTGACGGTGCCGTTTTTTGTGCTGCTGTATGTTGTTGTGGGAACAAGGCGCATATAATCGCCGCTGACATAGCCGGTCTTACCGTTGTAGCTGACCTTGTACCATCCGTTCTTCGAGCCGGTGATGGTCATTTTGGTGCCCTTGGCGTAGGTGCCGACAATGGAGTAGCTCGTGCCTGCACCCTTGCGCATGCGGACATCCGAGCCGGTTATCTTGCCGGTATACTTGGTGGTGGAGCTTGTTGAGCTGCTGCTTGTGCTGCCGGATTTAGAAGTTGCCGACAGTGTCATGTAGTCGCCGCTGACATAGCCGGTCTTGCCGTTGTATTTAACGGCGTACCAGTTGCCCTTTGCACCGGTGACGGTCATCTTTGTACCCTTATCGTATGTGCCGATGATGGAATAGCTCGTGCCTGCGCCCTTGCGCATGCGCACATCCGAGCCGGTTATCTTGCCGGTGCCGAAGCTGCCGCTCACGCTGCTGTCGCTCTTCAGATAATACTTTGACGCATAGCCGATGGTGTTTTTATACATCACCTTGCTCCAGCCGTTGGAGGTGGAAATAACAATCACCTCTGCGCCCTTGGGCATGGTCATTAGGATGTTTGCGCTCGTACCGGCGCTTTTTCGCAGATTCAGCGCACTCGTGGTATAAGCGCCGAGCGTTTTATCCGCAGCGGCAGGTATAATGAGCAGCGATATACACATTATTGCCGCAAGCGCTATGCTTATCAGTCGTTTTTTCATTCTTGTCACTCCGTTATTGATTACAACCAGTAAAATAGTCAGTAATCAAATTGTAACACATAGCGCACATTATGTCAACACTTCAGACGGTTTGAGCCGTCGATACATGTAAATATTCTGTGAATCGGGTCGATACGCCTATTTCCAACATCTTGTGGTCGTGGTGAGATTAAACAAATAGTTATTGTGTATTTTGCAGTTTCTTTTTGACGGTTTATATGGTATAATGTGATTTGATCTAACCAGTGAGGAACTAAGATAAATGAAAAATAAGCTTTATAAAAAGGTCATAGCCCTGACCGTATGCCTTGCGATGCTTATTCCGCTTTGCGCCTGCGGCGAAACCAAGGAGCAAAAGCAGGTCTTTGCAATGGACACCGTCATGACGCTCACGGCCTACGGTAAAAACGCCAAGTCCGGCCTCGACGCTGCGGCGGGCGTTATAAATTCGCTCAACACTCTGCTTGACCCCGAGGTTGAAAACAGTGCGGCATATCAGCTAAACCACGCCGAGGGGCAGAATGTCATCGTTACGCCGCAGGTGGCGGAGATACTCACCACCGCACTCAAGGTATGCAAGCAGTCGGGCGGCGCACTTGATCTCTCGGTCTACCCCCTCTACCTTGCGTGGGGCGAGTTTGACTCGGAAAAGGGCATCATTCCCTCGAACAAGGAGATAAAGGAGCTTTTGAAGAATGTCCGCTTCTCGGAAACGAGCATCACAGAGTTCAGCGGCGAATCGAACTATTCCGTCAGAATGCCAGCAGGCACGCAGATAAGCTTCGGTGCTGCGGCAAAGGGCTGCGCCTCGGATAGGGCGATCGAAGCCATGCGCAATGCCGGTGTCGAAAGCGGCATCGTCTCTCTCGGCGGTAATGTCCAGACCCTAGGCCTTAAGCCGGACGGCTCAAAGTGGACGGTCGCAGTCGAGGATCCTAACGACACCGGCTCGTATGTCGGAACGCTCAAGGTCGGCGAGACGGCAGTCGTCACAAGCGGCAACTACCAGCGATACTTTATCGGCAGCGATGGCGTTAAATATCACCATCTTATTGATCCAAGCACTGGAGAGCCTGCAAATAACGGTCTTGTCTCCGTTACGGTCGTGTGCGAGGACGGCACGATGGCCGACTGCCTGTCGACGGCGATGTTCGTTCTCGGCGTTAACGGTGCGCTAAACTACTGGCGCAACTACGGCGGCTTTGACATGGTCATGATAACCGATGAAAACGAGGTAATCTGCACGAGCGGCCTTGTCGAGGTGTTTGAGCTTACAAACACCAAGGACTATACTTTTAAGTTCACTGAGTAAGGTTAACATAATTCAGCCACCGTATCAGATATATTGATACGGTGGTGCTTCGTTAAGAGGATTTAGTTTAATGGCATATCTGGACACCGATGTTAGGTACTGCAAGGGTATAGGAGAAAGGAAAGCGCTGCTTTTAAATAAGCTCGGCGTGTTCACCGTACACGACCTTGTTTCCTATTTCCCCAGAAAATACGAAGATCGCAGCCAATTTAAGCCCATAGCGCTCACCTGTGACGGCGAGACAGCCTGCATTCAAGCCATCGTTGCCGACACGCCCCGCCTCGTGCGCATCCGCCGCGGCATGGAGCTTGTGAAGTTCCGTGTCGTGGATGAAAGTGCATCGGTTGACATAACATATTTCAATCAGCCCTATCTCAAGGATCACATACGCCGTGGGCAGTGCCTTAATTTCTACGGCAAGATAATCGGTATCGGCGGTAAACGGACGATGTCCAACCCCGTGTACGAGTCGGAGAATGCACCGGACGGCGTGACGGGCAGAATAGTCCCCGTGTACAGGCTGACAACTGGGCTGTCGCAGAAACTCGTGATGCACGCCGTGCGGCAGGCGCTGGATGCCTGCGGCGGCGAGCTGCCGGAGGTGCTGCCGGAGGCGCTGCGCGAAAAATACTCGCTTGCGCAGACGGGCTTTGCATATGAAAACATTCATTTTCCCGCCGATTTCACCGCCTTGGAGCTTGCAAGGCGCAGGCTGATATTCGAGGAGCTGTTCCTGCTCGCCTGCGCTCTCGGCAGGATGAAGGGGCAGCACAGCAAGGCCGACGGATATAAGATGCAGTCTTGTGACCTCAACGAGTTTTGGTCTGCCCTGCCCTTTACACCGACTAATGCGCAGAGGCGGGCGGTGAGCGATGCTCTTGCCGATATGCAGTCGGGCAAGGCAATGAACAGGCTCGTTCAGGGCGATGTCGGCAGCGGCAAAACACTCGTTGCGGCGGCGCTTATATGGTACGCTGCAAAAAACGGATACATGAGTGCGTTCATGGCTCCGACGGAAATTCTGGCAAAGCAGCATTTTGACACGCTGCTTGGCATTCTCTCCCCGCTCGGTCTGCGGATCGGGCTGCTCACGGGTACGATGACCGCAAAACAGAAGCGTGAGGTCAAGACCTCGCTCAGAAACGGTGAATTTGACCTTATCATCGGCACGCATGCGCTATTCTCCGAGGATGTGGAGTACCCCAATCTCGGGCTTGTCGTCACCGATGAGCAGCACCGCTTCGGCGTAAATCAGCGCTCAAGCCTTATTTCAAAGGGCGACCGCCCGCATGTACTGGTCATGTCCGCAACGCCAATCCCCCGCACATTGGCGCTTATAATATACGGTGATCTTGACATTTCCGTCATTGACGAGCTGCCTCCCGGCCGGCAAAAGGTTGACACCTTCGCCGTCACCGAGAGCTACCGTGTGCGCCTGAACGGATTCATCCGCAAATTAGTTTCCGAAGGGCGGCAGGTGTTTGTCGTCTGCCCGATGATAGAGGAAAACGAGGAGCTCCCGCCGAACTTGAAGTCTGCGCAGGAGCACGCCGCCGAGCTTCAGCGCTACTTCCCCGACCTCAAGGTCGCATGTGTGCACGGAAAGCTCAAGGCCAAGGAAAAGGCAGAGATCATGCAGGCCTTCGTTGCAGGCAGTATAGACATTCTCGTCTCGACAACGGTCATAGAAGTCGGCGTCGATGTGCCGAATGCGGCGCTTATGATAATCGAAAACGCCGACCGTTTCGGCCTTAGCCAGCTTCACCAGCTGCGTGGCCGTGTCGGCCGAGGCAAGCACAAAAGCTACTGCGTTCTGGTCTCCGACACCGACAACGAGGTGTCCGAGGCAAGGCTCAAGGTCATGACGCAGACAAACGACGGTTTTAAAATTTCCGAGGAGGATCTGCGGCTGCGCGGCCCGGGTGATTTCTTCGGCTCAAGACAGCACGGTCTGCCGGCGATGCATGTCGCCGACCTGTGCTCGGACATGAATGTGCTGCAAACGGCGCAGACGGCGGCGCAGGAGCTGCTTGCTTCTGACCCCGAGCTTGAAAAGCCTGAGCATCAGGCGCTTAAGGCTGCGGTCGACAGGCTTTTTGAAATGAATACGGACACGATAAACTGAAAGGTGAAACCATGCGTGAAAATGAAGAAGCCCTCGCCATGCAGCAGAAAGAAAGCCTGCGGAGCTTTGCCGAGGACATTTATAATAAGGTAGGAAGCCGCATTCCCTCAGCCGTGCTGACGCACGACGGGCTGTGCTATACAATTGAATTTAACACCGCCGACCGCTTCTCACTTGTACTCATGGGCAGCGAGACGAATAACGCCGACTGCTTCCAGTCGATGCTCGTGTTTGACGGTTTTTCCGATCTGCTGCTCTCCGACCGCAGACCGTTAGAGGAGTACAAAGCGCAGCTCGTGCACCTCGTGTGCGGCATCGTCGGCCGCAAAATATGCGTGACGAAGGTCGTCAAGCGGCACACCGAACGGCGCATTGAATATAAAGCGTTGAATGACGGTACATGGGAAACCGTCAGTGTTGAGCACAAGCTCACCGGCTTCGGCGCCATCCTCCTGCTGTGGAAAAGCAGCGAAGATAGCTTGAATTTCAACTTAGCGATAAACGACAGGCAGTGATTACACTGCCTGTCGTTTTATATCCCGAATATTTTTAATACGGCGTAGGCGACAGCGCTGCCGCTTAAGGATGACAGCACCATCAAAAGTCCTGTTTTGGACTTTGGTCTGCGGCGCAGGGTGCTCATGTAGCCGCCGGCGGCGGCTTTGGCCTCGTCCATGAGCTTTGCATGCGTTATACCAGAGGTGCGCATATAGTCCTCACGGACGATGAATATTGCCTCCTCGAACACCTTTTTATCCGGCGATTTTACAACTATTACCCGCTTTGCCGTACCTTTTACCACTTCTGCCGCCTCCTGTGATGATATTTTCTGTTCGGATTTTACCCGTTTTGCCATATCCATATACATCACCCACGGGTCTGAACTTTAACGGCGAGCACGGTCATGTCGTCGCAGTTGCCGTAAATTTTCTCGGCTTCACGGAGCGTGTCGCGGGCAAGCAGCTTCATATCATCGGTTGCCGAGTCCATGACCTCACGCAGCCAGCTGTCATTCGAGTCACCGATAACCCCATCTGAGGCGATTATCGCCGTGCTGCCGGGCTTCAGGCGCATACGCACAACATCGGGTGCAGTGGAAGTGCCGTCGCCGAGGCCGGGTGCAAAGCTCTCGCCCTTGATGCGGCGGATGTTCTTGCCGTTCATGACATAGCTGGGCGCAGCGCCGTACTTATAAAAGCAGGTCTCACCGGAGAATAGGTCAACGCACATGAGATCGACCGTTGCAAACCCCCAGTTATCTCCGCTTTTCAAAAGCATCACGGAGTTGAGCGTTTTCATGGCAACGGCGGGGTCGATGCCCGAGCGCAGGAACTTTTCGAGTATCTCGATGACCTCCTTACTTTCGCTTGCAGCCTCGGGACCGCAGCCCATGCCATCGGACAGGATGACGCACAAAACGCCTGAGTCGGTCTTGAAATATGTCCCCCGGTCGCCGCTTACCTTCTCGCCCTTTTTCTTCATCGCCGCAATGCCGACGGATACGGCAAGGGGCTCGGCCTCAATGAGCGTGAGCTTTGCCATGCCGTCGTTTGCGGATCTCTGACGGCAAAGGCGCAGACCGAGTACCGCAGACAGCTTTTCAAGATAGTCGGGGTCTTCATACAGCCTTGAAAGCGAACCCGATTCCACCACCGCACGCAGTCTGCCCCGTCCGTCACGGTACACCGCCGCATCCGCTTCAATGTCCATCGTGCGCAGATAGCGCATGAGTCGCCGCTCGGCAAGGTGGTCGGCGCCGTTTATGCTGCCGAGCTCCTCGGCAACGCCGCCGAGGATATCCGCCATGTCCGAGTACTGCCCCCACGCCGTGTCACGGCTTTCACGCAGCTGCGCCGCAAAATGCTTGCGATAAGCCGCAGCACGCAGTTCACCGTTGACGGCGGTGACGAACGCCTCGGGCGTTCGGCATTTTTCAACGAACCTCAGCGGGATATCGCCGAGCTGAAGCGTGCCCCGCTTTGTCATGGCGGCCGTTGCATCGTTTAATGCCGAAAGCGTTTCCATGTACTCGCTGTTCCAGCAACGATTTTTGTCCTTGCACATGACGCACACGCAGTCGGCGGCACGATCAAACACCTTGGCAGGGTCTGCGTCGTTGTATTTTTGCTCGACATTGCGCCGCACTATCTCAAACAGCCCCGCATACGCCGAGCCAAGCTGTGCAACCCGCCGTGAAACATAGCGTCTGAGTCCCGATTCCCCGCTGCCGCCGCCGACGGGTTGGATGATAGTCCCCACTGTGCAAATTACATTTGACGGCAGGAGCATGAAAACGACCGATGCGCAGAGCACCTCGACAAGGTCGCTAAGCTGCGGTGCTACCGTCCATGCGAGCGCTGCCGCAACGGCATTTGAGAGAACGAACGCAAGCAGGAACGCAAGCCTGCCGCAGCGGTTAAACAGACCCGAAAGCAGTCCCGAAAACGCATAAGCCATCGTGAAAAACGGCGTTCCGCCGGTCGTGAGATCCATCGCAATACCGAACACCGTGCCGACGGTGCAGCCGGTCATCATCCCACAGCGCAGTGAGCTCATCATGATGATGAGCACCGCCGCAAAGCGACCGACGGACAGTGTGTCAAACAGGACAAGCCTCGACAGCGCCATCATGAACACGGCAACGGTTATCAAGACCGCACTTGACCGGCGTATCTCGGCAGACTCGGTCGTGGGTTCATCCTTTTTGAGCGCCTCGGCGATAAAGTAGCTCACGCCGAAGGCAAGCACCGTTTCCAAAAATACGACTGCAATTGTCGGTGCGTCGCTGAGTATCTGCGAAAAGCTCGACAGCACGCCGGTGGCTAAAGTCACGGCAGCAGCGGTTGTCGGCGCAAAGAGAGTTTTTTTGTATAGCTTTGTGTCCTGAAACGAAAACTCCACCGTGAAAACGATAACTACCGCCGCAAGGTAGCGTATGCCCCATGACAGGCCGCCGGAGACTATGTAGCCGAGCGCCGCCCCAAGCAGGCAGCACACTCCGTTGACCCCCGCTCCGGCAGCGGCAACTATCGCAATGCCGAACGGACCGGCCGTGCCTAATACCCTCGCCGTGCCGAGCACAAAGCCGCCGATAAGATACATGACAGCCCATGCTATGGCGGTGACATCCTCAGAATTCCGCTGCACCACGCTGTCCTCAAATGCGGTCTTTATCGCCGCTATCGAGCCTTTTACATTCATAATATTGCCTCCGAAGTTTACATAAGGTATTATTTATTATACTTATGTAATTCCCCGAAGTGCGTCATTTGGCGCTGTTGAGAAATGTTTTATCAACAGGGGAAATAAGCGAAAATAAAAACAGGACTGTTTCCAGTCCTGTTTTTCAGTCTATCGTGAAGCTTTTGCCGAAGGGATACGGATTTCCCCTCACCTTTTGCATCCAATCGATGATACCGGCCTTATCGGTCACGACCATGCCTGACAGGCGATCGATGCCGAGCGATTTTAGCTCGGGACACATGGGGACGGTCGGGCCGATGACGACGGTCTTTGCGTTTCGAGATAGCTCAAGCAGCCTCGGCATGGTCTTGTTCACCGCTGCGCTGCCGGTGATGATAGATACATCGCATTCGGGCAGGATATACTCGCAGGCACTGTCCGGCAGATCGCCGTCACGAGGGTCTCTCTCAATTATGTAAACCTCTTTTGCTCCCTTCAGTGCTTCATCGCCGAGTTTCAGGTGACCAATGAGCGCAACGGTCTTCCCCTCAATATCCATGCCGTCGGTGCAGCTTTTCTCGTCGTCGGCAAGGTGCAGGCGCTCCATGCGCTCGGTCGTATTGTAAAAGGCATTTATGACTGCCATCGCCTCGCTCGCCTCATTAAAGCTCCAGCTCATAACGGCCTGTGCCGCTGTCTTTGCGCCCAGCCCCACGAGTGAGGCAAACTTGCGCTGCACGCTCTCGCCCTCGGTGTTCATGGCAATTCCGAAGCTGCCGTTTGATAGCTCTGCTCCGACCCACGCAGCTCCCCGCACGATACCTGTCACGGTAAGCGTATCATCCATGCCGTCTATTAAAATCTTATAATAACCCTTCATGATCACACCTCTATATCTTTCTTGCGTTATTATAGCAGGCAATGTTATAATTGCGCAAGAGGTGAACGACATGTACTTTGACACCCATGCGCATTATGACAGCGGAGCGTTCAACGCCGACCGCTATGAAATACTCGGCTCGATGCCCGCAAGCAATGTTGGGCTCATCGTTGACCCGGGCTGCGATCTTGAAAGCAGCAAGGCGGCGATAGCGCTTGCCGAGCGCTTTGATTTTGTATACGCCGCCGTCGGCTGGCATCCCGAAGATATGGACAAGCTTTCGGAGGAAGCTTACGCTGAATTGGAGCGGCTTGCCGAGCATCCGAAGTGCGTTGCCATCGGCGAGATAGGCCTTGACTACTATTGGGACGACACCCACAAGGCCGAACAAAAGGTGCTTTTCAGACGGCAGATAGAGCTTGCTTTAAGGCTTAATAAGCCCGTCATCGTCCACGACCGTGAGGCGCACGGCGACTGTATGGAGATAGTGCGGGACTACCCCGCTCTGCGTGGCGTGTTCCACTGCTACTCGGGCAGCGCCGAGATGGCGGCAGAGCTATTAAAGCGTGGCTGGTACCTCGGCTTTGACGGGCCTATCACATACAAAAACGCCCGTAAGGCAATTGAGGTTCTCGAAATGTGCCCGCTCGATAAAATGGTCATCGAGACCGACAGCCCGTATCTCACCCCAGTGCCGAACCGAGGCAAGCGCAACGACTCACGGCAGCTTGAGTTTGTCGTGCGCAAAATCGCCGAGGTAAAGGGATTGAGCGCCGAGAACATCGAGGAGCTTACATATACTAACGGCAAAAAATTATTCGGAATTGGTGATTGAAATGTATAAACCCGAAAAG
>OLOV01002988.1_pt1 | contig 10792 bp, 6 predicted proteins | sample 1672931 | NCBI WGS metagenome assembly OLOV01 (sample SAMEA3136738, study PRJEB25190) | human gut metagenome | biome: human gut; feature: human-associated habitat; material: faeces | place: Austria | collected 2013
CTGCGGGCGGCAAACTCTGCGAGGCTTTTTTTGATATGCTGACCGGCGGTGAAGCTTTCGCTTCACCGCCGGGTTTCGTATCTTATCATGTTGGCAAAGGAATTACAGCATGGACGAGCCGCCCGTGACTATCCAGCAGGCGAGCGAGGCCACGGTCAGCGCGCCGGTGTAGACGCTGCCGGTGCGCCTGTAGATGTAGGTGCACAGCACGCTGAACACCAGCACCTGCGGGGCGAAGAGTATCAGCAGCGACATGAACGGCCCGCCGAAGGTGGAGCCGAAGAAGAGGTCCGCGCCGGGGGCGATGTCCATGAAGAAGGGGATGTACTCGATAAGGACGACGATGAGGATGCCGCCGACCATCATCAGTGCGTTGCGCCACCAGCAGCCCATGAATCCGGCAAAGCCCGGCTTATACGCCGCCTTGCAACGGGAGGAGGCCATGATCTTGCTGTTGTTGAGGATGAAGAACACGGCAAACACGGGGATGTACACGCAGAACTGGCCGAGGCGCGTCAAATCGAAGGTCTTGAAGAACGGCCATATGAAGCGGAAGTCCAGCATGAACAGCGCCTCGCACACGGCGAGAAGGATGTACATGAAGGCCAGCATGCACAGCACCAGCAGCGCGCTGCGGCCAAGGAGCGCCCAGCCCATTTTGTCCGGCGCGGCGGCGGAGCCGAGGCCCATGCTGTACCAGCCGTCGCCCGCGCCGCGCTTTTTGCTCTTTTTATACGCGGCGATGCTCGTGCCGAGCATGATGAGGATAAGCAGCAGATACCAGCTCAGAAAACCGTTGCCGATGGTCATGCGGAATATGTTCTCCGGCAGGGGCAGCAGCCCGTGGCCGAGCTGGGTCATGAACGGATAGCTCGCCGCGGCGATAAGCATCGTGATGACCGCGCCGCGCCACCATTTGCCGTTTGACTTGACGCCCGCCTCGGACGGGAGGGGCTGCGCCGCCTTTGCGAAGAAGGGCAGGGTCAGCAGCAGCTCCATCACGGGGATGAGGGAGGCCACGGCGCACAGCATTGCGATAAGCACGAGGACCTCCTTCTTCGTGGCGACCTGATCCGTCGGCGCGATGCTGCTGTCAAGGCCGATCGCCGCGTTGAGCCAGTCCATCGCGGCGGCGATGCCGTGGGCGTTGTGCGTGGTGAGGCGGTGGTTCGTGTTCAGAAGCTCCATGCGGCGGGCCGTGCCGTCGGCAAAATCGCCGTAGGTGGTGTTCCACGCGGCCTCATCCGCGGTGCAGCCGAGGAATTCCGTGCGCAGGCCGCTGCGCAGAAGCTCGTCATTGACGACGTTCTTATAATCGCGGAAGTAGCTGAACTCGTCGTACTTCGCCTGAAGCAGAAGGACGTTATTGAATTTTATGCTGTCCGCGTCATAGGCGCTGTCGCGGAAAAGCTCGCCGCATTGCAGCACGACGGCCTTCGGCGCGATGTCCGTGTCGGCAAAGTCCGCCGCGACAGACCATGACGACCAGGTGCCCATGGAGTGGCCGCTTATGGCGAGGCGGGCGGGATCGACGTTGTCCATGGCCGCCAGCAGCGCGTAAGCGTAGCTTCCGCCGCAGGAGCTGTCCGTGATGCTGTTGCCGTCGCTGTCGGTGGTGTAGTGCTTGTCAAAGAAGCTGAGGTTTGAGAAGTTCATCATGACCCTGTAGCGGATCGGCCCGCCGATGGTCTTGAAGGTGCCGCCGGCCTCGCTGTCCTCCCCGTAGTTGACCGTTACCTTGTGGTTGACGTAGCCGCGCTCAACAAGGCCCGCCGTCGTTGCGCCGTGGCCGTATTCGTCAAGGCACAGCACGACCGCGCCCCGGCGCGCAAGCTCTATGGCGTAGGCCGCGCAGGTCTCATGGTCGTTCTGATAGCCGTGCAGAAGCAGCACGCCGGGGGCCTTGTTCTCCGCCGTGGCGCCCTGCGGGGTGTAGAGCTTGTACATCAGATCGCCCACGTCGGTCTCTATCCAGCCCTCCGTCACGGCGATGCTGCCGCCGCCGCGCTGTATGCCGTCCGCGGCGAACATGCATACGAACAGCACGACCAGCAGCGCGGCCAGCACGGCCGCCGCTCTTTTCCGTTTTGCGTTCATTTCTTTTCTCCTGTTCTGTTGTTTAGATGTTTGTGGTATAGCCACACTTGATATTATAATAACATCTGCCGCCCGGCTTTGCAAGGGGCCGCGCGGGAAATTCATAAGAAAAATGCCATCGTGTGCACACACGCGGCAAAAAAGCAAAGCCCCCACACGGCGGTGGGGGCTTTGACAATAGATATGAGTTACGCAAGCAGGATGCACACGGCGATCATGAGCTGGCCGACGTAGTAGCACAGCAGGTTTATCGCGCGCAGCGGCTTTATCTTTTTGCCGAAGGAGTAATAGATCATTATAAAGTCGCTCACGACGAACAGCAGCGCGCCAAGCGTGAATACAAGCGTCAGCGCGCCCGCGCCGAGGGTGACGAGCAGCGCGGCGGCGCAGGAGAACATCGCAATGACGACGACAAGATAGACATAGCCGAATATTTTCAGCCCTGCGCTGGGCGCGGTGATGCGCTTCATCAGCGGCGGGATGGCCAGCGCGGATATGACCGCCGTTGCGATCAGCGCGGGCAGGATGATGGCGGGGCTGCGGCCGATGAGCGCGGCGATGTAGAGGAAGTGCCCGCTGAGAAAGGCGAGGATGCCCACGGCGAATATCTTCATTGATTTTCCGCCGGTGAACTGGTTGCGCAGGTTGAGAAAAACGTCGCCCACGAGGCCGAGTATAAGCCCGATGAGCACAAGGCGGCCGAAGTCCGTTTTCTGCGCGGCGTAGCATACGATGCCGAGGACGACAAAGAAGAACGAGGCGATGCCTTTCAGCAGCGTGGCCTTTGCCATTTTCCCGGCGTATTCCGTCTTTATGAACCACACGTCCACAGCAAGCCCTGCGAGGGAGATGAGCAGTATTTTCAGAACCATGATCAGACCTCCATTCATTGTTATGGTGTTATAGGTTATGACCATAGTACACCGCCCCCGCGGCAAAAGTCAATGATTTTCTGGCTATACCACCGGCAAATTTGCCGCGGCGAGGCGGACGGAGTCCTTCCCGTAGTAGTACGCCGCGGCGGTATTGCGCCAGTCGGCGGCGTCGCGCGTGACGTCGTCATAATACAGCACGTATGGGCGGCAGGGGAACTCCGGCAGGACGGCGTCGCGGATGGAACTGTCGTTCAGGATGTCATACCTCTCCTGCGCGCAGGAGCGGTACGCCGCGGCCTCCCCGGAGCGCAGGGAACTCAGCGCGCTGACGGAGGCGAAGCTACGCCCGGAGAGCATCGACGCAAGACAGCACAGGCCCAGCACCAGCGCCCCCGCCGCAAGATGGGTCAGCAGCGCGCCCGCGCCGCCGCGCGTGCCGCCCCACAGATACGTGCCCGCCCAGCCCAGCCAGCAGCAGAGATTCACGGTCAGCAGCAGAACATAGGTAAAGTAGATCATGTTCAGCAGCCGCGCATCGCCGACATTGCCCATGGCGTACACCGGCGGGCAGAACATCGCCGAAAGCAGGCAGAACGACCACAGCGAGACGAGCCACGGCGCGCGGAAGCACAGCCCGGCGCGGGGCCGCACCGTGAAATTCCGGAAAAGCACCGCCAGCAGCGCCAGCATCCCGGCCAGCGGCAGGCTCATCCAGCGCAGGGCGTACACCGCGCCGTATTTGAACGACAGCAGTATCGCCTCCACCGCGCCGGGCGTGACGGCATAGTTGGCCTGACGCACGGCGTTGCCGGGCGCGGCGATGCTGAGCGCGAAGCTTATCAGAAGCGCCGCCATGGGCGGCAAAAGCCGTTTCCAACGCCCGCTGCGCGCGAGGATGAGAACGAGAATGCCGCTTGCCCCGGCGATGCAGCAGCACAGCGCCGTGACGTAGTTCCCGCCGCCGAGGAAGGCGCACAGAAGCGTCAGCAGCACGGCGCGCCATAAGCCGCCGCGCAGCGCGAGGCGGATGCCCAGCGCGAGGGCCGCAAGCGAAAGGCCGTAGAAAAACGTATAGTACACCGCGCCGTTATACCAGAAGAAGCCCTGCACGGGAGAGGGCAGGAGCTGCGTGCAGATGATGCATATGAGCGCCGCGGCGCACGCGGCCGCGCCCTTCCCTACGCCGAGCAGGTCAGGGAATACCGAAAGGCAGGCAAGAAACGTCCCCCCGATGAGGGCTAGCAGCATTATAAACGGCGTCGCGGCATACGCCGCCTCGCCGAATACGGCGGGCTGAAGCCCCATAAGGAAGATGGCGGAAAACGTGCCCTGCCACGTCGTATAGGCGATGCGCGCCTCCTCCGCCGCCGCGGCGACTGCGGCCGCGGCAGAACCCGTGCGCACATACGCAAGGTGCGCGCGCGCCCCGAAGCTCAGATCGTCGGCACAGGGCACGTCGAAGCGCGCGGTGCACAGCAGCGGCAGCACCGCGAGCACGAGGACGGCAAGAAGCACGGGCAGGATGACCCGGCAGGATAGCTTCACAGTTTTCATGGATATCTCCATACTTTTAAAAGATAAAGGGGCGCTGCAAAATGCATGGGAGGCATCCTTGCAGCGCCCTTTCGCGTTCCGCCCGCAGGGCCGGAGCTTAAGCTGCGGTGCAGGACTTTGTTATTCTACGCTTATCATATAGTAATAGACAGGCTGGCCGCCGTCCACGACGCTGACCTCCGCCTCGGGGAAGCAGCCCGTGATAGTGCCGGCCGCGTCCTCGGCGTCCTCCTTGCGCACATCCTGGCCGTAGTAGACCGTGATGAACTCGGGGGCGAACTCGTCAAAGGCCCAGCTCAGCTCCTTGAAGAGCGTCTTGATGTTGGTATAGCTGCCCAGCAGCGCCCCGTCGAGCAGAGCCAGATACTCGCCCGCGTGGATGCTGTGACCGTCGAAGTCCGAATCGCGCGCGGCATAGGTAACCATGGCCGTGTGCACGTTGCCGATGGCGGCAAGCATGGTCTCTGTCAGGGCGGCCTCGTCCTCCTCGGGGTTGAAGTTCAGAAGCGCGGCCACGCCCTGCGGCACCGTCTTTGTCGGCACGACGACGACATGCTTCTCCGTCATGGGTATGCACTGCTCCGCCGCCATGATTATGTTCTTGTTGTTCGGGAACACAAAGACCGTGGAGGCGGGGGTGCGGTTGATCTCGCGCAGGATATCGTCCGTGGAGGGATTCATCGTCTGCCCGCCCGTGACTATCGAGTCCGCGCCCAGCTCACGGAAGAGCTTGGCCATGCCGTCCCCGGCGCAGACCGCAACGACGCCGAATTCCTTCTCCGGCGCGGCCACTCCGCCGCCGTTTTCAAGCTCCTGCTCTATCGCCTCAAGGTCGTCCGTGGACTGCGCCTTGCGCCCGGCGACAAGATCGTCGTGCTGCGTGCGCATGTTCTCTATCTTGGCAAGCTCCAGCACGCCGTACTTCTGCGCCTCGTTCAGCGCGTCGCCGGGGGTGTTGGTGTGCACGTGCACCTTGAACGCCTCGTCGTCCTCGCCGATGACAAGGCTGTCGCCGATGCTGTTGAGGTAGGCCCTGTATGCCGTGAGATCGACGTCGGGATCCTGCTTGCGCACGATGAACACCGTGTCGAAGGCGAAGGTGATATCCTCCGTGTCGAAAACGTCAAAGGCGCTGCCCTCGGCCGCGTCTATCTCGCCCTGCTCCTCCGTGGAGACGACCTCCCCGCGCAGAGAGGCGAGCATGGCGCGGATGATGACCATATAGCCCATGCCGCCCGCGTCCACGACGCCGGCCTTCTTGAGCACGGGGTTCTGATTTATCGTGTCGGCAAGCGCGTCCTCGCCGGCCTTTATGGCGCACACGAACACGTTTTCAAGGCTTGCCCCGGCCTCGGCGGCCTCGACCGCGGCGGCGGAGGCCAGACGCGACACCGTGAGGATGGTGCCCTCGGCCGGCTTCATGACGGCCTTGTACGCCGCGTCCACGCCGTCGGACATGGCCCCGGCAAATTCGACGGGCCCGGCGGTCTCCGTGCCCTTGAGGCGCTTGGCGATGCCGCGGAAGAGAAGAGACAGAATGACGCCGGAATTGCCGCGCGCGCCGCGCAGCAGGGCGGAGGAGACGCAGTCCGCCGCCTTGTCCACGGATACGAAGCTGCGCTTGCGCAGCTCAGTCGCCGCGTTGCTGAGAGTCAGACACATGTTCGTGCCGGTGTCGCCGTCGGGAACGGGGAACACGTTGAGTTCGTTTATCTGCTGTATATTCGTCCTGAGCGCCGCGTCCGCACACAGTATCATCTCTTTGAACGCGGCGGCATCAATATAATCTTTCAACTTAAAGTACCTCCGGAGCTTATCCGATAATCGTATCTATATAAACATCCACACTCTTCACGGGAACGCCTGTGGATTTGGTAAGCTTGTATTTCACCTCGTTCATGATGCTGCGTGACACCGCGCTTATATTCACGCCGTGATCCACGCCGATGTGCAGCTCGAGAGACACTGTGCCGTCATCATTGTTGTGCGCGACGACGCCCTTCGACATGGACTCTCTGCGCAGAAGCTGCCAAGGACCGCCATCCTTGCCGCATGTGACCATGCCCTTCACGCCGAAGCAGCTCGTCGCCGCGTCGCCCGCCAGATTGGTGAAAACCTCGTCGGTGATGCTTATACTGCCGCTGCCGTTTATTATATTTACCATGGGTGTATAGCTCCTTTCGTTTGTATTGGCCGGCGCGCCGCAGCGGGGCGGAAAGCGGAAAGCGCCGCAGCGGACACACAAAGCTGATTATCAATTATAATACAGCTTTCGGAAAACCACAAGGCAATTTTAATTGATTTTTTCGAGCATTTTCAACAATATTCCGCTCAAAAACGGGAGCGCAGCCTATCGAAAATAAATTTTTTGATAATTTTGAACTTTTGCCGCATTTTTCTTGATATCCCGGTTTACTTTTTGACAAAAGAATGATAAGATATCCATGTCTGTACAGGGTCTCACCAGCCCTGTGCGCAGAGCACAGTATCATTTTTTTAATGGAGATGAATATAGACATGCAGAGACACTTCAAGACTATGGACGGCAATAATGCAGCCGCCCATGTATCCTACGCGTTCACCGAAGTCGCAGCTATCTACCCCATCACTCCGTCCAGCCCCATGGCCGACTATGTTGACCAGTGGGCCGCTGCCGGAAGGAAGAACATTTTCGGCACCACGGTGAAGGTGCAGGAGATGCAGGCTGAGTCCGGCGCTGCCGGTGCTGTTCACGGCTCCCTCAATGCGGGCGCGCTGACCACCACCTACACCGCGTCTCAGGGTCTGCTTCTCATGATCCCGAACATGTACAAGATCGCAGGCGAGCTGCTGCCCGGCGTGTTCCATGTTTCCGCCCGCACGGTTGCAAGCCACACTCTGAACATCTTCGGCGATCACAGCGACGTCATGGCCTGCCGCCAGACCGGCTTTGCCATGCTCGCAGAGTCCAACGTGCAGGAAGTCATGGATCTCAGCCCGGTCGCGCACCTTGCCGCGATAAAGGGCCGTGTCCCCTTTGTCAACTTCTTTGACGGCTTCCGCACCTCCCACGAGCTGCAGAAGATCGAAGTATGGGATTACGACGATCTCAAGGACATGGTCGATATGGACGCTGTCAAGGCGTTCCGCGCCCGTGCTCTGAATCCGGAGCATCCCACCATGCGCGGCTCTCACGAGAACGGCGATATCTTCTTCCAGAACCGTGAGGCCTCCAACAAGTACTATGAAGCCGTTCCCGCAATAGTCGAGGAGTACATGGGCAAGGTCAACGCCAAGCTCGGCACCGACTACCAGCTCTTCAACTACTACGGCGCGCCCGACGCTGACCGCGTCATCATCGCAATGGGCTCCATCTGCGACGTGGCCGAGGAAGTCATCGACTACCTGACCGCGCAGGGCGAGAAGGTCGGCCTTGTCAAGGTCCGCCTGTTCCGTCCGTTCTGCCCGGATAAGCTCATCGCCGCCATCCCCGCGACCGCGAAGAAGATCGCCGTCCTCGACCGTACCAAGGAGCCCGGCGCCCAGGGTGAGCCTCTCTACCTCGACGTTATGACCGCGCTTGCCAACGCCGGCAAGACCGACATCAGGGTCATCGGCGGCCGCTACGGTCTCGGCTCGAAGGATACTCCTCCCGCCTCCGTCTTTGCCGTGTACAACGAGCTGAAGAAGGACGAGATGAAGCGCCAGTTCACCATCGGCATCGTGGACGACGTGACCAACATGTCTCTTGAGGAAGGCCCCGCGCCCAGCACCTCCGTTCCCGGCACGATCGAGTGCAAGTTCTGGGGTCTCGGCGGCGACGGCACCGTCGGCGCGAACAAGAACTCCATCAAGATCATCGGCGACCATACCGATAAGTTCGTGCAGGCCTACTTCCAGTACGACTCCAAGAAGACCGGCGGCGTGACCATCAGCCACCTGCGCTTCGGCGACAAGCCCATCAAGAGCCCGTACTACATCAACAAGGCCGACTTCGTCGCCTGCCATGTTCCGTCCTACATCACCAAGGGCTTCCCCATCGTCCGCGACGTCAAGCCCGGCGGCGTGTTCCTCGTGAACTGCCAGTGGGATTTTGCAGAGCTTGAGCACCACCTCGACGCGGCGTCCAAGCGCTACATTGCGAACAACAACATCCAGCTTTACATGATCAACGCTATCGACCTTGCCAAGAAGATCGGCATGGGCAAGCGCACCAACACCATCCTCCAGTCCGCCTTCTTCTCTCTGGCAAAGGTCCTGCCCGAAGAGGACGCGCTCAAGTACATGAAGGACGCCGCTCTGCACTCCTACCTGAAGAAGGGTCAGGACGTTGTTGACATGAACTATGCCGCCATCGACGCCGGCGCCACCGCCTACGTCAGGGTCGAGATCCCCGAGTCCTGGAAGACCGCAGAGGATCACAAGGCCGCCGTCGAAGAGACCGGCCGCGAGAAGACCGTCAAGATGGTCCGCTCCATCCTCGATCCCATCGACAAGATGGACGGCGACGCACTGCCCGTCTCCACCTTCGTCGATCACGCCGACGGCACCTTCGAGCTGGGCGCATCCGCATATGAGAAGCGCGGCATCGCCGTCTCCGTCCCGAAGTGGGATGCAGAGAAGTGCGTACAGTGCAACCAGTGCGCGTTCGTCTGCCCGCACGCCACCATCCGTCCCTTCGCGCTCACCGCGGAAGAGGCCGCTGCCGCTCCTGCACAGACCAAGATGGCAGATATCAAGGTCGGCAAGGGCAAGGGCGAGTACAAGTTCGCCATGGCCGTCTCCCCGCTCGACTGCATGGGCTGCGGCGTCTGCATAAGCCAGTGCGGCGTGCACGCCATTGAGATGGTTCCCATGGAGAGCCAGCTTGCCGAGCAGGAAGTCTTCGACTACATGGTCGAGAAGGTCTCCGAGAAGAAGGACATGTTCGTGGCCGACAACGTCAAGTTCAGCCAGTTCGCACAGCCCTACCTCGAGTTCTCCGGCTCCTGCGCAGGCTGCGCCGAGACGAGCTACGCCCGCCTCGTGACTCAGCTCTTCGGCGATCACATGATAATCTCCAACGCGACCGGATGCTCCTCCATCTGGGGCGGCCCGGCTGCCACTTCCCCGTACACCGTCAACAAGGAAGGCCACGGCCCCGCATGGGCGAACAGCCTCTTTGAGGACAACGCAGAGCACGGCCTCGGCGTATACCTCGGCCAGAAGAAGATCCGCGACGACGTCAAGCCCTATGTGGAGAACATCGCCGCCACCGCCTGCGACGAGGCCATAAAGAAGGCCGCGCAGGATTACCTCGACACCTACAACGACGGCAACGCCAACCAGGAGCCGGCGAAGCGCCTTGTCTCCCTGCTTGAGGCGAAGGAGTCCCGCTGCGAGAACGCGAACAAGGTCCTTGAGTACAAGGATTACCTCAACAAGAAGTCCATGTGGATCTTCGGCGGCGACGGCTGGGCCTACGATATAGGCTTCGGCGGCGTTGACCATGTGCTTGCCTCCGGCGAGGACGTCAACATCTTCGTGTTCAACACCGAGGTTTACTCCAACACCGGCGGACAGGCTTCCAAGGCCTCCAACATCGGTCAGGTCGCGCAGTTCGCGTCTGCCGGTAAGGAGATCAAGTCCAAGTCTCTCGCCGAGATCGCCATGACCTACGGTTACGTTTACGTGGCGCAGGTCGCCATGGGCGCGAACAAGGTGCAGACGCTCAAGGCCATTGCTGAGGCCGAGGCTTACCATGGCCCGTCCCTCATCATCGGCTACTCCCCCTGCGAGATGCACAGCATCAAGGGCGGTATGGAGAACTGCCAGAAGGAGATGGAGAAGGCAGTCAAGTGCGGCTACTGGAACCTCTTCCGCTACAGCCCGGAGGGCGGCTTCACCCTCGACAGCAAGGAGCCGGCCGGCGGCTACCAGGAGTTCCTGATGAACGAGGCCCGCTACAGCCGTCTGACCCGCGAGTTCCCCGACAGGGCGACCACTCTGTTCGCCGAGTCCGAGGAGAACGCACGCGAGCGCTACGAGCATCTGATGAAGCTCAAGGGGCTTTACGAATGATCCCCGGCAAAAACGCATAAACTAATTCAGCGCCGCCCTTTCGGGCGGCGCTGTTTTGATCTGATATTCGATTCTCTGCCGGTCAGGCTTCCGGGGCATTGAAAAACAAAGTCGTGCCGCCGCTATAATCACACGGAAGCTCGATATGCCCGGCGTCGATGTATTCTGCATCGGTGCACAGCGCGGCATAGCCGTCGCGCGTTGCGATCTCCGCATAGCCGAAGCCG
>OLOV01002990.1_pt1 | contig 10788 bp, 10 predicted proteins | sample 1672931 | NCBI WGS metagenome assembly OLOV01 (sample SAMEA3136738, study PRJEB25190) | human gut metagenome | biome: human gut; feature: human-associated habitat; material: faeces | place: Austria | collected 2013
ATCACTCCTGAAGAATTAGCAAATACAATTCATGAATATGAAGGTATTATCGTAAGAAGTAGAACAAAACTTACTAAAGAAGTTATTGACAAAGCAGACAATCTTAAAATAATCGCAAGAGCAGGTGTTGGAGTAGACAATATTGATTTAAATGCTGCTACCGAAAAAGGTATTATGGTAGTTAACTCTCCAGAATCAACCTCCATTACTGTAGCAGAACACACTATGGGATTATTACTCAGTCTTGCTCGTAAATCAGCAATTGCAGACAAATCTGTAAAAGAAGGTAAATGGGAAAAGAAAAAATTCATGGGTGTTGAACTTAGAAACAAAACCCTCGGTGTAATCGGAATGGGTAGAATCGGTTCACAGGTTGTAAACAGATGTAAAGCATTTGAAATGGATGCTGTAGCATACGACCCATACTTGCCTGAAGAAGTAGCTGCTCAAATGGGAGTGGAATTAACTGATTTGGAAACTGTACTTAAAAAAGCTGATTTCATTACAATCCACGTACCTCTTACTCCAGAAACCAAACACTTAATTTCTACAAAAGAGTTTGAAATAATGAAAGACACAGCATTTATTGCAAACTGTGCACGTGGTGGAATCATAGATGAAGATGCATTATACGAAGCATTATCCAATGATAAAATTGGCGGAGCTGCTTTAGATGTATACGAAGAAGAACCACCAGCAAAAGACTGCAAATTATTCGAACTTGATAATATCGTATTAACTCCACACATTGCAGCTTCAACTAAAGAAGCACAAAGAGATGCTGCAATTATTGTAGCAGATGAAATTATCGATTTAATCAACGGAGGAACACCTCAAAATGTATTAAACCTCCCACGTATCGACAAAAACACCTATCAGGAAGTAACTCCTTACTTAGAATTATGTGAAAAATTAGGTAGCTTCATCTCACAAGCAGTAAACGGAAAAATCAAAGAAATAGAAGTTATCTACTCTGGAGAATTATCCAAAATCGATAATCTTGAAATGTTAACCAGAACTGTACTTCAAGGAGCAGTAAATCCATTTTTAAGCTCCCCAGTTACTGCAGTAAACGCTTCCATTGTAGCTAAAAACAGAGGAATTATCGTAACTGAAGGCAAAACTGAAAATTCAAAAGGATATGATTCCTTAATTAAAGTAACTGCAAAAAGTGAAGATGATGAATTCTCTGCAGAAGGAACTACCTTACACGACCCTAAAATCTTAAAAGTAAATGATTACTGGGTAGATGTAAAACCTGAAGGCCATATGTTCATAGCTAAATATGAAGACGTACCTGGAAGTATCGGTAAAATTGGCACCGCATTAGGAGAATACGGAATAAACATTGGAATTATGCAAGTAGGAAGAGATGAAAAAGGCGGAAGAGCTATAATGATCTTAACTCTTGATAAAGAAATTCCAAAAGAAGTAATTAAAAAAATCCAAGACTTAGACAATGTCTATGATGCTATTGGATTAGAATTATAATAAAAAACAATTATTTCACCATATTGTTTTTTATTTTTTTATTCTTTAAATTATCACTTAAAAAACACCACAATGAAAAAATAAAGATATCTAAAAATTTTCAATTTATAAAATAAACATCATCATTCAAAGTGTAAAATCGATTTTTATCCACCATATAGGAATTTACCCCATCCTATTTTCTATTTCACTTATATACATTCACCTTCTTCTTTATATACTAAATCTAATAAATCTTGCCTTAATCTTTCTTTTAATCCTTCATTTTTATTAATTTTATTATAGAAACTTTCATTGTTTTGATAAATATTAACTAACTCTTCCATGAAAAATTTATCAAAAATAGCTGCTACATTTTCTTTTGGATTGTTATGTACCTTATTCATTAAATCATCATTAGCTAACATATTAGTAGTCATTTGTGATACGAATAAAGTATCTTCTTCAGTGAAATCTGTTCCGAATTGTTCATTAAGAGATTTTAAAATCTGAGATAATCTTGTTTGTTCTTCAGGTTTGTAACCAGAATCAGTTGGAGATAATGGTTTAAGAGTACCTTCTCCTTCACCAAGTATTATTGAACTTCCTTCGTCACGAGTATCAATTTTATATGAACTCATGTCTACATCCTCTAAAACATTAAATGGTAAAGGATTATTTATAGTTGGTAATACTTTAGATAAGAATTTAAGATAAATATAGAGTTTTTCTAAACTTAAATCACTAAATGGTAACAATTGTGCCATGAAGGAATATATGCTTTGATATCTTCTAATTTTTTTCTTAAATTCAACTTGGTCTTCTTTGTCACGTCCTCTGAATCTTTTTATGATTTCAGAAAGTAAATTATGTAGTTTTGCTTGAAGAACTCCTTTAGAATATTCTTTAAAGAAGTTTTCAACTTCTGATTCATCAAATATATAGAAATCGTAAATGTTTTCTTGTAACTCATATAGTTTATGATAGTCTGTTTCTTCTTCTAAGGTTGTCTCACCATAATACGGTTCAAATGCTTTTTGAATAACACTTGTGTCATTTACAAAATCAATAACTAATGTATCATTCTTATGTGGAGCTATACGATTTAAACGGGACAATGTCTGTACTGCAGCTACTCCATTTAACATTTTATCAACATACATTGTTTGAAGTAATGGTTCATCAAATCCAGTTTGGAATTTATTAGCTACAATAAGTATCTTATAATCATCACCTTTGAAAGTCTCTTTAATTGATTTATTTCCCATATCATTAATATTAGCTTCTGTATATTCAACAGTATCTTGTTTTATTGTTCCTGTAAATGCCGCTAGTGTTTTAATTGGTAGGTGTTTGCTTTTAATTTGTCTGTCAAATTCAAGTTTGTATAATACTGCTTCTTTTCTTCCACTAGTAACAAGCATAGCTTTTGCCTGGTCTTTGATTTTGTGTCTAGTTGAATTCATGAAGTGATCAAGAATTATAGATGTTTTTTGAGCTATTGCATGTGGATGCAGTTCAACAAATCTCCGCAATACTTTTTTAGCTTTATCTTCACTAAATTCCGGATCAGCACTTGCAGTTTTAACTAGTTTGAAATAAGTAGGATAAGTTAAATAGTTTTCAAGAACATCAAGGATAAAACCTTCTCCTATTGCTTGTTTCATACTGTATAAATGATGTGGCCTGAAATCTCCAAAGCTTGGGTCTTTGTATCCAAACATTTCTAATGTTTTTGCTTTTGGAGTTGCAGTAAATGCAAAGAAAGATAAGTTTGGTGTATTTCTACGTTTCTCCATTTGTTTTAATAATTCTTCATCAAATTCGTCACCAGCCTCATCTAAAACGTCAATGTCTGCTTCAGCATTAGTTAAACCTTCACGCATGTGTCTTGCATGAGAGCCAGTTTGTGATGAGTGAGCCTCATCAACAATAATAGCATAGTTACGGTTTTCAATATCTCCGATTTCATCTAGAATATATGAGAACTTATGGATAGTAGTAACAACTATATTAGTTCCAGATTTAATAGCTTCAGCTAGTTGTCTTGAGTTTTGGTCAATCTTTTCAACAACACCTTGTTTTCTCTCAATAGCTTTAACTTGATCTTGGAGCTGAGCATCAATAACTTTACGGTCTGAAATTACAATAACCATATCATAAATTCTCTTGTTATTTTTGTCAAATTTATTTAATAATCCATGTGCTAACCATGCAATAGTTTTTGTTTTACCAGAACCAGCACTATGCTGAATAAGATAATTATTTCCAGGTTGAGGATTGTTTAATAAAGTATTTACACAATCTAGCTGGTGGAAACGTGGGAAAATTACAATATCCTCTTCTTCGAATATAAAATTATTAATCAACCTTGAAAGTTGATTCTTTTGAAGTATTTCAGTATATAAATAAGATGTTTTATAATTGTCTTTAACTTCCGGGTTTTCAATGCCTTTGTTAAATGGTAAGAACTTTGTATTAGCTCCATCTAGTTTAGTAGCCATATATACCTTTTCATTACTCATAGCAAAGTGAACAAGACAATTTTTAAATAGCTGTTCTCTAGAATCACGATCTTTCTTATATTGTTCAATAGCATTTTCAACACCTTGAGAGAAAGTATTTTTAAGCTCAATAGTTGAAATAGGAATACCATTAATAAAAATAACTAAATCCAATCTATTTCCATTATCTTTATTTTCATATTCAAGTTCATCAATAACTGAGAATATATTTTGGTTAAATTTAGCTTTTAATTCAGGATTTAAGCTATTGTTTGGCATTGGATAGAATAAATCAAATTTAGTTCCAGCATCTCTAAAACCATTACGTAAAACATTAATAGTTCCGTCGTTAGCTATTCTTCTCATTAATGAGCTAATAAAATTAGCTTCAGGATTAGACTTATTTATTTTTACAAATTTCTTCCAAGCTTTTTGTTGAGTATTTTTAATGAAATTTAAAACTAATACAACATCTAAACATGTTGTGACATTATAATCTTTAGTTGTTCTTTTCACATAACCCGTACTTGTAAGATAATTTATAAAATCCTTTTGAAAACCTTTTTCAGAAGTATCTGAGCTCATATGTCTTCACCTCTAACATCAACTTTACCTGTAACAACATTGTAGATTAAAGATTCTTTGTATTCTTCTAGAAGATTTATTTGTTCTTCTATTTTTTCTTTTGTTCTATTTAAATTAGCTATTTTATTGTCTAGATAATTAACTATTTGTTTTTGTTCGGTTAGTGGGGGAATTAAAATAGACATATTATTTATAATATCCTGGCTTGCCCTAGGCATTTTAACACCATATGTTGTAGAGTTAACAATTTCTATAAACCTATTTGACAACATATAATAAAACAAAAACTTTGTTAAAATATTATCATTAGGGGAATATACTAGTATTTCAGTACTACAAACACCATCAAATGGAGCTATAATAACTTTAGACAGATAGGGTCTTAATTTTCCAAATAAAATGTTTTCTTTTTGAAATTTATTAACAGACCCATCGGTTCCATTTGTAGAATACCCTAATAAACGACCTGATTTAGATTCAATATTCTCTAAGCCAATATATTTGTCTGATTTATTTGCAAATTCTTGTTTATTATTTAATAATTCTGCCAAATATTTTAATAATCCAATATCCCAATGTTCTGGAATTTTACCAAACCATTCAATCCCAGAATATTTCATTTCAACATCAGGATTCAAACCTTTAGTAACAACTTGATTAATTAAAGCAACACGTTTTTCTTCTAATAATTCAATTAACTTTTGATTAATTTCAATTGTTTTATCTATTTTAGCTATTTTATTGTCTAGATAATTAGCTATTTTATATTGTGTAGAAAGCTCGTCACATACTGGGAAATAAACATCTGATGGAAAACTTGAATTAATTCCACCTTGTGCAGATCCATTTTCAGTTAATTTTATTTGCATAAAACCCAAATTACTTCTTACTAAATAGTATAGTAATTTTGGAAGTATCATATCATTTGATCGAATAATAAAAACATGTTCATTAACTGCCATTTTTTCAAAAGGTTTATCTGAAATAAATGCGGTTTTTCCAATTGTTGCACCATCTTTAACCAATAGCACATCATTTAATTTAATTTTTCCTTTATTTAAATTATTATAAAAATCTTTAGAAACATATCGCTCATTTTTTAGGTTTAACGAACCATTCCAGTTAATATGTTCTCCACCTATACTAAATGCATATTTTTTATCAATTACGTCCTCTCTTTTTCCAGATTCAATAGACTCTATTAAAAATTTCATATTATGAGTTTCCCAAGATTTAGGGATATCATCAATCACTTCCGCACCAGAATCTTTATATTCTGGATATTTAACTAAATCCATTGATGATCAACCCTTAAGCAACTCTTGTATTTCAGCAGTTGCTTTAGCAATATCTGCTTCAATTTCTTCTAAATCTCTTGGAGGTTCATATACATAGAAATATTGTGTAAAGTTAATTTCATAACCTACTTTGTTCTTTTTATCATCAAACCATGCATCTGAATAATATTTTAAAACTTCTTCTTCAAAATAATCATCAATATTTTGTATAAGAGGTATTTTCTCAGTATCTCTTAAGTTACTATCTGGTTTTTGCTTACCTTTCTTATCTGTTACATATTCTGCTGTATCATCATGTTCTGAGAGTTTTTCAATTACATTTTTTATAAAAGCTGGTTTTAAATCAAAGTCTTTTAAAGCTTTTTTAACTTTAGCTTCAAAAGTATCCCAATCTTTGTATAAATCATCACCAATAGTTAATAGGGCTTCTTTTATTGCTTCTTGTTGTTTTTTACCTTCTTCTTCCTCGGCTGTTTTTACTTCTAAGTCTTTACTTTTACTTTCAGCTAATTTTTTAAATTGAGTATAAGAATATAAGTTCTCAAGTCTTTCTGGAGTCACTTGGTAGTTTAGTTGCATTGGTCTTTCGACTGTGATTTTTGTGTATCCGAAATCTTCATTATAAAATATTTTTACATTATCTGCCTCAGTGAAGTCTTTATAAATGTTTATTATATTCTTAATTGATTCCTCACTGATAGTATGACGTTTATTACCTAAGGATTTCCTCATTATTTCAAATTCTTCACGTGCATCAATTAATTGTACCTTACCTTTTCTTTGCGGGGTTTTATCATTAGTTAACACCCATACATAGGTTCCTATTCCTGTGTTAAAGAATAATTGATCAGGTAGTGCAATTAATGCTTCGAGATAATCATTTTCAAATATCCATTTACGTATATTACTTTCTCCTGAGCCTGCATCTCCCGTGAATAATGGTGAACCGTTTGTAATAACAGCTATTCTGGATTTTTCATTGGTTTTCATTTTGGAAATCATGTGTTGGACAAATAATAGCTGCCCATCACTTTTACGAGGTACTCCTGCTCCAAATCTACCCTCAAACCCTTGTTCTACTTCAGCATCTACAATTTCTTTATCTTGTTCCCAATCCCTACCCTATGGTGGATTGGAAATCATATAATCAAATTTATCATCTTTTAGTTTATCATTTGACAAGGTTGAATATGGTCCCTTGATGTTTTCTGCATCCTCTCCTTTCATGAGCATATCTGCTTTACATATTGCATATATCTCATCATTTATTTCCTGACCATACAATACAACATCCATTTTAGGATTATTTTTTGTGATAAATTCTTTACAGCTAGTTAGCATCCCTCCAGTACCACATGCTGGATCATATACTAATTTAATACTTCCAGAAGTTTTTTCTTCACCAACAAATAACAGTTCAGTCATTAGCTTTACTACATCTCTTGGTGTGAAGTGCTCTCCTGCTTCTTCATTTGATGTTTCAGAGAATTTACGTATAAGCTCTTCAAATATTGTTCCCATATCATGGTTTGAAATATGTTTAGGTGATAAATCCATGCTTGTTTCATTGAACTTTTTAATTAGTAAATAGAGTAAATTAGACTTTGAGAGCTTAGCTATTTGTTTTTCAATGTCAAAGTTTTCAAGAATGTCAGCTACATTGTTGCTGAAACTGTTAATGTAATATTTTATGTTTTCTTCAATGTTGTCTGGATCTTGCAATAATGTTTCAAAATCAAATCTAGAATAATTATAGAAACCTAATTTTTGACCATGTTCATCAACTGCCTTGCTTAAAAGAATCGGTTCTAGAAATTCTGTTTTATCTTTGTTAGATTCATATGTATCAACTACATCTTTTTTTGAATATTCTAAAACGCTATCAAATCTTTTTAATACTGTAAATGGTAAAATTACCTTTTGGTATTCATTTCGCTTGTATGCTCCCCTTAATACAGAGTCAGATATGCTCCATATAAATCCTGAGATTTCATTTATGTTTGTCATTAAATCACCGTCAATTATATTTTAATTTATTTACACAACATTATAATATTATGCATTATTTTTAGAATAACTGACATAATTTCGTATACTCAATTAAAAAATATGCTCAAATAACAACTCACACCTATGAACAATAAAGAATTAGCACTAATTATTATTGGATACTATATTATTGGATGAGTTATTTATGCTGGATTAACTACTACTAATAACTCCCCATATAATGATACAATAGCTAATAATACAAGTAATGATGATGTTGTTCAAATATGGGTGTGCTTAATTATGATTCGTATTGTCTAAGAACTCATTAATAAATTAAAGAATAAACACAATAAACAACACCTTTTATAATGAAAACAAAATCATCCCCTAGAAATTGTTTTCTAAACTAAAATCACCCATTTACTCTCAAAAGAAAACCTGTAAAAGCTGAAACTGACTCTTTCACAGCCAAATCTTATTTTAATTATTTTCAAATATAGAAAAATGACTGAATTCGAGTTAATTAATAAACTAAATCAAAAATATGAGTCTAAAAAAGAATTAGAAAGATTATTTAAGCAAACAAGAAATTATGAAATGTTAATAGATTTAGAAAACTATAACGATTTTTCAAAAAAGAGATAAATGGAAAATTCCATGTTTAAATTATAGAAATTCATTTAACCTCCGAATATCGTACCTAAAACCCACATGATTGCAAAAATAACTATCATTATAATACAACATTCATTATTTTCCCTGTTTTCCTTTTTATGGGTTTTACGATGAACTATTCTAGGTGAATGATAAGTCCCATATTTTCTCCCACCACCATATTGATAGTATCCTCTTAATTGATCATATTCTCCACCAGGAGTTTGATTATATCCTGCATAAAAGCTATTGTGATTTCTTATTTGAGCTTTTTCATGTTCATGCAATTCATTTCTAGAACCATCAATATACTCTAATACTTCAAATGAAAATCTGTCTCCGCGATTATAATCTTGTTGCATTCCTCGATTGTGGTGCGTTCCAGATGCCAAATCCTGTTCATGTTGTTTTTTCCTATAATCCAAATTATTAGTTTGACCAACATAAACTTCACCAGTTCTATTGTTTGTTATTTTGTATATTCCTTTGACCATCATATCTCCTCTTGATTGAAGTGCAGATAAGTATAATTAATAGTTTTCTCCAATTCAACTTTGATTATTGGCCTAACTACAATTATGTTAAATTTTAATTGTATGTTCTTTCAAAAAACATAGTTAACATATTCTACTAGTAATCACCATACTCTATCATCATATAAAATTTCAGCTTTGTGATTAATTCTGTTCCACAATCAGTACAGAACTCTTCACCATTATAATGTTCTTTGTCACATTCTGGACAATACATTACTTCATCTAATGATGGATCTTCAAAAACAATCTTATCCATCAATAGTTCAACAATAAATGCCATTAAAGGTTCTGATAAATCACGTATTTCTTTTAAACCTCCACAAATACCATAAGCATTTTCACAGAATTCTATTTTACCCCCATCAGTAACTCTACTTCCATAATCCCCTACATAATATTATGAACTTAATCTTAAAGTATGTTCTCCTAAGCCGAAAGATATTATAACATTTATAAAGTCATCATCATCGATTTCATATTCATAAATCTCCCCATCAGTGCAAGGTTCATTTAATACTTGTAGTGAGTGTATGTATATCTCTGAACCACTATATAAAACCTCAACAACGGGATTACCCAAAATATTACTCATATAATGTGGTGCCGCACAGTCAATAGTTTTATCCAAGTTTAGTTTTTTATCTTTTAGCTCTTCGTAAACCTCTGAAATACTATTGAATTTTGGTTTGAATACATGAACATCCTCATAAATGTCTTCATTACTTTCTTTATTTAATAAAACTTCTCCCCCAAGGTCAACTAATTTTTCTAAACTCACTTCTTTCCCATATATGAAATCACACAAAGTACTACTTTTTATTTCCAAATATCCAACTCATCTAAATCCTTATATATTTTCTTTTTAACATTATCATCTTCTCTTGCATCTTTAAAATCATGGAAAGTAATATAGCCATCTTCGCCGTCTTTAGATGATTCAGCCACATAATAACCATACTCTACTTCTAAATTATGATTTACATAAATTCCAAATCCCGCATCAGATGAATGATATTTATCATAGTAGCTATCATCTACATCTTCCACAAACTCAAACTCCCAAAATTGAAAACATGGTTTTTCAATAAAGTCAACATCATGATACATAAAAAATCCAATTTCCACGAATATTTTATTATGATTATTTAGTGCTTCTTTAATAGAAGCTAAATCTTTACCAACTAAACCTACAGGTCCGCCATCATCAAATGCGACGATTATACTAAAACCAAATGATTCTTCAATGCTTTTAAATTCTTTAACAAGTTTTTCTAAATCTACTTCCTTTTCCACATTGCCACCTATCATATGTATATATTGTGTATAATATATAAAATTAACTCAACTTAGCAACAATTTTAAAAAAAATATATGTAACAACAAGCTATACTATATAATATAACTATTAATTCAAAAAAGGTAAGGGAAATGAAATTAATCCCAGATAATGGAAATTCATACCCCCTAACAATAACAGTAAAAGGAAAAAAAAAGATTAAGCTATTATTGCATGTTTTTTAATGAAAAATACAACTAAAATTCAACATTAACTACCGAATTAAAATTTTAAAAATAAATAAAAAATTAGAAAATTATTCATCTTTTGGAAGTTTATAAATACGTTTAATATTTCCGTTTTCATCTAATTCAATTTGGATATTATCTCCGTCAGAAAGTGGAGGTAATTCTATATTGGAAATTATGGTAGGATTACTGTTTTGAGTTTTCATCTCGTATTCCCTGTAATCC
>OLOV01002996.1_pt1 | contig 10765 bp, 9 predicted proteins | sample 1672931 | NCBI WGS metagenome assembly OLOV01 (sample SAMEA3136738, study PRJEB25190) | human gut metagenome | biome: human gut; feature: human-associated habitat; material: faeces | place: Austria | collected 2013
CTGCGCGGCGATATCCCGGCAGATATGCAGGGCGAGAAAATCGGCAGCTTTGCCCATGCCAGTGAGCTGATGTGTTTTGTGAAGCAGCAAGGCGATTTCTGCGTCGGCGGTGCTGCTTATCCCGAAGGCCATCCCGAATCCGGTTCCTTGGAACAGGATATAGAAAACACCAAGTACAAGGTAGATGCCGGCGTTGACTTTTTAGTGACGCAGATGTTTTTTGATAATACGATTTTATATAACTATATGTTCCGCCTGCTGCGTGCAGGCATCAATGTGCCGGTAGTGCCGGGTATTATGCCGGTGACAAATGCCAAGCAGATTATCCGCATCTGCCAGCTGAGCGGTACTAAGCTGCCGCCGCAGTTCCGTGCGATGGTAGAAAAATTTGCCGATAAGCCGGAGGCACTGAAGCAGGCAGGTATCGCCTATGCTACCGGTCAAATTATTGATTTGATTGCCAATGGTTTTGACAATGTACACATCTATACGATGAACAAGCCGGAAATTTTTGCCGGTATTATGAATAATCTCGGAGAGATTGTAGATAAATAGTCTTGCGCTATGGCGCAAAAGTCAGGTTATTGTTATGGAATTTAAGCAAAAGGAAGCGCTGCGCTATCTGCGGGCCAAGCCGGGAGATAAGGCAGCAGAAATTTTAGTGGATACGGTTTATCTGAAGCTGCGCAATGAGGTGCAGGCACGCTATGTGCTGCAAAAGCATGCGATAACGGCAGATGAGGCAGGCGTAACGCTGGATTGCGGCGTACGCTTTCATTCGCGTGCGCTGGCGCGTCATTTAAAGGGTTGCGACACGGTACTGCTGATGGGCGCAACGCTCGGCAGCAGGGTGGACGCAGCCATCCGCCGCCTTGCGCTCATCAGCGTTGCTGAAGGTGCGGCGGCTCAGGCTGTGGCAGCGGCGCTGATTGAAAGCTATTGCGATGAAGTGCAGGCGCAGGCTGAAACCGGCGGTCTGCTGCAGCGTCCGCGCTTTTCGCCTGGTTACGGAGATTGGCCGCTGGAGGAGCAGCGTCAGCTGTTCGCAGTGCTGAACTGCGCCAAACGCATCGGCCTGACGCTGACGGATGGCCTGATGATGGCTCCGTCCAAGTCGGTGACGGCAATCATTGGCTTATCGGAAGATGCTGCCTGCGTGCAGAATAAATGTATGACCTGCAGTAATATAAACTGTTCTTACAGAGATACTGATATTAAGAAAGTTTGAGGAGAAGATTTAATTTATGAATTTTAAGGAATTGTTAGGCAAGCAAATGCTGTTCTTTGATGGTGCCACCGGCACACAGCTGCAGGCACGCGGTCTGCAGCCGGGTGAGCTGCCCGAAAGCTGGAATTTTACACACCCCGATATTGTAGAGGCTGTGCATCGCAGTTATCTTGATGTAGGCTCTAATATCGTAAAATCCAATACCTTCGGCGCTAATCCGTTGAAGTTGGCAGGCTCCGGCCTGGACTGCAAGGAAACCATCGAAGCGGCTGTGGCGATTGCCAAGAAGGCCTGCGGTGGCAGGGAAAATAAATTTGTTGCGCTGAATTTGGGACCGACAGGCAAGCTGTTGGCTCCTTATGGCGATTTGCCTTTTGAAAAGGCAGTAGAAGCCTACGGCGAAATGGTACGTTACGGCGCTGCTGCCGGTGCGGATCTGATTCTTATCGAAACGATGAGTGATACCTACGAAATCAAGGCTGCGGTTCTGGCATCTAAGGAAAACAGCGATTTGCCGATTTGTGTGACCATGACCTTTGATGAGGACGGCAAGCTGTTGACCGGTGCTACGGTTGAGGCTGCCGCTCTGATGTGCGAGGGACTGGGCGTAGATGCCATCGGCTTTAACTGCGGTTTGGGACCGGTGCAGGTGGGTAAATTATTTCCGCAGATGCTGGCGGCAACCAGCCTGCCGCTGATTATCAATCCGAATGCCGGACTGCCGGTGCAGCGTGACGGCAAAACTTGCTTTGATGTCGGCCCGGAGGAATATGCGGAGCTGATGTACGAGCTTGCAGGCAAGGGAGCAAGCATCGTCGGCGGCTGCTGCGGTACAACGCCGGAGCATATTGCGCAGATGATTGCCAAATGCAAAACTCTGCAACCCGGAGGTAAGCGCGATTGCCGTCTGACAGCGGTATCCTCCTACGGCAAGGCCGTGCATCTTGGCGAAGGTCCTATAATTATCGGCGAACGCATCAATCCTACAGGCAAAAAGCGTTTGAAGGAAGCATTGGTCAATAGCGACCTTGATTATGTGTGCCGCCTCGGTCTGGAGCAGATTGGCGTAGGCGCGCAGATTCTGGACGTTAACGTTGGAACGCCGGGCATTGACGAAGCGGCAATGGCCGCAAAGGCTGTGCCGGCGCTGCAGGCGATTACCGATACGCCGCTGCAGATTGATACATCTAATTACGAAGCAATGGAAAAAGCACTGCGCCTTTATAACGGCAAGCCGATGCTTAATTCCGTCAACGGCAAGGAGGACAGCCTGCAGCATGTGCTGCCGCTGGCTAAAAAATACGGTGCTGTGCTGGTTGCACTGTGCCTTGATGACAGCGGTATTCCCGCTACTGCCGCAGGACGTATTGCCGTGGCCGAAAAAATTATCGCCCGTGCGGCCGAATATGGCATTGAAAGCCGCAATATAGTTGTAGACCCGCTGGCACTGACGATTTCCACCGGTGCTGATAACGCGGCGATTGCCTGTGAGGTTATCCGCACGATGAAGGCACGCGGCATCAACACTGTTATGGGTGTTTCCAACATTTCGTTCGGTCTTCCCGGCCGTGATGCCGTCAACAGCACCTTCTTCAGCATGGCGATGGCAGCAGGCCTTTCTTGCGGCATCATCAATCCGCAGAGCAAGCCGATGATGGATGCTTATTACGGTTATCGTGCGCTGGCAGGCTATGACGAGGGCTGCAAGGAATACGTGCAGCATTATGCGGATGCTCCGAAGGCTGCTGCGACAACAGTAAGCGAAATGGGTCTTTACGATGCCATTGTCAAAGGACTGCAGGGACCAGCGCGTCAGGCAGCAGCCAAGGCCTTGGAAAGCGAAAAACCTTTGGATATAATCAACAAGTATATGATTCCGGCGCTTGATTTTGTCGGCCACGGCTTTGAAAAGAAAACACTCTTCCTGCCGCAGCTGCTGATGAGCGCGGATGCGGCGAAGGCTGCCTTTGAGGTTATCCGCGAGGCTGTCGGCGTGGGTGAAACGCAGGGAGAAACGGTAATTATTGCTACCGTTCACGGCGATATCCACGATATAGGCAAAAACATCGTTAAGGTACTGCTGGAAAATTACGGTTATCGCGTGCTTGATTTGGGCAAGGACGTGCCTGCGGAAGCAGTTGTGGAGGCAGCTAAGAAAACTGACGCCAAGGTTGTCGGTTTATCTGCATTGATGACAACGACAGTAGGCGCAATGGAAGAAACTATTGCTGCGTTGCATAATGAATGTGACTGTCAGGTTGTTGTCGGCGGTGCGGTGCTCACGCAGGAATACGCTGATACCATCGGTGCCGAGCATTATGCACCGAACGCTGTCAGTGCGGTAAACTACGTCAACGAAATCCTGGGCAAATAATTTATATACAGATAATTTGAGGACTGCTATGCTTAGCGTGACGGTCCTTTTTTACGTTGTTTCGACTTTGGGGTCTTTAAGCAGGAAAAACTGCTCCCTCCCAAGAATTAAACAAATATCACCATGAACGGAGGGATGCTGCATGAACATTTACGTTTGGCGACACAACAAAACATATCACAGCCACAGTATGATTGAGGAGCCCTGCGTCAACAGCGAATTTTATCTTGATGCGATTGCTGTTGTGCTGGCACATGATTTGGAAGAAGCACTGACCAAGCTGGCGGAAGAAAACAAAGGCTGGCGCACGGAGGATCTGCGGCAGCTGCCGTGCAGCGTATATCCTGCATATAAGGCGGCAGTAATCTTTTCCGAGCTGCGCGGGATTATTCCGCATCTCTAAAAACAAAAAAGCCCGAATTCCCACATGAAATGTATGTGAGAATTTGGGCTTTTGCTTTATCTGCTTACCAGATGCTTTTTAAAATCGGCAGTAAAATCGGTGCCAGGATAGAGGTGCTGATGCCGGTAAGGGCAATCGCTACACCGCCGATAGCCAGCTGAATGGGGCTGACATTGGCGCAGACGCTGGTGCCGAGGCCATGGCTGGAGGCGCCGATAGCAAGACCGGCAGCCAAATGGTTTTTGATTCCCAAAAGACGCAGCAGCTTGTGATTGAAGGTTGCATCCAGCATGCCGGTGAAGATAACAGCAGCAGTAGTCAATGCCGGAATGCCGCCGATGGTATTGGAAACATCAATGGCGATTGGCGTCGTAATGGATTTGGGAATGAGCGAAAGCAGAACCTGCTCGCTGGTACCCATGGCCTTGCCGCAGAAGTAAACGACGATGATAGCCGAAAGAGTTGCCAGTGTAACGCCTCCTACGATAGCGCCTGCCTTGGCCATGATGATTTCACGGTTCTTGTACAGAGGCAGAGCCAGAGCGATGGTTGCCGGTCCTAAAAGAAAGTTAATGAATTCCGCACCTGCCTCGTACTGCTTGTACTCTACGCCTGGCGCCAGAACGATGACGGCGATGACCAGAGGGCAGGCGATAACGAAGGGCGGAATGATGTTCAGACTGAAGCGGTCGATGATGATTTCGCTGATAGCGTACAGAATAACCGTCAGACCGATGCCGAAGAGCGGTGAATTAAGTAAAGCGTCGGGAAAAAGCATCATTGACTCTCCTTTCCTTTGAGCATTGCTTCGATAAAGAAGGCTGTAACAGCCAGAACTACAATGCTGCAGACAACAATGGTAACAGTAATGGGCAGCAGCTCAGCTTTGATAACATCTACATATAATATAACGCTGACGCCTGCCGGTAAAAACAGCATACCCATTTTGGAAATCAGGATATCGCAGATGCCCTCGATGGAGCTTGCCGGAATAACGTTGCCGCAGAGAAGTGCCGTTAAAATCAGCATTCCCAAAAGAGCGGGCGGAAAGGGTACGCCGAGGGCGTTGATGATGAGCGTGGATACCCATTGCAAAAGCAGCAAAAAGGCAATACCGCGCAATAAGCTGGTGGGTGACATTTTGTTTCCTCCTCATAAAAACATGACAAATAATATAATTATAGACCTGTTGGTGGACGTACGCATAAAGGTCAAAACGGCCGGGGTGAGCCGATGGTCTTTGGGGTAAAGAGTACTTGGCCGACAGAACGACATGTTATTAATATTGCCACAAACATAACAATATGTCAACAAAATGACGGTGATTTTTCACTGAATTAACACAGAAAACTATTTGACTTTTTGACTTTTACTGATATAATAGCAATTAGAAAGTGAATAGTGGTTAGGAAATGGAAAAGAGTCAACTCCATTCGGTTATTGACCGCTATTGAACCTGATAGAAGGAGGTGCAGCGTGATGAATGAACGCTACAGTGAAGAGGTAAAGGCTATATTGGAGGCTGCTCAGCAGCAGGCAGTTATGAACTATCACCAGGAGCTGACAACGGCACATGTTCTGGCAGCATTGTGCGGCAGCGACGGCTTCTTTAAATATTTGCTGCAGAGCCTGCACATTGATGAAAATGCTTTCAGCAAGGATGCTAAGGCTTTAGTACAGAAAATCCCCGGAGTCAAAGGTCAGGACCGTCAGCTGATGATGGGTACAGGCTTTGCCAGAGTAATGGCTATTCTGGGACAAAGTAAGGAAGAAATCGGCATCGGCCAGCTGGTTGCGGCTATGGCCAGTGACGGTGACAGCGATGTTGTATCGCTCTTCCGTAAATATGGTATAGACAAGAAAAAAGTTGAGGCGGCATTTATGCAGTATCAAAATAGCGAAGCAAATGATGAAACTAAAAAGACGCTGGAAAAATACGGCCAGGATTTGACGGCAAAAGCTAAAGAAGGCAAGCTGGACCCCGTAATCGGCCGTGATGAGGAAATCCGTCGTACGATTGAAATCCTTTCGCGTCGTAAGAAAAATAATCCGGTGCTTATCGGTGAGCCGGGCGTTGGTAAAACTGCCATCGTCGAAGGTCTGGCAAGACGTATTATTGCCGGCGATGTACCGGAAAGCCTGAAGAATAAAACCCTGTATGCTCTGGACCTGGCGGCTTTGGTTGCCGGTGCCAAATACCGTGGTGAATTCGAAGAGCGTCTGAAAAAAGTATTGAAGGCTGTCAGCGAAAGCGCCGGTCAGATTATCATGTTTATTGATGAGCTGCATACCGTTGTCGGTGCCGGTGCTGCCGAAGGTGCTATGGATGCAGGCAATATCCTGAAACCGATGCTGGCACGTGGCGAGCTGCGCTGCATCGGTGCAACTACGCTGAACGAATACCGTAAGTATATTGAAAAGGACAGTGCGCTGGAGCGTCGTTTCCAGCCGGTAATGGTTAAGGAGCCGAGCGTTGAAGATACAATTTCCATCCTGCGTGGCCTGCGTGAGCGCTATGAGGTACATCATGGCGTGCGCATTAAAGACGCTGCCCTGGTTGCTGCTGCTGTGCTTTCTAACCGTTATATCAATGACCGTTTCTTACCTGATAAGGCTATTGACCTGGTAGATGAGGCTGCTGCCCGTCTGCGTACCGAAATTGATTCGCTGCCGACCGAGCTTGATGAAAGCAAACGTCGTATCCTGCAGCTGGAAATCGAAGCTCAGGCTTTGGGCAAAGAGGAGGATGCTCAGTCCAAGGATCGTTTGGCTAAGCTGAATGAGGAGCTGGCAAAGCTGCGTAAGGAAAATGACGAGCTTGTTAAACGCTGGGATGCAGAAAAGGCTTCTATTGCCCGTGTACGTGAGGTAAAGAAGGAAATTGATGCTGTGAAAAACCAGATGGAACAGGCTGAGCGCGACTATGACCTGAACAAGATGGCTGAATTGAAATACGGCCGTCTGCCTGAGCTGCAGAAGGAATTGGCTGCTTTGTCCAAGAAGGATGAAAACGGCAATGATAATGTTATGCTCAAGGAAGAGGTTGACGAAGAGGACATCGCTAAGGTTGTCAGCACCTGGACCGGTATTCCTGTTGCCCGCTTAGGCACCGGTGAACGTGCTAAACTGGTTCATCTGGAGGAAATCCTGCATGAGCATGTTATCGGTCAGGACGAGGCAGTCAAGGCTGTCAGCGAGGCTGTTATCCGTGCACGTGCCGGTATCAAGGATCCTAACCGTCCGATTGGTTCCTTTATCTTCCTTGGTCCTACCGGTGTCGGCAAAACCGAGCTGGCTAAGACCTTGGCCGAGGTGCTCTTTGATGATGAACGCAACATGGTTCGTATCGATATGAGCGAATACATGGAGAAGCATACCGTATCTCGTCTGATCGGTGCGCCTCCGGGATACGTCGGCTATGACGAAGGCGGTCAGCTGACCGAGGCTGTACGCCGTCATCCGTACAGCGTAATCCTGTTGGACGAAATCGAAAAGGCACATGCAGATGTCTTTAACGTATTGCTGCAGGTTCTGGACGATGGCCGTCTGACTGATGGTAAAGGCCGTATCGTTGACTTCAAGAATACTTTGATTATCATGACCAGTAACCTTGGCAGCAACGAGATTATGAAAGCGCAGGGCTCTATGGACAGAGAAAAGATTCAGCAGATGCTGATGAACTTCTTCCGTCCGGAATTCCTGAACCGTGTTGATGACATCGTTGTGTTCAAACCGCTGCAGGCAGAACAGATTAAGGAAATCGTTAAACTGGTACTGCATGAACTGGGCGACCGTCTGAATAAGCAGCTGGAGCTGACGCTTACTTATACCGACGAGGCTGTTGCTTTCCTGGCAAAGGCCGGCTTTGATCCTGCCTTCGGTGCTCGTCCGTTGAAACGTCTGATTGTCCACACTGTTGAAAACATCCTGGGCAAGAAGATTGTTGCAGGCGAAATTAAAAATGGCGATAAGGTTGAGGTTGTGTTGGTAAACGATGCAATTGACGTTGTCGTAAAATAAAACAGCTTTGGGTTTACGCACCCTCTGTTGCCGTGAATGCGGTGGCGGAGGGTGCTTTTTTCTTTACTCCGAAGTTTTCCGAACGATTTTCTAATAAACTGTTAAAAAGTTCACAGTTTATTTGACGTTTACGCGTTGGATTGGTATAATTAAAGTGAATTATTTAAGTGATTGAGAACCCGGGTTAGATTTTGCACAGGATTTCGAAACTGAACAGCTTTCTGCTTGGGTTTTATTGTTTCTACAAGTAATTTTTGGGAGGTAGATTTCAATGAAAGTTGCAATTATCATGGGTAGTAATTCTGACTGGCCTGTACTTGAGGCTGCAGAAAAAACTCTGAAGGAGTTTGGCGTTGAAACTGAAGTAGTAGTTGCTTCCGCTCACCGTACTCCGGATGTAGTACAAAACTTTGCTAAGGGTGCCCGTGACCGTGGCGTAGAGGTAATTATTGCCGCAGCCGGCGCAGCTGCTCATCTGGGTGGTTTCATCGCTGCCTTTACTACCGTTCCTGTCATCGGTATTCCTATTAATGCAACACCGTTGGCCGGTATGGATGCACTGCTGAGCTTTGTACAGATGCCTTCCGGTGTACCTGTTGCAACGATGGCTATCAATGGCGCCAAGAATGCTGCATTGTTCGCAATTCAGATTCTTTCCGTAAAATATCCGGAGCTGGTAGAAAAGCTGGCAGAGCATCGTGCAACAATGCGTGAAGAAGTAAGAGCTAAGGGTGAAAAACTGGCTTCCATGCGTGGCGTTCCTGCGCAGGAGTTTAAGGACTTACACCTGTAATAGTGAGTAGTAAATAGTGAATAGTGAATAGTGGATAAAAACTGATTGCTAAACATTAATAACTAATTACTGACCACTGATCACTTATAACTAACCACTAATAACTGACAATTGATAACTAAAAACTAAAATTAAGGAGAAAAATTGTGGAGCAGATTTTCGAGGAGCAAAATTTTAGCGAAGACAAGCTGCATGAGGAGTGCGGCGTCTTTGGTATCTTCAGCCATAATGAGGATGTAGCACTCAACACCTATTGGGGCCTGTATGCGCTGCAGCATCGTGGCCAGGAAAGTACCGGTATTGTTGTAACTGATGGCGAGCGCATGAAAATTAAAAAGGGCATGGGCCTCGTTGCCGATGTTTTCAAGGACGGCGTTGCTGATTTGCAGGGTTATGCGGCTATCGGCCACGTACGTTATTCCACCACCGGTGCAAGCATGCCGTATAACATTCAGCCGCTGAAGGTTTATTTTGACGGCGGTAACCTGGCTCTGAGCCATAACGGTAACCTGACTAATGCCGGTCAGCTGCGTGCTAACCTGGCTAAGGAAGGCGCAGTATTTAATACTACTGTTGACAGCGAGGTTGTTCTGACCTTGATTGCCTACAGTGCACGTCCGACTATTGAAGAGCGTGTAGCAGAGGCTGTTAACCAGATTAAGGGTGCTTTTGCTATTCTGCTGATGACTGATAACAAAATTATCGCAGTACGCGATCCCTACGGCTTCCGTCCGCTGGTACTCGGCAAGATGGAAAACGGCTGGTGCGTTGCTTCCGAATCCTGTGCCTTTGACTTGGTTGGTGCAGAGCTGGTACGCGATGTTAAGCCCGGCGAAATGATTATTATCGACAGCGATAACTCCGAACCGCGCAGCATGATGTGGGCTGAAAACAAACCGGCAAAGCCTGCGCACTGCATTTTTGAATATGTTTACTTTGCTCGTAATGACAGTATCATCGACAACCAGTCTGTATATGATGCACGTATCCAGATGGGCCGCGAGCTGGCTAGGGAAACTCCTGATATTCATCCGGATATCGTTATTTCCGTTCCTGACAGCGGTACTCCGGCGGCAATCGGCTATGCTATGGAGGCCGGTGTTCCCTTCCTGGAAGGTCTTACCAAAAACCGTTATGTAGGCCGTACTTTTATTCAGCCGACGCAAAAGCAACGTGCTAATGCCGTACGTCTGAAGCTGAATCCGGTACGCAGCGTTGTAGAAGGCAAATCTGTTGTTATGGTCGATGACTCCATCGTTCGCGGTACTACCAGCGGCAAGATCGTTAAGCTGCTGAAGGAGGCAGGCGCACGTGAGGTGCATGTATGCATTTCTTCTCCCCCGGTAACAGACAGCTGCTACTATGGTATTGATACTTCCGAGCGCAAGGAGCTGATTGCGGCACGTTGCACGGAAAATGAAATCTGCCGTTATATTGGGGCAGACAGCCTGCATTATATTTCTCTGGATGGCATGAAACGTGCTATTGATAAAATTGATCCCGATGGTTTGTGCTGTGCCTGCTTCAGCGCTAAATACCCCGATAACGCAGATAGCGTAATCAAAGCAGAACCTGAAAGCATTATTGAATAACAGGAGGAAGGCTCATGAGCAAAAAGGTGCTGATTCTCTCCGGAAGTCCGCGCAAAGACGGAAATTCGGCTCTTCTGTGCCGTGAATTTGCCCGCGCCTCACAGGAAAGCGGCAACGAAACCGAGATCATCCGCGTGGCGGCGAAAAAGATCGCGCCCTGCTCCGGCTGCTATTTCTGCCGCGCCCACGGCGGCCAATGCGCCCATCAGGACGATATGGCCGACACCGGCGCAGACTTCGGGAATATCCGTCGGCTCACCGCTGAGAATGAAGCATCTGCGGGCACGGAATAACGTTCCGTCCGCGATATCGCACGGGGTTGCTTTTTTCCATTCAAGGCGCTGCTGAGCGGTCA
>OLOV01003008.1_pt1 | contig 10733 bp, 8 predicted proteins | sample 1672931 | NCBI WGS metagenome assembly OLOV01 (sample SAMEA3136738, study PRJEB25190) | human gut metagenome | biome: human gut; feature: human-associated habitat; material: faeces | place: Austria | collected 2013
AATTATATCTTGCAGGCAATGTACCGTTAAATAATGATTTGTAAACAAATAATTGCGGCGCTTGTAAGCGCGCTGAGCGTGGCGCTGTACGCCATGTTCCTGGCCATCATCATCCCCCAGGCGCGCAAGGATCGCGTGGTGCGCGCGCTGGTGCCCATCTGCTTTGCGCTCAGCTTTGCCTTCTCGCGCCTACCCGGGCTGAAAATGTTATCCGAGGGCACACGTACCATCGTGCTGACGATCGCCGTTTCGGCCGCCGCAGCGCTGCTTCGCCCCAGAAAGGAGGCGCGCAATGCCTAACATGCTGTTTTATATTCTGGTGGCGGCAGGCGTTACCTACGCCGTGCGCGTGCTGCCGCTGACGCTGCTGCGCCGCCCGATTACCAGCCCGTTTCTGCAATCCTTTTTGTATTATGTGCCCTATGTTACCCTGTCGGTAATGACCTTCCCTGCCATGGTGGACGCCACGCAATCGCCCATCGCTGGCGTGGCCGCGCTGGCTATGGGCGTGTATTTCGCCTATCGCGGAGCCAGCCTGCCCAAAGTGGCTGTGCTGTGCTGCGGCACGGTGCTGCTGCTGGAGCTGGTGCTGTAACATTTTCCATCGCGCCAAGGCATTCATCAAGCGCAGGAACTTTCCCGCGCTTTTATTTTTACATTTTCTTCCGTCATCAGGCCCATATGTAAGCAAAGCATCACACTTTCAGCTTTTCTTTTGGCGCATATGGCGGTATGATAAATGTATATATTTGTATCCTTGAAGAAACGGAGGAAATGCACTTGTCCAGCGCCGCTTCTTTTTTATACATCGAAGTCAATCTGCTGTGCGTGCTGATCTGCGGCGTTATCCTGATTCGCTGCCTGCGCAGCATTGATAAACGCCGCAAAGCCCGCTACTTTTGCAGCATGATAATCTGCTTTGAAATCAACTTTCTATGCGATCTGGTGTGGCGAATTATTGACAACCACCATGCCTCCACGCCAATTTCGCTCAACTATCTGATTAATTGCCTGTATTTCTCCGCTGGCACGCTGGGGTGCTATTTCTGGTTTATGTATGCCGAGATCAGCCAGGGAGGATGGGCCAGCCGCCGGCAGCGCAATGCCTGGCTTGTCCTGCTGCCCGCGCTGGGGCTCATCGGCATTACCATCGCCTCCTGCCGCACCGGCTGGGTATTCAGCATTGACGAAAATAATCGCTATCTGCGCGGCCCGCTGCATCTGTGGCAGTTGGGGCTGTCCTTTGCCTATGTGCTGCTCACATCGGCCAAGGCGCTGTGCAAGGCTTTTCAGAAAAAACACTTTGAGCGCCGCATGGAGCTGCTGTCCCTGGCCGCGTTCATGCTGCTGCCATTGGGCTTTGTGCTCTTGCAGGTGATTTATCTGGGGCAAGTGCCCACCCTGTGCATGGGCTATACCGTGACCCTGCTGGTGGTTTACCTGAACATCCTTGATCAGCGCATCACCATCGACCCGCTCACCCAGGTGTATAACCGTGAGCAAATGGTGCGCTATCTTTCCCACAAGCTGCGCAGCGCGGGGGAGGATTCCTCGCTGTTTTTGCTGATGCTGGACGCGGACAATTTTAAACACATCAACGACCGCTACGGCCATATAGAGGGCGATTCAGCGCTGATCCGCATTGCCGAAACGCTGCGGCGTACCGCGCCGCGCAACGCCTTTGTGGGCCGTTATGGCGGGGATGAGTTTGTCGTCATCGGCAACGCAGCCACCCCCGCGCAGATTCGTTCCCTGTGTCAGCAAATCCACCTTGCCCTTCAGCAGGCAAACGCCGACGCGCTGGTGCCCTATCAGCTGGACGTCAGCATTGGCTGCGCCATCCAGCATCCCGGCTGCGTAACCATTCCCGATTTCATCCGCGCCGCAGACGCGGAGCTGTATAAAACCAAGCGCGAAAAAAAGCAGCGCTCGTAAGCGCTTTGCAAGCGCAGAGCTGATAAAACGATTCTTTGTTTTCAACACGCTTCGCTATCTTAGCCAAGAGCCAATGAAGGGGTATAACCCCTTCATTTTTAATCCACGCAATGCGTGTACGGCACAAAGAGCAGCCATTGGGTTGCTTCCTATCTTAGTTCATCTGCAGGCTGCCAAAAAGAATTTTTGATAGCCCCAGCCTCGTTTCTTTCATTTCCGCCCGTTGTGCGCCGCGCATCTTCGTGCTATAATAGGCTGTATTTTTATGTCACCCGGAGGATTCATGGAAGATTTGATTCTACGCGCAGACAATGTAAGCTACGCCTATGAGGACAGCGAGGGTATGGCCGTTCGCGGCGTGACCCTGGGCTTCCGCGCGGGCGAAATGACAGCCGTACTTGGGCACAATGGCAGCGGCAAATCCACGCTGGCAAAGCTGCTTAACGGGCTGTATATTCCCACCGAGGGTCATGTTACCGTGTGCGGCATGGATACCCAGGAGGATGAGCACACCTGGGATATTCGCCGCAGCGCGGGCATGGTGTTTCAAAATCCCGATAACCAGCTGGTAGCCTCCATCGTGCGCGATGATGTGGCCTTCGGCCTGGAAAACATCGGCGTGCCCTCCGCCCAGATGCCCGCGCGCATTGAAACCGCGCTGCGCCAGGTGGAGATGCTCCCATTCATCGATCGCGCCCCCCACACCCTGTCGGGCGGCCAAAAGCAGCGCATCGCCATTGCGGGCATCCTGGCCATGCAGCCCAAAGCGCTGATTCTGGATGAATCCACCGCCATGCTCGATCCCCGCGGCCGCCGCGAGGTATTTGATACCGTCAGCCGCCTCAACCGTGAGCAGGGAATCACGGTAGTATGGATTACCCACTTTATGGAAGAGGCCGCGCGCTGCGACCGCGTGGTCGTGATGGACGACGGCCAGGTGGTGATGGACGACACGCCCAAGGCCGTGTTCAGCCAGGCGGAGCGTCTGCGCGCCATGCGCCTGGATGTGCCGCCTATGGTGGCGCTGGGTGATCTGCTGCGCGCGCGCGGCCTGCCCATCGCGCATGAGGCCATGGATGTAAGCGCCATGGCTCAGGAGGTGCTGAAATGCCGATAAAGATTGAACACTTGTCCCATGTTTACCAGCCCGGCAGCCCCTTCCAATCCGACGCGCTGCAGGATATTGATTTTACCATCGAGGATGGCGAGCTGCTGGCGCTGATCGGCCACACCGGCAGCGGCAAATCCACCCTGGCGCAGCACCTGAACGGGCTGCTTACCCCCACCTCGGGTCGCGTGCTGGTGGACGGCGAGGATATCAACCAGAAGGGCGCTAACCGCCGCGCGCTGCGCCAGCGGGTAGGGCTGCTGTTCCAATACGCCGAATACCAGCTGTTTGAGGAAACGGTATACAAGGACATCGCCTTCGGCCCCAAAAATCAAGGATTAACCGGCGACGAGCTGGACGCCCGCGTGCGCGAGGCCTTTGCCCGCGTGCATCTGCCCGAGGATGCGCTGCAAAAATCCCCCTTTGACCTTTCCGGCGGTCAGATGCGCCGCGTGGCGCTGGCAGGCGTAATTGCCATGCATCCGCGCGTGCTGGTGCTGGACGAGCCCATCGCGGGGCTGGATCCGCGCGGCCGCGACGAGCTGACCGAGATCATCAACGAGCTCCATCAGGACGGTGTAACGATGGTCATCATCAGCCATAACATGGACGATGTGGCGCGCATCGCCACGCGCGCCGCCGTGCTGCACAAGGGCCGCCTGGCCATGCTTGGCACGCCGAGGGAAATTTTCTCCCGTGGAGACGAGCTGGCCGCCATGGGTCTGGATGTTCCGCAGACCGTGCAGCTGTGCCAGGCCTTGCGCGCGGGCGGTATGGATGTGCCCGACTGCCTGACCAATGAGGAGCTGTGCGACGCGATCTGCCGCGCGCTGGGAAAGGAGGCGGCCGCCCATGCTTAAGGATATCACCCTGGGCCAGTACTACCCGGTTGAAAGCCCGGTGCACCGTCTGGACCCGCGCGTCAAGATCCTGCTGACCATCGCGTTTATCGTGGGCGTATTTCTGGCCAAAAGCCTGCTGGGCTTCCTGCCCGTCATCGCCTTTATCGTGCTGGCCGCCTATGCCTCGCATCTGCCGTTAAAGCTGCTGGCCAAGGGGCTAAAGCCCCTGCGGTTCATCCTGATTTTCACCTTCCTGCTCAACCTGTTCTTTAGCCCCGGCAATACGGTGCTTGTGCATGTGTGGCGCATTCAGATTACGCTGGAAGGCCTGCTGACGGCGCTGCGCTTCTCCGCCCGGCTGATCTTTCTGGTGACAGGCGCCAGCCTGCTGACGCTGACCACCCCGCCCGTGGTGCTGACCGACGGCCTGGAGCGGCTGCTCAGCCCCTTTGCCAAGATCGGCTTTCCCGCCCACGAGCTGGCCATGATGATGACCATCGCCCTGCGCTTTATCCCCACGCTGCTGGAAGAGGCCGACAAGATCATGAAGGCGCAGATGGCCCGCGGCGCGGATTTTGAATCGGGCAATATCATTCAGCGCGCCAAGGCCATGGTGCCTCTGCTGGTGCCGCTGTTTATCAGCGCGTTCCGCCGCGCGGGCGATCTGGCCATGGCCATGGAGGCCCGCTGCTATCACGGCGGCGAGGGCCGCACGCGCCTGCGCATCCTGAAGCTGACCCGCGCCGACGCCGTCGCCGCGCTGATTACCGCCGCCATGATCGCGCTGGTAGCGGTGATTGGATAAAAACTTCGCATGCTAAAAGAGCTGCCTAAGCAAGACAGCTCTTTTTTGTTATTCACTTCGCCGCATCCCTGGCCGCGAGCAATCCGGTTGCAAAGGCAAACTGCAGGTTATAGCCGCCGCAATCGCCATCCACATTGAGGATTTCGCCGCAGGCATACAGGCCGGGGTGCTTTTTGCACGCCATGGTGGCAGGATCAAAGTCCGCGGGATCGATTCCGCCCTGCGTCACCTGCGCCTGATCATAGCCGCGCACGCCAGTCACGCGCAGCGGATAAGCGCACAGCATGCGCGCAAGCTCCTCGCCGCGATAGGCCGCCATGCGTTCGCGCAGCAGCCTTGGCAGCGCCCCCAGCAGCAGCGCATCGTTGGGCAGTATCTGCGCCCGGCGCTTCAGAAAGGCGCGCACGGCAGGCAGATTGTCATCGGTCCGCCCAGGCTCAAGGCGCGCCATGCGATATGCGCCAATGCCCATCGTCGGGGAGAAATCCAGATATAGCATAGGCTGACGGCGCGCGGACAGCAGCCGCTGTGCGTCGCGCGCCAGCTGCATAGCGCATACACCGCTGACGCCGTAATCGGCAAACAGCACCTCGCCCTGCGTGCGAGCAATGGGCTGGTCACCATCGCACAGCGTCAGCGTGGCAGGCAAACGCAGGCCGCTCAGCCCGCGCAGCGGCGCTTTTTCGGTTTCAATGGGAGCCAGCGCCGGAGCGGGAACCGCCAGCTTGCAGCCCAGCGCCGTCAGCAGGCCATAGGCGTTGACAGCGCCCAGCTTGGGCGCAGCCAGCCCGCCGCAACACACCAGCACGCAATCAGCATGATACGCCGCGTCCGCCGTGCGCACGCAATACCCGTCCTTTTCAGGCAGGATGGCCTGTGCCTGCGCGCCGGTTATCACGCGCGCATGCACGCGCTCCAAGTGCAGCCGCAGCACATCCAGCACCGCCGCCGCCTGGTTGCAGGCAGGATACACCCTGCCGCTGGCGTCCTCGCGCGTGGGCAAGCCCAGGGAGTCAAAAAAACCCAGCACATCGGCCACGGGCATGCTTTGCAGCACCCGGCGGGCAAAATCCGTATCGCCAAAATAGCAAGGCTCATCCATGTTAGCCAGGTTACAGCGTCCGTTGCCGGTAGCCAGCAGCTTTTTACCCACGCGGTCGCTGCGCTCCAGAATCGTCACGCGCGCGCCCATTTGCCCTGCTTGCACAGCGGCGGCGAGGCCAGACGCCCCGCCGCCGAGAATAAGAATCGATTTATTTTTCATCAGTTTTTGATGTTCAGCTTCTTGGCCGCGTTTCTGTACGCATCCATGATAGCGTCCTGATGGCCGTACCAGCCGTTCTTGGAGTTGCCCACATCCACAAGGCCCGAGCCATGGGTCTTGCTGTTGACAAAGTGGATACAGAACTGGCCATAGAAGTCGTTATCCGGGATGGTATCGCCGGCCGGGTAGTTATGCGGCACGCCGTACATGGAGGCTGCATAGCTATTATCACCGATGGTTACCAGGACAGGATGGCGCTGATACAGGTTCTTATCGCTGATTTCCTGCGCAGTCTTTACCTTGTAGATCTTACACATGGCCGCAGTATCGGCAGCGGTCAAGGGCTCCACGTCGGCATGCGCGCCGCCGCTCCAGCGCTTTACGCGGAAGGAGATGCCCGTGTTCACATCGGTCACAACGGCCGTGCTGCCCTTGTAGAAGATGCTCTGGATACCGCCGGTATACCAGTCAATCAGCTTCGGCATATGCAGGGTGACGGTGGTGGAGGAGCCATTGGTGGTTTCACTCTTTTCCCTGGTGCCAAACAGCGAGTGCTGGGTCAGGGAGGTAGCGATGCCGTCCACAACCAGGTCATGATCTTCCTGATAGCGGCTGATGGCGCTGGCAGTGTTGCTGTCAAATACACTGTTGATCTGGCTGTTGCTCATGTAGCCCAGCTCAGCCAGACGAACCTGTACCTTGCGCACCGCCTCACCGGTGGAGCCCAGCTGCAGGGTGGTGTAGCTGGCTTCAGGCTTGGAGTCGGGATCGCCGCTCTTGATATACTCGGCTTCTTCCGTCTTGGTCAGGATGCGCACCAGGTCGCCGCGGATCCAGCCGGTCACGCCGCTGATGGTGACGCCATACCAGGTTACGCCGTCCACCACGTTGGTGGCGCCGCTGATCTTGCCGCCCGTACCCTGGGTGTAGATCAGGCCCACCTGACGCGCGCTGGGATTGCCCTCGGCGCGGACGACCACCTTTTCCTTGGTGGTGATGAAGGTGGTGCTCAGCTTGGACAGATCGGGCACAGCCGTGGGCGTAGCGGTGGGCTTGGCCGTGGGCTGGTTGTTCAGATAATCTCTGTATTCAGCGTCGTTCATCACCTTGGCGCAGTTGCCGCGGATGTAGCACTCGTTGCCGCCGACGGTGAGCTTGTACCACTCCACGCCGCTGACCTTGACCTTGGAATCAAACTTGAATACCGCGCCCAGCGCAGCCTGGCCGATGGTGCCCGCCTTGCTGGAGGGCGACTGGCGCAGCCACACCTTGTCCAGGGTGGTCTGGATATACTTGGTCGCCTTGGGCACAGGGGTGGGGGTGGGCGTGGCGGTGGGCATGGGCTTGCCGCTCAGGTAAGCCGATACCTGCTCGGGGGACATCACGCTGATGCAGTCCCCGCGCATATAGCCGATATCGCCATTATAGGCGACATTGTACCAGTAGTAGCCGTTGGCATAGCGGGCCTTGCCCACGATTTGCAGAACGGTACCCTGCGCGGGCACCTGCCCATACACGCCCGCGGAGGCGCTGGCGGCTCTGCGCAGATACACCTTGTCGCGCGTGGTCATCAGATAGCCGGAGGTGACGTTCTGGGGCTTGGTGGAGGTATTGCCATAGGCGTCGCAGGGCGTGCAGTAATCGCCCATCACATAGCCGGTTTCAAAGTTGTATACGATCTTGTACCAGGTGGTGCCGCCCACGGACACAGCCGCGCTGTAGGGCGCCACAACGCCCTTATCCAGCTTGGCAATGCGGGCGGAGGTGATGCTGGCGCTCTTGCGCACGTTGACGGAATCGGTGGTTTTGATGTAGCCCTGCGCGCCGCTGGGCGCGGCGGTGACGTTGGGCGCGGTGGGGGCGGCGGCGATGGGATTGCCCGACGCGTCGCTCTTAAAGCAGCAGGTGCCCAGCACATAGCCAAACACATCCTCGGTGCTGCTGTACACATAATACCAGGTAGCGCCGCTGACGATCTTGACCGCATAGTAGGGCAGCACCTGACCCTCCTCGGCATAGCCCACGCGGTTGCCCGTGCCGGCCTTGGCCTGGCTGCGGATGTTGGTGCGGCCCTTCACATTCATCTTTACATAGCCCAGAATGCTGGAAGGATCGTTGGTGGTGGTAGGCAGGGTGGTCGTAGTGCCGGCGGTGGATTTCACCGTGGCGCAGGTGGCGATGATATAGCCAAAGGCGTTGTTATCTGCGCTGTAGCAATAATACCAGGTGCTTCCGCCGCTCTGCACGGTGTAATAGTAAGGCAGCTCGGTGCCCTGAGGCAGCTTGGCGATGCTGTTGTTATCCAGGATCGCGGCAGACTTGCGCAGGTTGGTATTGCCCTCGGGAGTAATCACGATGGTGCCCACCGGATCATTGCCGCCGGAGGGCGCAGTAGTCGGCGCGGGCGCGGTGGTGGTATCGCTGCTCAACATGGTCATGTTGCTGCCGCGCACATAGCAATCCGCGCCGTTGACGGTGATGATGTAATAAATCGTGCTGTTGATGGTGGCTGTGCCGGTCACATAATAGGCCTCGCCCGCAGAAAGCAGGCCCAGGCTGGTAAGCACGCCGCCCTCATAATGATAATAATTGGTGCTGGCGTTATTGGGACGGGCATAGTTGGTCAGCGCCGTCACATTGTTGGCGGTATCCGTGCCGCTGTCGCCGGAAGAGGACGTGCTGCCGCCAAGCACGGTGGCATTGCCGCCCTGCTTCTGCCAGGCGTCCGCCTCGGCCTCGCTCATCAGGGTGATGTACTGCTGGCTGATATAGCCGTAATACTCACGATCCAGATACGCGGGCAGATTGGTGGATACATAGTAATAATTCACGCCGCCGGCCGACTTGGTGCCCAGGATTTTGCATACCCAACCGTTGTTGAGCTTGTCCCACACCACGGTATCGTTGGCCTGCTTGCGGAAACGCACATTGTCAAAATTGACATAGCCGTACTGCCCGTCTTCGGCCAGCGCAGCGGGCAAAACGCCCAGCGCCAGCATCAGCGCAGCCAGCAGGCTCAATACCCGAATCCGCATGGCATGATGTGTGTTCGTGTTTCTGTTCATAGCCCACCTCGTAATGCGCCCTTGCGCAGAATCTTCCACCTGCATTGTATTACGTTTTTATTACAAAGTCAAGTAGAATATGAAACATTTAGGGTAATTTTATCAACTATTTAGTTCAGTTTTTCCGCCGCGCAAGCGCAAAGAGCCTCCGCCATCGCATCAGACAGGGCAAGCGTCTCCGCCCGGGCGCTGACATAGAGCTTGATCTTTGGCTCCGTGCCGCTGGGACGCACGCATAGCCAGCTGCCGCCCTCCAGCTCAAAGTACAGCACATCGGAGGCCGGCAAATCGATCTTGCCCGTCTTACCCTCCTGCGTGCGCACGCCCGTCAGGTAATCGCGCACCGCCGTCACGCGGATGTTGCCAAACGCTTGCGGGGGGTTTTCGCGCAGCCCGCGCATGATGGCGCGCATGCGGCTTACGCCGTCCTTGCCGGGCAGCGTGCGGCTGGTCACGCGATCGCTATACGCGCCGTAACGGGCATACAGCTGCTGCAGGCGATCATACAGGGTGATGCCCTCCTGCATGCACACGCACGCCGCCTCACACAGCAGCAGGGAAGCGTTTACGCCGTCCTTATCGCGCACCTGCGTGCCGCTGAGGAAGCCGTAGCTTTCCTCAAAGCCAAACAGGAAGGTATGCGCGCCCGTCTCCTCGAACTGCTGGATCTTTTCGCCGATGAATTTGAAGCCCGTCAGCGTATCGATGCACGCGATATCAAAGCTAGCCGCGATGGCGCGCGCCATCTCAGTGGATACGATGCTCTTGCAAATCGCGCCGTTGCGCGGCAGCGTGCCGTGCGCCTGACGCTGGGACAGCACATGATACAGCAGCAGGCAGCCAATCTGGTTGCCCGTCAGGGTGTGGAAAGTCCCCTGGCCGTCGCGCACAGCCACGCCCATACGGTCGCAGTCGGGATCGGTGCCAAATACCACCGTCGCCCCCACCTGCTCGGCCAGCGGAATGGCGTATTTGAACGCAGCGGGATCCTCAGGGTTGGGCGCGGTGACGGTGGGGAAATCACCGTCGGGCGCTTCCTGCTCGGCCACAACGTTCACATGGGTGATGCCTACCTCTCGCAGCATGCGGCGCACCGGCAGATTGCCCGAGCCATGCAGCGGGGTGTAGACGATGCGCAGGTTCCTGCCCTCGGCCTGCAAAAGCTCGGGACATACGGACAGAGAACGAATCATGGCGATGTAATCATCATCCACTTCCTTTGCGCCAATGATCTGCAACAGCCCCTTTTGCTTGGCTTCGTCCTCCGCCATCACAGGCGCGCCCGCATAGGGCAGCGGACGGATATAGCCCGTTACAGCCTCGGCCGCCTCGGGCGACAGCTGCGCGCCGTCCTCCCAGTAGGCTTTGTATCCATTATACTGGGGCGGATTATGGCTGGCGGTAATCACCACGCCCGCGATGCATCCCAGGTGGCGCACGGCATAGCTGAGCATGGGCACGGGACGCAGCGAATCAAACAGATACGCCTTGACCCCCGCCGCGCACAGCGTCAGCGCCGTCTCGCGGGCAAACTCCGCGCTCATGTGGCGGCTGTCATAGGCAATGGCTACGCCACGCTCCGCCCCGCCGGGGAACGTATGAATATAGGCGGCCAGCCCGCGCGTAGCGCGGCGCACCACATACACGTTCATGCGGTTGGTGCCATAGCCCAGCACGCCGCGCATGCCCGCCGTGCCAAAAGCCAGTTCAGTAT
>OLOV01003011.1_pt1 | contig 10723 bp, 9 predicted proteins | sample 1672931 | NCBI WGS metagenome assembly OLOV01 (sample SAMEA3136738, study PRJEB25190) | human gut metagenome | biome: human gut; feature: human-associated habitat; material: faeces | place: Austria | collected 2013
ATGCAGTAGTGGTAGAAGCAAGAATCCCCCTGCTTTAGCTGTGGGGAGTGTCAAAGGAGATCTTGACGACTGCCGCGATAATTTGCGAAACTCTCAAAGCATGTTTCTTGTAGTTCGAATAATACAAACAAAACACACGATACAATCACTTATATCCCAACAGAAAATTTTTTTAAATTTTTTCAAAAAACCTGTTGACAATTCCGATACCCTATAATATAATATGTCTTGCGTTGAACGACATAACAAATTTAAACAACGAAATAACGAAGTGTGGCTCAGTTTGGTAGAGCGCTGCGTTCGGGACGCAGAGGTCGCAGGTTCAAATCCTGTCACTTCGACTAACGATGAAGGAACTCCTTATTTTAAGGAGTTCCTTTTTACGTTGTCATAGAAAAACAAGAAATTCTCTCTCAAATCTTTATGTCGAAATTTGCGATGAAAAATTAGCCATGAGCTTTGTCTACAGTTTGAGAGGGCGAGTTATCGCCCTCTCAATTTTACATCCCCATAACCAGCTCCTCAAAATCCTTCTGGCGCATTGGGCGGTAGTACAGGAAGCCCTGGATTTCGTCGCAGCCTTCTTTTTTGAGGAATTCTGCGATGGTTTCGGTTTCGACGCCTTCGCACACGATCGACTTGTCCATGCGTTTCAGCATATGAAAGATCTCCTCCAGCACGATCTGCGCCTTCTCATTGAGCGAGTCTCCGAGGAATTTATGGTCGATCTTGACTTCGTCGAAGAGCAGGTCTTTCAGCGTATTCAACGAAGAATATCCTGATCCGAAATCATCCATCGAGATCTGGATGCCCTGCCGCTGCAGGCACCGGATCACCTGGTTGACCGCTTCCGGATTGTTCACGTAAGTTGGTTCCGTGATCTCAAACGTCAGATGTGAAGGTTTTACCCCATAAGTCTCAAGCAGTGCCTGGATCTTTTCGACAAAAACCTGCGGCTGTTCGAAGTGCACCGGAGATACGTTCAGCGAGATACGGAACGATTCCGGCAGTCGTTCTTCGAATTTTTTGAGCCACGCAAACGCTTTTTCATAGACATAATAATCAAGCTCCACAACAACCCCATTCTGCTCAAACAACGGAATATAAACCGCCGGAGACCAGAGCATTTTGCCATTGCGGATCCAGCGGATCAGGACTTCCGCACTGCATGGAACACCACTCACAGGCTCTACCTTTGGCTGGAAATAAATCTCAAACTCCTCTTTTTCAAGAGCCTGATGGAATGAATGAAGGATCTCAGCCTGCATTTTTTCCTGCTGATCAATTTCATCCGAATAGATGCAGACATGAGAAAGCATTTTTTTTGCGATCCGCCGTGCGACATTCGCACATGAAAGCGTAGACTCCGGAGAAGGTTCCTCCGGCACAAAGCAGATTCCTGAATTTGTCCGAAAGAAGCTGATGTGATACGTATCCAGCACCCTGCGGCTGATCCGTTCGTCCAGCTTCCTGATCTGTTCCGTCAGCGCACCGGTATCCAGCGAGGACGTATCTGCCAGACTCACAAACACATCCGAGAAAAACCTCGCCGTATAGAGCGAAAATGACGCAGCCGCCAGTTCCTCATAGACAATATTCAGAATCTCATTTCCCATAGGATATCCATATTTATCATTAATATAATGAAAGTTTTCAATATCTGTAGAGATCATTGCAATCTGATGTACACTTTCGGCACTCGCCTGGATCTGCCGGATCTTTTCAAAAAGCACCTCGGAGGATACTGTAGGGATCACATTTTCGACCCGCGACACATGCATGTTTCCCTGCTTTGCAGCGAGCTGTTTTTTGCGCGCCTTGTCCTGATACATTTTTTTGTCCGCGGCATTGATCAGATCCTCCATCATGAAATAATGGTTCCGGTAGCTGACCTCATATCCAACCGCATAACTCAGCGGCAGATCTGAATGACTGTTGTACTCCCGAACAAGCTCCCCGAGCCGTACATCCGTTCCGGCAAGCTTTTCCGGTGTAGTCTCTTTCTGGATGATGATAAATTCATCCCCTCCATAACGGGCAAGGAAACTGTGCTCATCGAGGATCCGCGTCAGACAGTAGGTAAATGCCTGGATAAATTCGTCTCCCCTTTCATGCCCGTAAGTGTCATTTACATATTTCAGATTGTTGAGGTCAAACATCATAACACCGATATCAAACGTATCCGGACGGTCATTCAGCTCCTGGATCTTTTTTTCCAGAGATTTCTTGTTATGTACACCTGTGATATCGCGAAACGCATTGACGAGCAGCCGTGAAAGCATCTCCCTTTCGATCAGCGCGAGTACGATCGTAAAGATCAGCAGCACCAGTGATACCTGGATCAGCCGGTGGATTGGCTCATACGAAACCGCCGGGCTGCGCAGCAGTTTCAGAAGATACAGGTCAAAAACCAGCACCGCAAGCAGCAGCCCCAGAACGATCTCGCAGAGATACAGTATATTTTTATTTTTTCTCATAAAAAACTCTCCCTCAGTAACAACTAATAAAAAATCATTCGTCCCGTACAATGATCATTTTGGCAAGATCCTTGTCAATTCCAATCTTGCTGTCCTTGACCCGGACGACAAAATATCCGAAAAAAGACGAAAGAATGCATATTTCTGTGTTCTCCACCAGCCCCAGAGATTCCAGATGATGACGCTGTTCCTCTTTTCCGCAGATTTTCTGTATAATATATGGTGTGCCGATATCAGCTAAATTAAGTGGCATAATCCCTCCATTTATGGTAATGATCGTGCAAATTTGATTAGTTTCGACTAACATTATATCGTAAACAAAAGGCGTGTCAATATCTTTACTTCAAAGTCAGCAAAAAGAACGCTTTTTCGCATCAGGATATGCAGAAAAACAGACAAAATTTTTTTGAGAATCAAAGAATATTATTGACAACAAAACAACTACAGGGATAAAATAAAATCAGTAAAAATATGGGCAAAACAGTCGAAAGACTGCGACGCAAAGCTATAGGGCCTGTAAAATGGCAGCCAGTTGCAGAAATCAAGAAGTACAGGAGCACTATTGGTTTATGCCGTAGTGCTTTTTTTGTGTTAGGAAGGATTTGAAAGAAATATGAACAAAAGAGCAACAGCAGTATTGATCGGAATAATGCTTTTTGTTCTGTCAATATGTCCTGTATATGCATCTTCGGATATCTATGCAGAGACACCAGATTACAAAGTTGCATTCTATGCTTTTGACTGCTACAACATGCAGGATGAGAATGGACGGCGTACCGGATACGGATATGAGATGATGCAGGGGATCTCCAAATATCTGCAGTGCACTTTTTCCTATGTGGGATATGACGAAACCGCAGCTGAGTGCATCGATATGCTCCGTGACGGTGAACTGGATATTTACACAGCCGCCAAGAAGACACCGGAGCGGGAAAAGGAATTCGCTTTTTCCACGCATCCCGCGATCACTTCTTCCACCTGCATGAATGTCAAGGTCGGAAATGACAAGATCGTTGCCGGAGATTATTCTACATACAATGGGATCAAAGTCGGACTTCTCCGCAGGCATACTTACAATAATTCTTTTCTGGAATTTACGAAGGAGAAGGGTTTTGACTGCGAGATCGTTTATTATGATACGCCGACAGATCTGACAAATGCCCTGATCGATGATGAGGTAGATGCGCTGGTAGACAGCTACATCCGTATTCCTGAAGACGAGAAAGTGATCGAAAACTTCGGGGAAACGCCTTATTATATCATGGCGCGCAAGGAAGACCAGGATCTGATCGATCAGATCGATTATGCGCTCGATGCCATGAATGTGGAACTTCCGAACTGGCGTACCGAGCTTTATAACAAATATTATGGTGTGCAGGAGATGAACACCGAGCTTACAGAAGCGGAAGAAACTCTCCTTAAGAAAATGCAGGACGAGGATTATGTGATCCGTGCGGTCATGAGCCCTGACAATAATCCTTATTCCTGGTACGAAAACGGGGAAGCACGTGGTATTGCTGCTGATATTTTCCGGGCAACTGCTGACAAGCTGGGGCTGAAATATGAGATCGTTCCGGTCAGCGATGTGCAGGAGTACAGACATGCGTTGGAATCAGGTGACATAGATATCTGGATGGATCTTGACGGCTACTACGAAGATGAGGGAGAACACAAATACAAGATCACGAATCCATATCTGACAACAACGATTTCTGTCCTGCGCTCCAGAAGAGCATCCGAAAAAATCGAGAAACTTGTTATAAGAAACGATAATATTGCAGTCAGGGAGATCATTTCTTCAACCTGGCCAAAGGCAGAGATCATCGAAGCCGGAAGTCTTGCGGAATGCAGGCAAAAAGTCCTGAGCGGTGAGGCAGACGGTGCTCTGATCATGTCTTATGCAGCACAGAAACTTGCAAGAGATGATGTTCAGAACCGGCTCCGTGTAGATATCGTTCCGGGAGCGTCCCTGGATCTGCAGATGGGTGTTCATGCAGATATTGACTGTCATTTCTATGGGATCTGGGAAAAAACACTCACAGATATTTCTCAGAATATTCTTGCAGAAGTCGTTCAGCCTTATCTTGAACAGACGGCAACACCGACAATGATCGCCTATCTGTTTGACCATCCAATATATTTCATTATCTGTTGTATGGGTGTTTTTGTGATCCTGTGTCTGCTCCTTCTGTACAGACAGTCTGTACAGAGCCGGAAACGCCAGCAAAAGATCTCAGAAGAACTTGAGATCGCGCTCGACAAGGCAAGAGAAGCGACCGAATCCAAGCAGAACTTTTTCTCCAAGATGAGTCATGATATCCGGACACCACTGAATGTAGTCCTTGGAATGGCACAGGTTGCCCGCAAGTACAAACATGACTTGCCGAGACTTGAGACAGCACTGGACAATATTTCCACAGAGGGAAATTATCTTCTTGTCATGATCAATTCCATCCTTGATGTGAATCAGCTGGAGCACGGTGCGGTAGAACTGACGGAGGAGGCTTTTAACCCGGCATACTGTCTGATGGAAAGTGCGGAAGTCCTTCAGCCGCTTGCAGACAAGAAGGAACAGCATCTGACTGTCGACTGTGACCAGATGGACCGAGTGGTCCTCGGAGATGTCAACCGGCTGAAACAGATCATTATCAATATTGTGTCGAATGCGATCAAATATACGGATGCGGGAGGAAGTATTTCTCTTAAGCTGGAATGTCTTCCGGAGCATAAATACCGTTTCAGCTGTGTAGATAACGGAATTGGAATGACAGAGGAATTTGTCCAGCACATCTGTGAAGATTATGCCAGGGCTGAGGACAGCCGTGTTTCCAAAACACAGGGAACCGGACTTGGAATGTCCGTTGTCAGGGGCTTTACGGATCTGATGGGCGGTTCACTTCAGATCCAGAGTGAACTTGGCAAGGGCTCGACATTTATGATAGAATTTGCTTTCCCGGATGCATCAAAAGAGCAGCGTGAGGCGATCCTTCATCCGGTAAACGACGATGAATCAGCACAGGAACAGTTCACTGGCAAAAAGGTTCTTCTCGTTGAGGACAATGTTCTAAATGCCGAGATCGCGATGGAACTTCTGCAGAGCATCGGGCTCAATGTCGACTGGGCTGATAATGGTAAAGTCGGCGTGGAACGTTTTGAGAGTTCCAGACAGGGTGAGTATTTTGTCGTCTTTATGGACATGCAGATGCCTGTCATGGATGGTGTGGAGGCGACAAGGATGATCCGCCACAGTGACCGCGATGACAACAATATTCCGATCTTTGCGATGACAGCCAATACCTTTGCAAGCGACCGCAAAAACTGCCGCGATGCGGGAATGAACGGATATATCCCGAAACCTGTCAGCATCAAGGACATTACGGATACTTTGAACGGAAGTATACATCAGTTATAATTTTACAGAAATCATGAGGGACGAGCGATCGTCCCTTTTGTGAAGAAAAGAGGAAAAAATGGTTACAGACCTGACAAAGGAACATCCGGATAAAACGTTATGGCGTTTTTTGCTTCCGATGATGTTCAGTGTGGCTTTTCAACAGATATACAATATTGCGGACAGTATGATCGCGGGAAGATTTGCGGGAGAGGATGCGCTGGCTGCGGTTGGGGCGTCTTACCCGATCACTGTTATTTTTATGGCATTTGCTGTGGGAATGAACCTTGGGGCATCTGTGATCGTATCAAGACTGTTTGGAGCGGGTGACCGCAAGGGTGTGAAGCGTGCTGTCACGACGGCTTTTGTCTCATCACTGAGCCTTGCTGTGATTCTGACAGTGTATGGATATTTTTTCTGCCGCAATATGATGGAATGGATCCACACGCCACAGAATATCATGCAGGACGGTGTGCTATATCTTAAGATTTATGTGTTTGGACTGATCTTTCTGATGCTGTACAATGTCTGTACGGGGATTTTTACTGCGCTTGGTGATTCCAGGACGCCGCTGTGGTTTCTGCTTGGATCATCGGCAGGAAATATTGTCCTGGATCTTCTGTTTGTGGCGAAACTTCACTGGGGCGTAGCCGGTGTTGCATGGGCGACATTTATTGCACAGGGGATTTCGGCGGTGCTGGCGCTTGTTACATTGCTGGTGAGACTGCAGAAGTTTGCAGGAACGGAAAGAGTGCCGCTGTTTGACAGGAAACTTTTTGTACAGATCCTTGCAATTGCGGTGCCGAGTATTCTGCAGCAGAGTGTTTTGAGCGTGGGTAACCTTTTTGTCCAAGATATCGTAAACAGATATGGGTCAGCAGTCGTTGCAGGATATTCCGGGGCGATCAAACTGAATACATTTGCGATCAATATTTTTATGACGCTTGGTTCCTGCCTTTCGAGTTATACGGCACAGAACATTGGCGCAGGAAAACAGGAGAGGATTCCGATGGGATTTCGGACAGGGCTGAAACTTTCGGAGCTGACAGCACTTCCGTTTGTAGTCCTTTATTTTGGACTCAGCCAGCAGATGATGGGACTTTTCCTGAATGCAGAAAGCTCAGCGGCGATCCATGCAGGTGTGATGTTTCTTCGGATCATCTCGCCGTGGTATTTCATGATCGTGGTGAAACTTATGACAGATGGGATCATCCGTGGTTCCGGGGCAATGATTTACTTTGTCATCGCGACGATTCCGGACCTGATTCTTCGAATCGGATTTGCACTGATGCTTTCGCCCAGATTTGGAAGTACGGGAATCTGGATGGCGTGGCCGTTCGGGTGGATCGCAGCAACTGTATTGACGATTATTTTCTATCGGAAAGTAAAAAATGGATATGGAATGAGAAATGCCGCTGGTCAGAAATGACTGGCGGTGTTTTTTGTTTGTGTATTGAGAAATTGTCGGTAGTGTTTCCGGGGATTCTATGGTGGGTCTGAGTGGGAAAATAAAAAAGTACGAAATGGACTACATGAAAAGAAAACTTATGAGAAAGTGAAAAAACGGATCATATGAGATTTTTGAAAAATTCCCCGACATCGCAGTGCAAAATCTGTGAGAGTGCGAGCAGTTCACTGACTTTGATGTTCATACGGTTTGTTTCCAGCTTTGCGTAAGTGCTCTTGGAGATCGGGATCCCCATGAGATTCAGACGGGCGATCACCTGATCCTGTGTGAGCTTGTTCTGATAACGCATCTGCTGAATATTCCCGCCGATGTCCAGGTCCGGTCGTATTTTCTGCATATCGTCTTCCTCATAAATAAATTTCGCAATAAAGAAAGCTCTTATGCATTGATGATATAGACGAATTCTTTTATAATGTTTCGTAATAGGGAAACATTTGTCCTGAAACGGAAAAGACATAACATAAAAAACAACACGTCTGATCCGCAGGAAAAGAAGGAGTAAATATGGGGATAGAAAATGAATTGTCACAGATATGTGCAATGATCGAGAGCGGGAAACTTTGTTATGCGGATGCGGTGTATTATCTGAATCTGATGAGAAAAAAATATGGGATCTGGGAGAAAAAGTTTCGGCAGATTTATGATGTGTGGAGCCAGAAGGGGGAACTGAGCGGAGAACTGGATCGGCACAGAGACAGAGCAGAAGATGAAGCAGACGGATTGTATCAGAGAGTTCTGGACGGATTGTATGAGATGGTGGAACTGGGAGAAATAACGCTGGAAATGATGACGGAAAATCTGTGGGAGGATGCTTATGAAACAAAAAAAGATCCATGCAGAGGTTATGTCGGTTTTTATCCGGAGCTGCCGGGCTGCATCGGATATGGGAAAGATAAGGAGATGCTTCGTGAGAATATGAAGGAATCTCTGGAGAAATGGGTCCGCGCGGGATATGAGCAGTGGCGCGAGCGATGGATCATGGGTGGATGCGAGAAACTGTAAGGTCTATTTTGAAATGGGGGTTCATATACATAAGTGATGTAAAAAAACAGGAGGATATACTTTGGCGGAATATCGACGCTTTGTGGCGTATGTATATGAATATCTGAAAGGAAAAAAGGGGAGTAACTGTGGATTCATCAGGGTAGAAGCCTGGGGGAAAGTGTGCAGGATGGAGATCCATCTGCGCTGTCCGGGACTGCTTGCGGGAACGGAATGTAGTGTTTATGGGTTTGTGAGGAAAAAAGGACTGCTTGACGGCAGCAGGATCGGAAACTGCCGGACGGAAGAGGGAAAGATGGACTGTCTGCTGGAAACGGAGACAATGGCTGTCGGGCATGGGAAGATCCCGCTTGGGGAAATGAATGGTATGGTGCTGATCCTGGAAAGTGGAGGATTCTTTGGCACAGAATGGGATGACCAGCCGATCCGGCCGGAGGACTTCCGGGTGATGCCGGAGGCACGGAAGGAGCCGAAATCTGATGGGGAATCGAAGCGTGTTGGAACGGAAGAAGGAAAGACTGATCGTGGAGGACAGGAGCAGGAAACGGAAGATGCGAAATTGATGGGAAGTCTACACAATAATGTAGAAAATGCTGGCGAGGATGAAAGAGATATAGTGGATGGAAACATAACGGAACAGAGTGCAGGTGAAGGGGCGATGAAATCTCAGGATAAATCGTCGCAGGATATGGACACTTCGCGGCCGGAAATCCATACTCAGTCCATAGAAGGGCAGGAAATCGAAGAATATCCGCGTCCACCGTATGGTCCAGGGCCGGGAGTACCGAATCGTCCACCGAAGCCACCGCGCCCACCGCATCAGCCAGGGGCGGGTCATCCGGTACCGCCGCCGATGCCGGGTCCAGGTCGCCCAGTACCACCCCCGCCGCCGCGTCCACCACACATGTCCGGGCAGGCTCGTACATCGAAGCCTATCGGTACCCCATGTGACGCATTTAACGATGGCGAGCTGACCGACTGCCGCAAGATCACCCCGGAAGAACTCTGCTTCCTGGGCCGCCGCGCCTGCATGCTGCGTAACAATCGCTTTTTACAATACGGCTACTATAATTTCGGGCATCTTCTTCTCTGCCGTAATACCTGCGGACAATGGATCCTCGGTGTCCCCGGCGGTTACGACCAGCAGGAACGCTTCATGGCGAATATGTTCGGCTTTTCCTATTTCAAAGAAAGTCCCAACATCCGCATCCAAAAAGGCAAAGGAGGCTACTGGTATCGCCTAATCGATGCCCCGAATCTCAACTCTTGAGATGTTTTCCAGAAGAATCTCCCGGAAATGTTCCAGTTCTTCCAGAGAATAACTGCTGAAACCGGGCTGCAGGACTTCTTCGGAGTCCTTGTATGCCTGGAGATAGTAGCACCTGGCTCCTTTTAACCACTGACCGATGCGGACGAAATCTTCTTCATTGTGAAGCTCTTTGACAACGGTTGTCCGGAATTCATAATCAAGATTTCCGTGAAGCAGAAAATCAACTGTCTCACGTACAGCATCCAGTGGAGGATGCAGCAGGCCGGACAGAGAAGGATAATTTTCCGGACAGGCTTTGATGTCCACAGCAGCTTTCTGGATCAGACCTTTATCAGCAAGATTTTTCAAAATTTCCGGATGCGTGCCGTTTGTGTCAAGCTTGACAGAATAACCGAGATCGTGGATTTTCTGTATAAAGTCTTCAAGGTCAGGAGAAAGCGTTGGTTCGCCGCCGGAGATACAGACACCTTCAAGGATTCCCTGACGCTTTTTTAAGAAAGAAAGAACTTGTTCTTCCGAAATCTCAGGTTCGGCTGCCGGATTTAATACAAGAGCGCTGTTCTGGCAGAACGGGCAGCGGAAATTGCAGTGTCCCAGAAAGATCGTTGCGGCGATTCGTCCGGGATAATCAAGTAAAGTTGTTTTGTTTAAACCATGTATTTTAGGCATGTTCATACTTCCTGTCTATCTGAAATTTATAGGTCTATTCTAATTTTTATTCATTGATTTTGCAACCGGCATTTACTATACTGGATAAAACAGGACGATAGTTCGAAAGAATTGCGATTTGGAGGAAATTCCTTTGACAGAACAGGAAAAATATATGAAAGAAGCTATCCGGCAGGCCCAAAAGGCACGCGTACTGGAAGAAGTGCCGATCGGATGCGTGATCGTTTCGGATGGTAAGATCATAGCAAGAGGCTATAATCGGAGAAACACAGACAAAAATACGCTGTCCCATGCGGAACTGAATGCAATACGAAAAGCAAGCAAAAAACTTGGTGACTGGCGTCTGGAAGGGTGTACCATGTATGTGACACTTGAGCCGTGTCAGATGTGCGCCGGTGCATTGGTGCAGTCAAGAATTGATGAAGTTGTGATCGGCAGTATGAATC
>OLOV01003013.1_pt1 | contig 10719 bp, 10 predicted proteins | sample 1672931 | NCBI WGS metagenome assembly OLOV01 (sample SAMEA3136738, study PRJEB25190) | human gut metagenome | biome: human gut; feature: human-associated habitat; material: faeces | place: Austria | collected 2013
GGTATCGGCAACAATACCGCCATGATATTTTTCAATCATGCTGACGGTTCTGTGCAGCAGGTTTCCCAGATCGTTGGCCAAATCTGCATTTACACGGGTAATCAGTGCATCACGGGAGAAGTTGCCGTCGCTGCCCAGGTTGATTTCGCGCAGCAGGAAGTAGCGGATAGCATCAGCGCCGAACTCATCAATCAGACCCAGCGGGTCGATAACGTTGCCCTTGGATTTGGACATTTTATCGCCGTCAACTACGAGCCAGCCATGACCGTAAACCTCTTGCGGCATTTCCAGACCCATAGCATGCAGCATAATCGGCCAGATAATGGTGTGAAAGCGCACGATTTCCTTGCCTACCAGATGCAGGCTTGCCGGCCAGTATTTGTGGAAGAAGGCATCATCGGTGCCGTATTTAATGCCGGTCAGATAGTTCAGCAGAGCGTCGAACCATACATAAACAACGTGTTTTTTGTCAAACGGAACAGGAATACCCCAGTCAAAGGTGGTACGGGTAATGCACAAATCCTCTAAACCTTGCTTAACGAAATTAATCATCTCGTTGCGGCGGCTTGCCGGTTGGATAAAGTCCGGATGCTCTTCGATGAATTGCAGCCACCAATCCTGGTATTTGCTCATTTTAAAGAAGTAGCTTTCCTCTTCCATCTCCTCTACCGGACGATGGCAGTCGGGGCAGCAGTGGTTTTCATCCAGCTGACGCTCCAGCCAGTAGGATTCGCAGGGTACGCAGTACAGGCCCTTGTAATTTTTCTTATAGATATCGCCCTGCTCATAAATTTTTTGCAGTGCGTCCTGAACAACCTTATGATGACGCTCCTGGCTGGTGCGGATAAAGTCATTGTTGGAGATATTCAGCTCTTTCCACAGCAGCTTGAAGTTAGCAATAATTGCATCTACATACTGAATCGGGGTTACGCCTTTTTCTTTAGCCTTACGCTGGATTTTCAGACCGTGCTCGTCACTGCCGGTCAGGAAGAATACATCTTCACCCTTCAGACGATGGAAGCGTGCCAGGCTGTCAGCGATAGTTGTGCAATAGGCATGGCCTATATGCAGATTGTCACTCGGATAATAAATTGGTGTTGTAATATAATAACTCGGTTTAGTCATTGTCAGACCCATCTCCTTCAGAAATTAGTTGATTATATAGCTCCCGTTTGGGAATTTTACGTTTTTTTGCTACCTGCGCCAAGGCAGCCTTCTTATCTACGCCATCAGCCATCAGCTTGCGCACCTCGTCAAGAGGTTCCAGCTCCTCATCGGCTGCAGCGAAAGCACCGTCGCCGGCACCAAGCACCAGACAGAACTCTCCGCGCGGCGAATTGGCCTCCAGCCATTCCAGACAGCCACTGACCGTACCACGGTAGAATTCCTCATGCAGCTTCGTCAGCTCGCGTGCTGCCGCCAAAGGACGGTCGCCCCACGCAGCCAGGATATCCTTCAGCACCTCCACAATCCTGTGCGGTGCTTCGTAAAGAATAATCGTCGCAGGAATATGCTGCCATTGCTCCAGCTGCTCGCGTCTGTTACGCTTACTCTTTGGTAAAAAACCGCCGAAGAAAAACGGATACGTCGGCAGACCGCTGGCAATCAAAGCACATAAAGCAGCGTTGGCACCTGGTACAGGCACCACTCTGATACCATGGGCAATGGCATCATGAGCCAAGGCTTCACCGGGGTCAGCAATTCCGGGAAAGCCTGCATCGCTTACAAGAGCAACATTTTTGCCCTCCAGCAGCTGGCCCAAAAGATATTCGCCCTGCTTATCCTTGCTATGCTCATCATAACGCACTAAGCGTCCTTTGATGTTGAAGTGATTTAAAAGCTGCAGCGTATGACGTGTATCCTCCGCCGCAATCAAATCTGCTTCCTGCAGCATCCGCAAAGCGCGCGGTGTCATATCCTCAAGATTACCGATAGGCGTAGCGCATAAATAAAGTGTTCCATATATATTGTTTTGCTCTGCTGTCACAGCTCCGCCTCCTATCATTTAACGGTGGTCAGCAGGTGCAGTACATACTAACCCATAATATATTAATTTTATCACACACAGCGTGATAAATAAAGAAAAAACGCGTAACTTTCGTTACGCGTTCAGCTTATCAGTAAACAGCTCTGCCGGACTTCCAACCGGGTGTAAATGTAGACTCGATAACAGCGCATTTATTATTATAGCTGTCTGCCAGCCAGGACGGATAATCAAAATACCAGGTATTCCAATATTCCCCGTTGATAAAGCACTTTTTGTAATAAATCCTGTCATTGTCCAGATAGGAAATAACATACCAGTCATCACCCTTAGCCTTATAAGCAGCAGATGGATGATTTTGGATATCCATATTATATTCATCGACAAGCGTCATGCCCATATTATGACCGCCGCTGACAGTAAAGCTGGAGCCATATTCATCTTTAAAGATACAGCCGTCGCCGTTAGTGCTCTCAAAGGCCTGATTGAAGTTTGCCGGGAGATTAATCGCAAAGGCAAACCTGTCATTGATATAGCGATAATAATCAGGATTATCCGTTGTAAATACTCTGACGTACTCTGCTGTTCCTTCGCTGGGTTCATACCATTGGTTTTTCAAAAAAACAGCACTCGCCGCCGATACGGTAGCAGTAAAAATAAACATCAGCATCGACAGAAGCAGCAAGATTTTTTTCATAGCATTCACCATCCTTAAATGTATTCTCTGTACTTTAATTGTAACTTGCCAAAGATTTTTTGTCGAGCTTAATTTTCTAAAAATTGACTCTTTCTGCTCACTATTTTCAGTCAACAGGCGTGTATTTCTTTTCCAGCAGACGTACAAAATAATGATAGGCTGCAAACACAAAAACCGCACAGCTAATCCAGGAAATCGGCTCGGCCATACAAATGCCCTCATAGCCAAAGGGCACACTAAGATATATTGCCGCGATAGAACGCATTATCAGTTCAACCACACCCGAAAGCATCGGAATCATGCTTACGCCCATGCCCTGACAGGCGTTACGATAAATAAAAATCTGACTGAGGAAGAAGTAAACAGGCACGGTATACAAGATATAAAGATGTGCGGACTCCATAACTGTCGGTGACGGATTATCCAGAAAGATACCGATAACCTCTTCGCCGAAAGCAAAGACCACAACTGCGGCAAACAAGCTGAAGGCCAGCGTCAGCAGCGAGCAGCGGCGCACCGCATCGCGGATGCGGTCAAAACGGCGAGCACCGAAATTCTGCGCCGTAAACACAGCCATAGCAATGCCGAAGGAAATCATCGGCTGCAGCGCCAGCTGCTCCACGCGCATTGCCGTAGTAAAGCCGGCAATCTGGTCACTGCCGAATTTATTGCATACTGACTGCAAAATAATAATGCCCAAGCCCAAAACTGAGAACTGCACTGCCATCGGCAAGCCCATACGCAGATGCGCCCACAGCTCCGGCCAGTCCAATTGAAAATCGCTGCGATGAATATGCAGCTGCGGAAAGCGCTTGTAAATATAAATTACGCACAGCACTGCGGAAAAAGCCTGGGCAATAACCAAGGCAAACGCACTTCCCGGTACACCCCAGCCAAAGCTGATGATGAAAACAAGCGCTAAAATAATATTCACTATCGAAGAAATAATGAGAAAGTATAGCGGTGTTTTACTGTCACCCAGGGAACGCATAATACCCGATAAAAGATTATACGCCATCATCGCCAACAGACCATCGACAATAATCATTACATAAGCATAGGCATCTGCCATCAGCTCCGGCGGAATATTCATCATCACCAGCATCGGGTCGATAACCAAATGCATAATCCCTATAATTAGCAAAACGAAAAATAAGCTCAACACAACGCAGGTAGCAATGCTGCGGCGCATTCCCTGCATATCCTGCGCACCGTAGCGCTGGCCCGTGACAACGGTAAAGCCGTTGCTGAGACCAATCGTCAGCACCATCGTGAGCATAAACAGTGGCGACACCGCACCTACGGCAGCCAAAGCATTCACGCCAATCGTCCGCCCGACAATAATAATATCGGCAATATTATACAGCTGCTGAAAAACATTTCCTATCAGAAGCGGCACCATAAAGGGAATAATCAGCTTTAATGGTGCGCCTTCCGTCATATTCTGAAGCATAAAAAAAGAACCTCCTTTAGCTGCTCTCTCCCAAGCAGCAGTATCAGTCCGGTATTACAATATATATCACTGACTTATCAGTCAAAATATAGCACAATCAGGAAAAAAATACAAGACGTGCAACAACACACGTCTTGTAAAATCTTATTCCATAACAACTCTGTTGGTAATTTTACCGATTCCTTCGATTTCAACGGTGATTTCATCACCCTCATTTAAGAGCCCGGCACCAACCGGAGTACCTGTCAAAATCAGATCACCGGCATCCAATGTAAAGCTCTGAGAGATGTAGCTCAAGATTTCATAGGGATTATAAATCATATTGCTCGTGCGCGCATCCTGCTTAAGCACACCGTTGACATAAGAGCGGATGGATAAATCGCTGGGATCCAGTTCCGTTTCCAGCCACGGTCCCAAGGGACAGAAGGTATCAAAGGATTTACAGCGCAGCCACTGGCGCTCCTTGCGCTGCAGGTCGCGGGCCGTAACATCATTAGCACAGGTATAACCCAAAATATATTTAGGTACATCTTCTGCCTTAACATTCTTCATCCTCTTTTTCACGACAATACCCAATTCCGCGCCAAAGGCCAGCTCCTGCACCTGCTTCGGCCAGATGATATCCGCACCTGTACCGACAACGGTATGCGCAGCCTTAGAAAAAATACTCGGCTCGCGCGGAATTTCTACACCGAATTCTGCCGCATGCTTCTGGTAATTAAAGCTGACGCAGATAATCTGCTTCGGTACGCAGGGTGCCAGCAAGCGTACATCACGCATAGCAAAGGTTTCATCCGTTATCTGCCAATATGTTTCCAGAGAACCATATACGCAACGGATAACATCGCCGTCAATAAAGCCTATACGCTTGTTGCCTGTCCGCAAATCCTCAAAACGCACGCATTTCATTTTAATCCCTCCATAATCTGCATCCTTCTCGCTTTAAAATAAACAGGTGTCAGCTCTGCCTGCGCCGCCAACGCCAGCGCCTCCTGCAATCTGCGCCCCACATGCTCCTTATAATGGGCGTCACTGCCAAGAGTGCAGTATTTGCCGCCAAGCTCACGATAACGCTTGTACAGCGGCAGCAAGCCTGCTACCGCAGCAGCATCATCAAGGCGGCGGGTATTAATTTCAATAGGCTTATTCTGCTCAATCAAAAGCAAAAACAGCTTATCGAATAATTCCGGTGCATCCTCCAGGCGCAGCTCACGCTCCGCCCCCTTATAAGGCCAATAACGGCAGATATAGTCAATATGCGCAAATGCATCAAAATCTCGCTCCTGCTCCAGGCAGGTAATCGCATCATGCAAAAATTCTTCTACAATCTGCTGACGTGTGCGTCCCTTGTAGCAGGTCTGCTCGTATAAATCACGTCCGCCGATGCAGTGGATAGATGCCAGCACATAGTCAAACGGATGAGCCTGTGCCACCTTTTTATCCTCAGCCGCAGTATGTGTCTGCATGCCGATTTCAATGCCTATCAGCACCTTGTCGCTGCTCAGCGGCTGCAGGCGCGCAAAATATTCGTCTATATCAAAGATAAATGCTTGCGGATTAGTCGGATAATCATAATCCCAATGCTCTGTAACCGTTATACCAATCCCCTGCTCAGCGGCTGCGCCGATGGCATCAGCAAATTTCATTTCGCTGTCGCAGGAATAATCACAGTGCATATGTGTATCAAATATCATTTAGTGTACCTTCCTTCCGTAAATTATATTGTATCAAATTGCAACAAAAAAGCAACGGGGAAAGGCAGGATTTTTTGCTTAGTTAACGAGAAAATTACAAAGAAGTTAGCAGGGAGTAATCCAAGAGAAGATTTTAATTGTTCTCCGAGATTACTCCCTATAAAAATCAATGTATCTTATACCTCTCCGTCGTCCATAATTCCCAGCTTACGCTTCCAGTAGCGGGAATAAATAGCGCCCAACGGATTGTGGGCCAGCAGACGGTCTTTAACTACCAGATTCGTTACCGGTCCTTCGGCATTCATATTGAAAATAGCATCGTGTCCAACGCACAGGCCACAGGAAATGTACAGCTCAACGCCCTTTTCTGCCAAAAACTTAGCCTGGAATTTAGGATTGCACATTGCTTCATGCTCCAGCTCCGGCTTAACCTGCTTCAGTCCCAGCTCTTTTTTGGGGAAGCTGCAGTTTTTGCAGCATACGCTGTAAAACTCAAAGCCCTGCTGCTTAAAATATTTGGCAATATAGCGTGCTTCCGCATTCAGACCGATGCAGAAGGACATGCCCAGCTTTTTGTAGCCCATAGCTTTGGCAAACTCCGCGGTTTCCTGCAGACGGCAGATATTGCTGTAGAACGTGCCTTCAACGTAGGCAGCAGCCTGCATAAGCTTCAATTCTTCCTCGGTATAGGCTTCCTTGACAGCCTCCAGGGGCACGCCTGTGCAGTTAACACCCTTGGTGTAGCAGGCATGTGTAGGACAATTAGCGCAATCACATTTCATTTTACTTTTCTCCTTTCGCCAATAACCTTGTTAAGCCTATTGTAGCACAAACAGCAGACATATTAAAAGAGCTGCCACACTTTTTCGTGCAGCAGCTCCGGTAAAGCTAAAATATGAAATTAGAATTTACGTTGGTAGGAAATAGAAGCAATCTTGGTAAAGCTGTCGTAAGCATGAGCGCTCTTATAAGCATCGGTAGCATGACCTGCAAAATCCAGATTGCCGACATCCATCCAGCCCAAAGCAACAGCAACGGTCTGTTTCTTATCGTTGTAACGGGCACCGATGGAATAGGTACGACGCAGACCGGTCGGAACCATGAAGTCACCGCCATTGTAAGGAATAGAAGATTCATCGAAAGCAAAGCCTGCCATAGCTGCATACTTATCGCTGAAGTTGTGTTCTAAACCGATAGCATAACGCCAGCCGTTGGACCAGTTTTTAGCAGAAGGAGAGCTTTCTGCTATACCGGGAATACCTACAAGCGATTTATCAAAATAAACATTCAAAGCATCATAGGTACTCCAGTTGGTACGAGTAGCTTTCAATTCCAGACGGGTTTTCTTGTCAAATTTATGGTTGTAACCGATATCCCAGCTGTCCGGCAGAGTTACCACACCATAAGCGTTGCCGAAAACGTCACCGCCACCCATTAAATCGGGTTTTGTATTATAACCTTTTAAATCTGCTTCTAAAGAATGCTTAATACGGCTGCGATAAACTACACCGATTTCGTTTTTATCATCAAAGGCATAGTTGGCAGCAGCATTCCAGCCCAAAGCATAGCTTTCGCCTTCAATCTGAGTAGTGCCGTCGATAGTAGCAATCTTGGTTCCCACATGTGTTTCTACAGGCATTTTCATCTGCAGGTTTTTCTGCAGCTCCAGACCGACATAGTTGATTTCCGCACCAACTGCTGCGCTCCATTTTTTGTCGAACTTGTGCGCATAGGTCGGAGTAACGCTGACACCGTTCAGTTTAGAGAAAAATGCATTAGTAGATGCCTTGCTGGCACGCTCAAACTCGGATACCATGGCAAAGCGCGGGAAAGCGCCGATGCCGAACCATTCTTTATCATTAATCTGCCTTACGTAGTAGCTGCCTACTGCCCAACCGGCATGAACAACGTTTTTGCCGTCCTCAATTTCTTTGCCTGCACCATCATACAGCTTATAGTTGCCGTGCGGGCTCAGATAAGTGTAGCTGCTCTTCATTACCTCACCCTTTACTTTGGTGATAGAAGCAGGGTTGTAAGCCACGTTTGCAGCATCGTCCTCAGCAAACATACGCGCACCACCCATAGCAACGCCTTCAGCAGACCATTCGTTAATAGCAAAGCCTTCAGCGCCTGCTACCTGGGGTGCCAGCAGAGCTGCAGCTAAGCCTAAAGCTAAAAAGTTTTTATTCATATAAGTACATCCCTTCTCACATTTTTATTACCTGCTACTAATTGTAACAGATTCGTGAAAAGTGCGTACAAAATCTTTTAATCGCTCGTTTTAATTACTTAATTAAACTTTGAAAAGAACCCTTTTCATCCGGCTCCTCGCCGGCAGCCTTCGCTGCCTCGCGACGTGCAAAATTGCGCTCCTGCAGGCGGCGTACATCCTCCAGCGTAGGCACATTATCCTTCTCCCACGGCTGGTACTGAATCGTAGTGCAGTGATGATACATCGCATATCTTTCCTTAGCATCTGCTGCCGCCTCTGCCTCGGCAAGAGCCTTCTTGGCAGCCTCGTTCACAGGGAAGGATTTGTAGGCATCTGCCAAAAGCAGCGCAGCCTTAGCATAATCGCCCTGCTCCGCCATGCTTTCCGCAATAAACTTCAGTGCATGGAAACGGTACGGATTAACACCTTCCACAGCCTTTTCGGCCTCCAGCATTGCTCTCGCCTCGCTCAATGCAGCATCCTCAGCGCCACAGGAACGCTGCAGCTCCAGTCTGCGCGCCCAAATAGCGCCACGATCTGCACTGCGGAAAACCTTCTTATACTCACGGCACAGTCTGTAGGCTTCGTTCAAATATACAATCGGTGCATCTCCGGTGCCGGTCAGACGCCAGACGATTTCTGCAATATCACGCAGGCACAGCACCTTATGCTCCGCCTCGCTGAGACCAAACTCCGGTGCATCCTCCATATCCGGCTGCACATCCTTCACGGTTGCCAGCACTGCCATAGCTCCCTCGATATCCTTTAAAATCATCAGCATACGTCCTACGTTGCTGCGGCATTTCCAATCATCATAATCGTTTATAAGATTCAACGGTATAGGGTAATCACAGCTTGCTACCTTCTGTACATAACCTTGCCATTCCTGTTTTTCCATTTCAGTATCCTCCTCAATCTGTTATATATTCTATTCAAATTATCTGCGTTGCCGCTGTCTTTGTCAAGCGTCAACCTGTACAGGAGTAATAATATTAATGCTTATATGTTATCTGTCATAGCTTATCAACCTTTTATATTCCATTTGGTTATAATGTAAATGCTTAATCGCTATTTGACTATAAAATTTAAAGTAGTACAATAACTCTACTAGAGAGAAAGAAGATGTATAAAGCTATGAGTTTTCCCCTATTATTACGTGGCTTCGTGGTTCTGGGCGTCATGCTGATGCACACCACCTGGTACTTCAGCCACGCTCACGCGGAATCATGGGTCACTATTTCCGAAATGCTGCTGGATATTATTTCCCTCTTTGCCGTACCCCTGGTAATGTTTGTTTCGGGATATATGTTCATCAGCCACAATCGCCATGCCGATTATTATAAGTGGTCCTTCTTCCGCAGAATGTTCCTGTCGGTGCTGTCGCCGTATTTGCTGTTTTCGTTGCTGTACCTTGGCGGTGCCTGGTTCTTCAGCAACGCCAGCTTCACGCTCAAGCAGGTAGCCTACCTTATCGTCACCGGCAGCAGCGCCGTACATATGGCCTTTTTTCGTGCGTTATTTGGTTTTTATGCTATCTATCCGCTGCTGTTGCGTTATTTTAACCGTTGCCGCTTGCATCACAGGCTGCACCGCTTTATTATTCAGGTAATCCTGCTGCAGCTGTTCTGGAAAATCTGCAACAATATCAGCTACAGCAATCAGGCAGTTATCCTTACGCTGGAGATTACCACCTTTCTGCGTTATATCGCCTACTTTTCCTTCGGTATGCTGGCTTATATCTACCATAAAAAAATGCTGCGCTGGATTGATACCCATCACGTTCTTTTGATGACAGGCTTCATCCTGAATCTGATTTTAATCGGTGGCTGCTGGTTTGCCAAATACTACCTGCATATCCTGCCGCTGCTGGAATTTGTCTGCTTCCCGCTCAACCTGTTTTTGTACAGCATCATCATCGCTATGCTCTTCCGTTACGCCTGTACTTTGGAATCACAAGACAGCCTCAGCAAGCGCTTTATGATGTATCTGGGCAACTATTCCTTCGGTTTATTCTTGATTCACATCATTTATATGTATGTCGGCAGCGAGCTGCTTACACTGCTGCATATGTCACCGCAGCAGCTCTGCTTTTATCCGCTGCTCTTCATCATTATGCTCAGCCTCAGCCTGCTGACCATGGAAGCATTGGCGCGCGTTTCCTGGGGCCATTATTTCATCGGCCATGTAAGCCGTCTGTAAAAAGTTTTCTTCTTGTTCCACATATATTACAAAACCCCCACCTGCATTTGCGGGCGGGGGTTTTGCTTATATCCTCAAATCAAAATCTCTTCTTATACGCCTCGCCCCAGTCACGCATGGCCTCCAAAACAGGCTGCAGACTGTAACCAAGCTCAGTAAGCGTATATTCAACACGCGGCGGCACCTCAGCATAAACCTTGCGCGTCAGCAGGCCGCTGGCTTCCATCTGCCGCAGCTGTGATGTCAACACCTTTTGGCTGACTCCGCCCAAAGATTTTTTCAATTCGCCAAAGCGCTTTGTGCCCGTCAAAAGGTCACGCAAAATCAGCACCTTCCATTTATCACTGATTAAGGTCAGTGTAGTTTCTACCGGACAAGCCGATAAAGCATCACTCATTTCATGCAACATTTACAGTCACTCCTTCAGCTCCTTGCTGTATATCCATGTTTCCTGTACACCCAGCTGAGGCAGAATATTAT
>OLOV01003015.1_pt1 | contig 10718 bp, 7 predicted proteins | sample 1672931 | NCBI WGS metagenome assembly OLOV01 (sample SAMEA3136738, study PRJEB25190) | human gut metagenome | biome: human gut; feature: human-associated habitat; material: faeces | place: Austria | collected 2013
GGCGCGTGGTCGGGGGTGCACCCGGCCTTTGTGGGCGTGCCGTTCCTGTGCGGCCGCGAGGTACCGGTCTTTCTGCACTACCCGCTCGAGCCCACCCTCCAAGTACAAAAATTCGTCAACGCAATGGCTCAGCTTCTCAAATAGCTATCGTGTCGATGATTCTTTAATCCCCGTCCTAGAAAAATCATCTGGTAGAGTTGACCCCACATGATTTACAAGACGCTATGCGCCACCTACTCTTTTGCCATTTGGGGGATTGAACTTGTGAATACTTCTGTCGCCAAGAAGGCCAGCCAGGCGGTGCGCCTGCTCATGATGGTGCTCACGGCAGTTCTCATCTTCTTCTTCATCAATGTTATGCTGCTCGTCTCCGATATCCAGGGCACGGCGCGCGTGGTCAACTACGCCGGTCTGGTGCGCGGCACCACGCAGCGAATCGTTAAGCTCGAGGACGCAGGCCAGCCTCAAGATGACCTGCTCAAAGCCGTGGATTCATACATCAACGGTTTGCGTTACGGAAGTGACGACCTCAACCTCGTCCGTCTCGACGACGATGAGTATCAGGCAAAAATGACCGAGCTTGCAAATTATTTTGATGAGCTTTGCACCGAGATCATCCGTGTGCGCGAAGTCGGCTACGAGAACACCGACATCATCTCCATGAGCGAGGAATTCTTTGGCATTTGCGACGATGCTACGCGACTCGCAGAGGACTACTCTCAGGAGAAGGCGTCGGCGCTCAACTATCTCGAGGGCTTGGTGATCATCGACATCGTGGGCTTGGTGGCGACCTTTGCGGTCGAACTCGTTCGCGCGGTGCGCACCGCCGCGCTCAATCGCGAACTGCAGAGCAAAGTCTATCTCGACGAAGCCACGGGGCTGCCCAACAAGAACAAGTGCGAGGAGATCTTGGGGCAGGAGCAGCCTGTCTCCGCGGAGGAGCCCGTTGCGGTGTGCGTCTTCGACCTTAACAATCTGCATATGGTCAATAACAACTTCGGCCATGAGAAGGGCGATGAATACATTCGCTCTTTTGCCCAACAACTGGGAAGTGTGGCGTCGGAGACGTGCTTTGTGGGTCGCGACGGCGGCGATGAGTTTATCGCGGTGCTGCGGGATACCGATCGGGCTGCCGTGGAGTCCTGTCTCGCTCGGATTCGCGCGAACGTGAACGAGTATTCCGAAGTCCACCCCGATATGCCTATCAGCTATGCGGTGGGCTACGCGCTTTCCAGTGATTTTGATGAACCGCCTACGATGCGTGAGCTCTTTTCCCAGGCTGACAAAAACATGTACATCGACAAGAACCGCGTAAAGGCAACCGAGACAGCCGACCCGCAACGCGAGGGGCGGTAAGCTTGTAACAGAGGACATAGAAAAGCCTCCGCAGCTCGTGTGGCTGCGGAGGCTTTATTCGTTGCGGCGCATTGTGTTTGGGTCGCTGAGATGAGTCGATTTGCCCCGAAAGAGGAGGGCATTGACCTTAGGGTCATGCCCGACGAATGAGCGGCAAATCGGCCATCTCGGCGGGCCGAACTACTCCAGCTCAAACGCCCCGGTATAGAGCTGATAGTAGTATCCGCGCTTGGCGATCAGCTCGTCGTGGTTGCCACGCTCGATAATTCGGCCGTGGTCCAGGCAGATGATCGCGTCGGAGTTGCGCACGGTGGACAGGCGGTGCGCGATGACAAACGTCGTGCGGCCTTCCATGAGCTTGTCCATGCCGGCCTGCACGATGGCCTCGGTGCGGGTGTCAATGGAGCTCGTGGCCTCGTCCAGAATCATCGCCGGCGGATCGGCGACGGCGGCGCGTGCGATCGAGATCAGCTGGCGCTGGCCCTGCGACAGCTGTGCGCCGTTGCCGGTGAGCATGGTGTCGTAGCCGTCGGGCAGGCGGGTGATAAAGTCGTCCGCGCCCGCGAGCCTGGCCGCCGCGATGCACTCCTCGTCGGTAGCGTCCAGATTGCCGTAGCGGATGTTATCCATCACGGTGCCGGTGAACAGGTTCACGTCCTGTAGCACGACGCCCAGCGAGCGGCGCAGGTCGGCCTTGCGGATCTTGTTGACGTTGATGCCGTCGTAGCGGATCTTGCCGTCGGCGATGTCGTAGAAGCGGTTGATGAGGTTGGTGATGGTCGTCTTACCGGCACCGGTGGCGCCGACAAACGCGACCTTCTGGCCCGGCTTGGCAAACACAGACACGCCGTGCAGCACCTCGTGGTCGGGCGTGTAGCCAAAGTCGACGTTGTCCATGACCAGGTCGCCGCGCAGCGGTACGTACTCGATCTCGCCGGTTGCGCGGTGCGGATGTTTCCATGCCCACATGCCGGTGTGGTGATCGGCCTCCTCGAGCTGCCAGGTATCGGGGTTCACCTGCGCGTTGACGAGTGTTACGTAGCCTTCGTCGGCTTCGGGCTCCTCGTCGATGAGCTCAAAGATACGGTCGGCGCCGGCGAGGCCCATGACCACGGCGTTGATCTGCTGCGAGATCTGGCCGATCTGTCCGCAGAACTGCTTGGTCATGTTGAGGAACGGCACCACGACGGCGATGGACAGTGCCATGCCCGAGATGCTCAGGTTGGGCACGCCCAGCGCCAGGAAAATGCCGCCTGCCAGTGCGACCAGCACGTAGAGCAGGTTTCCCAGGTTCATAAGGATGGGCATGAGGATGTTGGCGTACATGTTGGCATTCTGCGAGACCTCGAAGAGCTTTTCGTTGCGCTCGTCAAAATCGGCCTCGGCGGCAGACTCGTGGCAGAATGCCTTGACGACCTTCTGGCCGTTCATGACTTCCTCGATATGGCCCTCGACCACGCCGAGCTCGGTCTGCTGTGCAATAAAGAAACGCGCGGAGTTGGAACCGAGCAGCTTGGTCATAAAGGTCATAAAGACGACGCCGGCCACAATGACCAGGCACATCCACACGCTGTAGTACAGCATGATAAAGAACACCGTGACGATGACGATGGTCGTCATGAGCAGGTTGGGCAGCGACTGGCTGATCATCTGGCGCAGCGTGTCGATGTCGTTGGTGTAGTGGCTCATGATGTCGCCGCGCTGGTGCGTGTCGAAGTAGCGGATCGGCAGGTCCTGCATGCGGTTGAACATCTTCTCGCGCAGCTTCTCGAGCGAGCCCTGCGTGACGATGGCCATGGCGCGGTTCCAGAACAGTGAGGACAGGATGCCGACGCCGTAGATGCAGGCGAGGGTGGTCACGAGCCGCAGAATCTTGGGCTGCGCGGTCGTCCAATCGCCCGACTGCCACGATTCGCTAATAATCTGCAGGGCGCTCTGAAGGAAGGTCGCGCCGATGGAGTTGATGATGGCGCAGAGCACCACGCCGACGACGACGAGGGGCAAAAGCACGGGGTAGAAGCCAAAGAGCGTCTTGATGAGGCGCGACATGGTGCCACCCTTGCGGTTGAGCGCGCGCTCGGCGGTCGTTGCCTTACTCATGTGCCTCGCCTCCTTCCTGGGTCTGAGCTTGTGTTGCGGATGCCTCGGTGTCGGCTTCGACGGCCTCTTCGCCCTCGGCAGACATCTTGTTCTGCGAGGTAAAGGTCTCGCGGTAGATCTCGCTTGTCTTGAGCAGCTCGTCATGGTTGCCGATCTGCGCGATACGGCCGCCCTCCATGACGATGATGCGGTCTGCGTCCTGCACGGAGCTGATGCGCTGGGCGATGATGAGCTTGGTCGTGTTGGGCAGATAGCTTGCCAACCCTGCGCGAATCTTGGCGTCGGTCTTGGTGTCGACGGCGCTGGTGGAGTCGTCCAGGATCAAGATCTTGGGGCGACGCAGCAGGGCACGCGCAATGCACAGGCGCTGCTTCTGGCCGCCGGAAACATTGGAGCCGCCCTGCTCGATCCAGGTGTCGTAGCCCTTGGGGAAGCCGTCGACAAACTCATCGGCGCAGGCCAGATGTGCCGCCTCGCGGACTTCCTCGTCGGTGGCGTTCGGGTCGCCCCAGCGCAGGTTCTCGGCAATGGTGCCGCTAAACAGCACGTTTTTCTGTAGCACCATGGCCACTTGGTGGCGCAGCGCGTCCAGGTCGTAGTCGCGCACGTCCGTGCCGCCCACGCGCACGGTGCCCTCGGTGGCGTCGTACAGGCGGGCGATGAGGTTTACGAGCGTGGACTTGGCCGAGCCGGTACCGCCGATGATGCCGATGGTCTCGCCGCTCTTAATGTGCAGGTCGATATCGTCGAGCGCCTGGCGCTTTGCATGCGCAGAATACTTAAAGCTCACGTGGTCAAAGTCGATGGAGCCGTCGGCCACCTCGAGCACGGGCTCGGCGGGATCGGCGATTGTGGGCTCGGCGGCCAGCACCTCGGTAATGCGGTGTGCCGATTCGTCGGCCATGGTCACCATGACAAAGATCATCGACAGCTGCATCAGGCTCATGAGGATCTGGAAGCCATAGGTAAAGATCGAGGAGAGCTGGCCCACGTCGAACAGCGTGCCCTGGCTCGTGATGATGAGCTTGGAGCCCAGGTAGATGATGACGACAAACGCGCCGTTGACGCAGATGTTCATCATGGGGTTGTTAAAGGCGAGCAGCTTCTCGGCGCGGGTGAAGTCCATCTGGACGTCGCGTGCGGCGGTCGCGAACTTCTCCTTCTCAAAGTCTTCGCGCACATAGCTCTTAACTACGCGCATGCCGGTGACGTTTTCCTCGACGGACTCGTTAAGGGCGTCGTACTTGTGGAACACGCGCGAGAAGATGGGGCGCACCTTAAAGATGATGAAGAACAGTCCAAAGCCCAGCAGCGGAATGATGACCAGGTAGACCATGGCGACGCTGCCGCCCATGATAAACGCCATGGTAAAGGCGAAGATCAATACCAGCGGCGCGCGCACGGCGATACGGATGATCATCATAAAGGCCTGCTGCACGTTGTTGATGTCAGTGGTCAGGCGCGTGACGAGCGAGGAACTCGAGAACTCATCGATGTTGGCAAAGCTGAACGTCTGGATCTTGTAGAACAGGTCGTGACGCAGGTTCTTGGCGAAGCCGCAGCTCGCATGGCTGCAGGTGACGCCGGCAGCGGCGCCAAAAGCAAGCGACGTCAGCGCGATGAGCACCAAAAAGCCCGCGGTGGGAAGCATCTCGGCTACGGTGGCGCCGTCTTTGATGGCGTCGATCAGGTTGGCGGTGATAAATGGAATCAACATCTCGCAGAGCACCTCGCCAAGCACGAGCAACGGCGTGGCAACGGTGACTTTCATATAGTCGCGGATGCTGCCCATGAGGGTTTTAATCATCCAGTTCCTCCCAGGTTACGCGGATTTTATCGAGCATTTCGGCGAGGTCCTTGCGCTCGTCGTAAGTGAGGGCACTAAAGGCCTGCTCTCTAAAGCGAGTGCGGGCCGCCTGCTCAACGCGGGCCTTTTTCCATCCTGCTTCGGTTAGGCGAATGGTGAGCTGCCGACGGTCTTTGGGATTGCGGTTGCGTTCGATAAGACCGCCCATTTCGAGCTTGGACAGAATCTCGGAAAGGGATCCCGGCTTGAGGTCAAAGTGCATGCCGAGTTCCTGTTGGGACAGCTCGCCGGTAGGCTGTTTGGCGAGCAGGCAGACGATGGGCGCCTTGCCAGATATGCCGCCGCCGTGAAAATGCATGTAATGGCCGCAAAACCCCAGCCCATGGAGGATTCTCTTGGCGAGACGGTCCTCCTTGGATTGAGTCTCGGGCTCGTTTGCCGGCCGTGAGGGGTCACCGCCGGGCTCATGCGGAAGGACGAGTGCTTCAACACACATATCTAAGCTTCGCTCCTTTCCTTAGTTAGGTAGAGAAATTGTTTTGTGCCTAACTAATTTAGGAGCGCATAGATTGATTGTCAAGGTACCAAACTAGTGGTTACGCGGTTTTACCAAACCGCGTAACGGCTCGACGCTGCAAACCCGCCAGAGCGGCAATCTGCCTTTCAACTTCGGCGGCATGACCAGAAGGTCAATGCCGCCTCGTTTCAAGGCACCTTGCTCGCTCTGGCGGGTTTTCGCTCATATGACCCAATCCGCTGTCAAGAGCCACAATGGCCCCGCCGACCGCTTGCAATCGGTCGGCGGGGCCTGCCGTTGAACCCGTCCCGGTCCGCCCCCGGCATGTCGTCGACGCCTTCGGCTCAGTCTCATATCCGCGGATACCGCTCCGGCGGCCCGCAATCCTCTCCTTCGGCGGGGCTCCCCAAGTCTGTCGACGCGGATGCGGCGGCCGCCGCGCGCACAGCGAGAACGGGGGTGTCCCCGAAGGCTGCCCGGCTCGCCGGGACGGGGGCTATGTCTATTCGCCGGCCTCCCGGCACATCGCGCCGAGTGCCCACAGCCACCTCACGAGCTCGGCGGCGGTGGCGGCGTTCGCCTTCGCCTGGGGCATGCCCCTCTCGAGCATCTCCTCGCGTCGCCGGAGCAGGCGCTCGGACCCCTTCCTCCCGTGCATCCTTATCTCGAGGGGGACGCCGGAGCCCTTGGGCATCAGCTTCGGCTGGTGGCCGGCCTGGGCGTAGCACCAGGACCCCTCGACCGCCAGCTTCCTGACGAGCGCGTTGCCGGCCCCGCTGATCCCGCCGAGGCGCACGGAGTCCGCGCTCGACCTCTGCTTCGGGGCGAGGCCGAAGTAGGCCGTCACCTGCCTGCCGGAGCGGAACCTCGAGAAGTCGCCGACCTCGGCCGCGAAGGCGGCGGCGAGCGCGAACCCGCACCCCTTGATCGACTGGAGCGCCTCGACCTCGGCCGAGAGGGGGCCCGCCGCGACGGCGGCCCTGTATTCGGCGAGGACGGCCTCCCTCGTCTCGTCGGCCGCCTCGACCTCGTTCCTCAGCGCCGCGAGCGCCCGGATGCCGCCGTCGTCGGCGGGGTGTATGCCGTCGAGCCACCTGAGGAAGCCGTACGTCCAGTACTTCCGGGGGTTGCCGGCCGGCGTCGTGCCGCCGTAGGCGTAGCCGCGGCGGGCCAGGAACGCCAGGAGCCGCTGCTTCGCCGCCGCGAGCCTCGCGGTCGCCGCGTCGTGGGCCCCGGCGAGGTCCCTGAGCCCCTCGATCTCGGGGGACGGCACCCATACCGGGGTGACGTCGTGCGACAGTATCGCCTTGGCCATCCTGGCCGCGTCGTTGCGGTCGTTCTTGGACGAGAGGTCGGCCGCCGACCTCGGGACCTTGGAGACGGCCGCGACGACGCAGTCGACGCCGAGCCCGGAGAGCTCCCTCTGCGGGGCGAAGCCGAGGTAGCCGCTCTCGTAGGCGGCGAGAGACGGGCCGGGGAAGCCCGACATCCACTCCGCGACCTCGCCCCACGGGTTGCCGCGGAACCTCCTCGTCACTGCCTCGCCCGTCTCCGCGTCGAGCGCGCAGACGGTGGTGGACCTGAGGTGTACGTCCATTCCGAAGGCGGTAGAATATCTAGGCACGGGAGCCTCCCAACCTCGTTGCGGCGCGGCTGCGCCTCTGGCACTTCAACAACATTGTCGCAGCCCCGACCCGCGGTCACGAGCGGGGGCTCCTGTCGTTTCCGTGCCCTCGGATTGGGTCATAGTGTCTGTCGTGTGCTCAACCTGCGGCGTTATCACGATCCGCATTTAACGGAGCAAAGCTGGCTATTTTTCTTGGCTGTCTAAATAACGATTCCGCAACAGTGGTCGATTTCGTGTTGGATGATTTTGGCGGTGTAGCCCGAGAAGTTCTTGATGCGGTGGACGAAGTTCTCGTCTAGATATTCCACCTTAATGCGGCGATAACGAGTGCAGGGACGCTCGCCGACGAGCGAAAGACATCCTTCGCTCGTCTGGTAGGCATTGACCTGCTCAAGAATTTGCGGGTTGTACATGAGCAGTGCCCTGTTGCCGTCCTTTACGCAGATGATGCGCTTGCGTACGCCGATCATGTTGGCGGCGAGGCCCACGCACTCGTGCTCATGCTCGTGGAGCGTATCCAGGAGGTCTTGCCCGATCACGGCGTCATCGGGTCCTGCGTCTTCGGAAGGCAGGCGCAAAAAGAACTCGGATTTCATGATGGGCTTAATCATGGCGGGCTCCTCATGTCTCATGCTTTCGTGGACTTTTAATAATAGCGCGGAAGGAAAGCTGTGCGTCCGCGTTACAATCTTTCGACGTTGGACCATGTTGTCAGACTCGTCGTGTACGGCGTCTGGCGTAAGTCTAGGGCTCATTTTTCGCCCTGGACTGTTCCTCTGGGGCGATGCAACTGTCGTTCCAAGAGGAAGGAAATGCATGGGGAGCAAATCTCAGCAACAAGTTCAAGTAACGCCATCGGCCACTGCGGCGCTTCTCGTCGTTATGTATATTGCGGCCTTTGTTGCCGCGTTTAACGAGAACATCATTAACGTGGCGTTGCACGACATTATGGCGGCCTTTTCGGTGAGTGCCACCACGGCGCAGTGGCTCGTCTCGGGCTACATGATTGTGACGTCGATCTTTACGGCCATCATGGCCTTCCTGTCCGGCCGTTTCTCGACGCGCAAGCTGTTGTTTTTCGCATGCGGATGTATGGTCGCCGGCGGAGTCCTGTGTCTGATCGCTCCGTCGTTTAGCGTTTTGCTGCCAAGTCGTATTTTGCAGGCTGCGGGATCGGGCATCTTGTTTCCGCTCATGATGAACGTGGTGCTGTCTTGCGCCCCGCGCGAGAAGCTCGGTCTGTATCTGAGCCTGGGTGGTGCCTGCATTACGCTAGGGCCGGCGTTTGGACCTGTGATCAGCGGTCTTATGTGCACGTTGTTTGGCTGGAGGGCGGTGTTCGTAGTGCCGCTGGTGGCCGGCATTGTGGTCGCTGCGGCGGGCGTAAAGCTTGTTCAGAATGTCGGAGAGCGCTCGAACACCACGCTTGATATTCTGTCGGTTGTTTTGCTCGCCGCCGGCATTACGGCATTTGTGTATTCCGTAGGCGAGTTCTCGACCAATCTGATTGCCGGCATCGTGACGCTTATCGCCGCCATTGTGCTGCTCGGCCTGTTTGCGGCCCGCCAGCTCAAACTCGAGCATCCGGTGCTTAACGTGCGTCCCATGGCGAGCGTTCGTTTTTGGCCTGCGTGCCTGCTTGTGGTGGTGTCGATGATGACGACGTTCTCGATGAGCGTTTTGTTGCCGCTCTATTTTGAGGGCGCATACGGCATGACCGCACTTGTTGCGGGCTTGCTCATTTTGCCGGCGATTGCCTGTAACGCCGTGACCTCGATTGTGGGCGGACGCGTGATGGACGCCCGTGGCGCATGGCCGCTGCTGCCGGTCGGTTTTGCCCTGATTGCCGTGGGGCAGACTGCCATCTCGATGACGGCGGCAAGCATGAACATCGGCGTCGTCGTGGCGCTGACCGTTGTGGTGTATGCCGGAGTCGGTTTGGTGCTGAGCCCCTCGCAAACGGCCGGCTTGGAGACGCTACCCGCCGCTGAACATCCTCACGGAACGGCATTGCTTAACACGTGGAATATGATTGCCGCATCGTTTGGCCCGTCGCTGTTTATCGGTCTGCTCTCGAGTTCTGCTGCGACTGCCGGCGCGGCTGGCGCTGCGACAGACGTTGCCCAGGCGATTGGATTTGCAGCTGCCGTGCGTGTAGCGGCTGTAATTGCCGTGGTCGGGTTCGTGGCGTCGCTGGTGTACGCTCGTCGCGAGTCACACATGTCGCATTAATGTGTGCACATAGATTCTGCAGCTAGATTGGATGGCGACACCATAAACTAATGGACGTTTTGCCGAGAGGCATGAATGTTTAAAGCGCAAAGAGTGCGCGACGGGCCCCGCGAATGGGGCGATGATGCCCGAGAGGGCCAAGAAGGAGTCTCATGTCCGAGAACGAAGAGATCATGAACGAGACCGAGAACGAGACCATGGCTGCCGAGGTTGAGGTAGCTGAGACCGTGGAGACCGAAGCTGCCGAGGTTGAGGCTGCTGACGAGGTTTCCGCCGAGGAGGAGGCCGAGGTTGTCGAGGCCGCCGTTGATTACGATGACGAAGAGCTGATGGACAAGATGCAGAAGGCCGCCCGCCTGCTGCGTAGCCGTCGCTTTGCTATTTCCAAGGAGGAGGAGGCCAAGGCCGAGCGCATGGCGAACATCGAGCGCGCCATCAAGCTTCTTGACCTCAAGCCCAAGATGGAGCAGAAGGAAATGTCCGACCTGCTGGGCATGCGCCTTCGTGAGCTCGATGGCCTGATGGCCGAGGCCGAGGCTGCCGATCTGGTCGGCCGCATCGACGACGCCGAGGGCGATATGCGCAAGATCGTCGTCTTCGCTGCTGAGGATGCCGCTGAGGGCCTGGTCGAGCTTGCCAACAAGAAGGAGAAGCTCCTGCCCGAGCTTTCTTACGAGGAGGCCACCGAGCTGATGGCCGCCCTCGATAAGGTTATCGCTCCGCTCGTCGCCATGGGCCTGGACGAGGATCGCGGTCCTCGCGGCGGCCGTGACGACCGTGGTGGCCGTGGCGGCGACCGTGGCGGTCGCGGCGGCTTTGGCGATCGTGGTGGCCGTGGTGGCGACCGTGGCGGTCGCGGTGGCGATCGTGGCGGCCGTGGCGGCTTTGGTGACCGTGGTGGCGACCGTGGCGGTCGCGGCGGCTTTGGCGGCAACCGTGGTGGCTATGGCGATCGCGGTGGCAACCGTGGCGGCTTCGGCGGCAACCGTGGTAACGACCGTGGCGGTCGCGGTGGCGATCGTGGCGGCCGCAACGGCGGCGGCTTCCGCGGCAACCGTTTTTAGTTACGGCGTTTTACC
>OLOV01003016.1_pt1 | contig 10715 bp, 9 predicted proteins | sample 1672931 | NCBI WGS metagenome assembly OLOV01 (sample SAMEA3136738, study PRJEB25190) | human gut metagenome | biome: human gut; feature: human-associated habitat; material: faeces | place: Austria | collected 2013
CCCTCAGGCAATCCCTCTACCAGTTTGGGTTCCGAGGCAAGTTCCGTCATGTTTGGTTTCAGCTTAGCCATGTGCAATCCTGCTCCAGCCCAGTAGATATAAGCCTGTCCGTCCTTATCTATCAGCACACAAGGATCTATGCCGTGCACACCCTCTATGGGTTTCCACATCGGCATAAACGGTCCTTCGGGCTGGTCGGCAACCGCCACACCTATTCCGAATCCCTTCTCCTCCCCTTTCGGAGCAGCAGGGAAATAGAAGTAATATTTCCCGTCTTTCTCTACACAGTCAGGAGCCCACATCGTATAACTGCCGTCCTGTACCCAAGGTACTTTGTCCTGCGAAACGATGACACCATGGTCTTCCCAATCCGTCAGATTGCTGGATGAGAAGACATGATAATCAGGCATACAAAACCAAGTCTTCAGTTTCTCGATAGGACTCGGAATATCATGAGAAGGATAAAGATATACCTTCCCGTTAAACACGCGAGCCGTTGGGTCTGCCGTAAACTGGCTATTGATGATTGGATTCTGCGCCAAGGCTGTGTCATAAGACAATACAGCCAAAGCAATGCATCTCATTATTTTCCGAACATTCATTCTTTTATATTAAAATTATTAGTTGATGCTGCAAAATTACATATTTTCCTTCATATACACTTTGTCTCATGTTGCAAAAACTTTATCTTGTTTTTCCGTACCCTTATTGGAAGGGGCAAATTAAATCTATAAATACCCAATCGTCATTTTGTATGGCGAATATATTGTATTTGCCCATCATCTTTTTTAATCACGATAATGGCTGTACCACCTGTCATATTTGGTGGCAACGAACCTTCTATTTGCCAGAATCTATTATTTATCAAAGAAATTTTCAAGGGAAGTTCTGAATTGATTTGCTTTTCCCCATAAATATTTGACAAGACATTTTTAGCAATGATACCAGCCAACCGATAATTGGATATAACACCATTTTTATGATTGTAGACTCCATACGGATCAGCATTATTATCATAACTAATACCAGAAAGTCTTTCCCTATAATTATCAGGAATTAGCGAATCAGTATAATATCCTACAAAACTGTATTCTATACATTTCTTTGATTTTTTGTTTTCAGCCGAATACTTGACAAACAAAAAATTACAAAAGCAACCTGCTATAAAGAACAAACAAGCCACAAAAAACTTTATTATTTTTTCCATCTCTACCAATTATTATATAGTCCATACAAATCTGCATTGTATTACTTCTCACAATAATTCAAACTCACCCATTCACTTTTGAGGGTACAATATTACTTTTTTACCTCTTTTTTTAGAAGGATACATATATTGGTAATTTTTTGGAATACCATATAATTTTATATCAGGAGACACTAAATCTTCTGATTCTATGTAATTATAAAATCCAGAATATTGTCTTAACAGATATATGACTCGCGGATTTACAGAAATACTATCATGATGAACATTTACAACATCAAACCAGCGATTAATATAATATTTAGCATTGCCAATTTTTACGCTAAAACGCACATCAAATTCTTCTATCTTTTTATCATTTGTTTTTTTAAAACCATTATAAATACTATCAAACTCATTTTTAGGTATATAAGACATATCAACTTTATAATGTTGAAAATCTGAATCAAATTTTTTGGGTTCGACAGAAAAAGGAGTCTCCACCCCATCATAAAGGTAAGAAACCATAATGTCCTTTTTAAAAGAACAAGATGTCAACATAAATATGCAAAAAAATAATTTCTTCATACGCTTTTTTATTTTATACTAAAAGAGTTCTTCGTTGGAAAATTTTTCCCCTTATGATTTTTACGAATTCCCTCTTTATTTTTTCTTGCTGTTAAACTTTCATATCCGGTAACAACTCGTTTTTCTTCTTTATTATCATATTGATAATCCTTAGTTTGTTCCCTTTCTTTATGATTTTTGTGATTTAGCACATCATCAACGTAATGAGCAAATTCATGTTCCAAAATTGTTGCAGCAGATTGTTTATCTCCATTACTTAAAAGAAGTCCTTGACGAGATTGCCAAACTACATATTTATCTTTGCGACCATTATTTTGATAATAGCTCTCATTTTCTTTTAAATCTAAAGCATTAAACAGATTAAAATCAACCTGAGATTTTGCAGCTTCAAGCATTGCCTTACCACCACCATTATTTATATTGTAAAAATATGCCTGAATAAAGTCCCTTACAAATTGATTCTGCGGTAATTCTTTCGTTTCTTGTCCTGTAAAAACGAAAGATTGATCATTTCCGATTTTGTCTTTATACCACACAATAATTCTATTACCATCATCATCAATAGAATTAATCGGATTATTTCCACTATACAAATATGTATTAAGAGGGTAATATTTGTCATACAAAGGCTCCATCCTATCCCAAGCCAATCTTGCCGCATCATACATTCTAGCACCATGGTCATACCAATCCAAGCCGTACATATGATCGAACTCCTTGCCGATGTACTTGTTTCTTTGCAACTCGCCTTTGTATGACAAGTCGCCATATACTCCACCGAATGGATAGTAATGATTCACTTGCTCTATCGTGCCATTCTCATTCACCACCATCCTTACACTGCCGAGATGATCCTTCTCGTAATAATGGAAACTTGGATTCTGATTGTTATCGAATGAACAATAGCCACCATCAAAGAGATACTTATCCAGTTTTCCATCTTCGAATATAAAATCGCCAAAGTGCAAGTTATCTATATCACCTGACTTTACTGTTTGATGGGCATTTGCAATCAAATTACACCCAAACACTAAACTTAGAAATAATATTGTCTTCATAACACCTTAAATTTATTTGCTAAAAAACTATCTAAAGACTATTCTTTACAAGATACATTATTCCTTTTATATGGTTTTTGAAGATACAAAGGTTTATAATTTATCCGTTTACTTCCTTTTTGAAGATAATCCACCCACAAAGTTTGGCAACGAATTTGCTTGATATTATATTTGATATCGTAAACTAATTCTAAGTCTACTGTTTCATAAATGGCAATATTATGTAGAGCTGATACAAATAGAGAATCATTAAGTTTAGCTGATACAACTCGTTTTTGACGACCACCAATTAGAAATGTTGTATCAATTTCTCTTTTGGTTGTCATAAAAATCATAGACTTACCATATTCTTTAAGATAATACTCTCCATTTTTGTTGTATAAATTCCAAACAAAACCAGTATCATCAATGTCACTATATTCATTTTCTCGAATTGATATATACTTTTTAGAATGCATCACTTCATAATTCTTCATATAGAAAAATGGTAAGTACTGCATATTTTTTCTCTGCTTACAAGAGAATACACTTACAAACAAAATACTTACAACAATATAAAAAATAATATGTTTCATGTCATTTATGCTTAAAAAATTGTTCTATCTGATTCATAACTTGTTGATAGAGATTAACTTTTTCGTATTTCTTATTTTCCATCTCTAAATGTTCTTGTTTACTGCCTTTTTTGCGAAATTCAAAATTAGCTTTTTGAAAATCTTTTGTATCTTCATAAAGTTTCAAAACACTTTCATAATTATAAAGATGACCAGCCAATTCGTGAGCTATTGTTTTTGTCAATTCATTTGTAGAGCGATCAACATCAAAGATAACAACAAATCTTGGCTTTCCCTGATCAGTTTCTAACAATTGTGTTTGAGCATTTATGTCTCTCCAATATGCAGTTTTCTTTTCAGGTTCAGTAATGTCAATTTCTTGCAGTTCTAAATCATATTTTGAATATTTTCCATTACCTTTCACCCCAAAGAAATATGAACCTTTTGGAGTAAAATCTGACAATATTTGTTTTCCAAAATCAGTTTGCGCAAACTGCATCATCGCCAAATAAAAAGACTTTGAACTTCTATACCATTGAGGATCCTCTTTATCTTTGAAATAAATAGTTTTTACTCTTTTGCCATCTGCATCAACATTTACGAGAGAATTATTTCCACAATATAGATACGGACTAAGTTGAGTATACTTTTCACCAAGTCTATCCACTCTATCCCAAGCCACCTTGGCAGCATCATACATTCTTGCCCCATGATCATACCAATCCAATCCATGTATGTGGTCGAACTCTTTACCTACATACTTGTTTCTTTGCAACTCGGCATTGTATGACAAGTCGCCATATACTCCACCAAATGGATAGTAATGATTTACTTGCTCCATCGTGCCATTCTCATTCACAACCATTCTTATACTGCCAAGATGGTCTTTCTCGTAATAATGGAATACGGGATTTTGGTTCTGATCGAAGGAGCAATAGCCCCCGTCAAAGAGATACTTGCTTAGTTTTCCATCCTCAAAGACGAAGTTGCCTACGTAATCCGTCGTATTGGTTACGGCAGACTCATGGGTGGTTCGTAGCTTATTACCAGCTGCATCATAGACGTACTTCGTCTTGAAGCCATTGCTGAATGTGATGCACTTCAAGTTGCCAAGAACATCATACTCTATATTGCTGATGCCCTTGTTCAAGTCCTTGACCAATGCGCCATTTGCATCATAGAAATACTCCACGTCCGCATTTGCTCCATCCTTGAATACTACAAGTATTATAAATCTTTTCATAAGACGATAAACTATATTATTTTTCTATTAATGTATCTCGTTTAATTTTAGGCATTACAAGCGTATCGGGTTGATAATTAACCCAAACACTATCTCGATGTCTTTTATACATCCTTGCTCTTTTGGTATAATTAATAAATGGAGTTTTATTGATAAACATCGTATCACTAGCATTTTCTGAATTAACAATTGGTACAGAATCCCGAACAGCATAACAAATCGAGATAGTATCTTTGCTTTTCATATGTTTATCAAACATATATACATTCTCACTAGCTGCAATTTTGTATACATTTCCACTAGAAAAAGAGAATCCAAAAGGAGATTGTATCAAATCCTCATAAAAAGGACCTACCCAATATGAACCTTTAATGCGATTATACCATATTGGTACATCTTTAGAATTTACAATCAAATAAGAATTCTTACCCATTGGATATCTTTCCAAGTCTTTAACTATAAAAGAAACCATATGTCGTTCTCTTCTCTCCTGTGTACAAGAAAACATACAAAATAACAGCATAAATACAATTAAATTTTTCATTATTCTAATGATCCATGTTTTCATACGTAAATTCCGTTAAAGAAGAAAAAAAGGGAGTGCTTTTTTTCAAAACACCCCCTAATTGTCAAACAATCTATAGTTCTTTAAACTTAAAACACTATATTAACAAAACAACTTCATGATTACCAACCAGGATTCTGCTTTAGGTTAGGATTCTTATCCAACACGGTCTGTGGATAAGGGAAGAACTCATGCTTGCCCTCCTTGAAACCTACCTTGAAATTAGTCTCAGGAGTGTTGGTCGTATAGAAACGGCTGTTTGCTTCTGATCCATGCTCCCAAGTTACATTCTGGTCGTCTGCTTTTGGAGTTCTGAAAACCTTATCAAACAAATGTGGCACGACTGTACCAGCCTTAGTCAAACGCTCAATGGCCTTTGTATCATTCCATCGCATGATATCGAACCAACGACAGCCTTCAAGCCAAAGTTCATATGACTTTTCTTTCTTCAACACATCCATATCAACAGTTTCACTGATTGTCTTGGAACCAGCACGTTTCTGAATCATGTTGATATATTTCTTAGCTTCAGCCTGATCGCCTGTCTGAAGACAAGCCTCTGCATAATTGAGCAAAACCTCAGCGTAACGCATGACAAGATAATTATTCAAGCGAATGTTATCACCATATTTCTTGCCTTCAGTATCAGAAGCTCTCATTATTTGCTTGAACGCCAACCAGGTAGAGTTGCCGTAGAGTCCCTGAACAGGGTCATTGATGCCAATCTTGTTACTGGTTTTCTTCTGCTCGTCAGTCATATTATCGATTTCATCCTTGCCGTAAGACATATGATAAACCGCATCATCAATATGCTTTAAAGTAGCCTTCAAGCGATAAGAGTGATCACCATCATTATTATAAAACTCGTCACCAAACCACTGAGGCACGCCAAGGCCACCCCAGCCATCAACGCCGCCACAATAAACCTTGTTAGGAGAAACCACAAAGTGATCAGCACGCCAATCCCAATAGTTGGTTTCCATCCAGCTAGAACGCTGAATCATACCACCCCAATCGGTCTTACCTGCATTATACTCGAAGTTGACTTCAAATACCTTCTCCTCGTTGGCATCACCCTCGATATGGAAGTTGTCAGCATATTTCTCACCAGGAACAAGGTCATACTTGCCCGAGTCTATAACCTTTTTAAGGGCAGTTTTAGCCTTGTCATACTGACCGGCAAACAAATAAGTCTTTCCGGCAAGAGCATATGCAAAGCCCTTGGTTACCTTCACTGCTCCATCCTTGTCATCCTTACTTTTACGCTCATCCAAATCGTTGGCAGCATTCTCACATTCCTGCGCAATCCACTCTATCAACTGTTGGTGATTCATAGGATGCTCAGGATCCTTATCGCAATTAAAAGGCAGTGCAGAAGCATCCAGAACATGAGTTACCAATGGTGGAGTACCCCAGAGATTAGCCAACAGGAAATAATCATAAGCACGAAGCACACGAGCCTCTGCAGCGCAACGTTTCTGCACAGCGGTAGTAGCCTTGGCAAAGTGATCGAGTACAAGGTTACAGGCATATACAGAGTGATAGAGACCTGTGTACATAAACTTTGGCACCTCAGCCTCAGCATCATAATAGAACTGATTGAGCATGATACCAAACGTATTATCACCAGAGTTGGCACCTGCTGCCAACACATCGTCTCCACACTCATTGACTATCAGTTTCAATGGAGTATAAATACCTGGGCCACCACCATCGTGGTTACGTCCCATCACATTACACATAAAGCTTTCGTATGCAGCAACGAGGGCCGCCTCTGCATCAGCATCGGTCTTATAGAAGTTCTCGGTAAGTATTACACCCTTCTGCTCAATGTCAAGCTGATCCTCACAAGATGTAGTGAGCGTCATTGTTCCTGTGGCAGCAAGAGCCAATATTGTTGAAAATAATATTTTCTTCATTGTTTTTGAATATTAAAGGTTAGAATGTTACATTGATACCAAATACCACCTTCTTGGAAGTTGGATAAGTACCATTATCAAAACCACGAGATGCGCCACTATTCATAGAAGCGGTCTCCGGATCAGCACCAGGATACTTGGTGATGGTGAAGAAATCATCCAGTGAGCAATATACACGAAGATTGCTGATACCTGCCACGCTAGAGATAGCCTTTGGCAATGTATAGCCCAACTGAATCTGCTTGATCTTGAAATATGAGCCACTGAACACAGCTGCATCAGAACTGAAGAACTTCCAGTCTGTAGCAACCTTTTTCATATCAGGATATTTAGCATTGGTGCGGTCTGCTCTCCAAGAATCCTTCCAGTAGGTATCAATTCCATTGATCAACGGACGGTCTGCAGAAACCATCAAGTTGTAAATCTTGTTGCCAGCAGCGCCTGTTCCAAATACGGTGAGGTCAAAGCCCTTATATTCTGCATTAAGAGTAATACCATAAGTAAACTTAGGAATAGCTGAGCCCAAATCCTGCTTATCTTCATCGGTTGGAGCTGAAGTTGTTTCGCCATTCTTATTATAATAGAGAGCGCTACCATCTTCGGCTACACCTGCATACTTGTAACCACGGAAATACCATACCTGATGGCCAGCCTCGAATGTAGGCTTAAGCTGGTTATTGAATCCATCGATACCTACTTCGGTCAAACGGCTTACAAGGTTAGAAACCTCCTTCACCTCATTCTTCAGAGTTGAACCATTTACGGTCACACTATACTTAAAGTCCTTGATGTGATCTCTCCAACCCAACTCGAAATCAAGACCAGAGTTAAGTACCTTACCTGTATTAACAACTCTCTTGTTTACACCAATCTCTGGAAGAGGAGCGATTTCAATCAAGAGGTCCTTGGTTGTCTTACGATACCAGTCTAAGCCCAAAGTCAAGCGGTCGTTAAGGAATCGCGCATCAAGTCCAAGGTCAATCTGCTCTGAAGTTTCCCACTTCAAGTCTGGGTTAGCAAGTCCAGAAGGCTTAGAACCAAAAGTCAGCTTACCATCTCCAATAGAAGGATTATACTGATAGAAACTCTGATTAAGAGCTATGGTAGAAGCATAACGATAATTGTTCAAGATATTGACGTTACCATTCTGACCCCAAGAACCACGAAGTTTCAAGAAAGAAATGGCATCACGACTTATATTGTCCTTGAAGAACTTCTCATTGCTGATAGCCCATCCTGCTGAAACTGATGGGAAATTACCCCAACGTGCCTTCTTTGAAAGTTTTGATGTATCGAAAGCATCACGACGGAAGTTAACCTGCATGAAGTAACGGTTGTCATAGCTGTAAGATACACGACCAAAGTAAGATAACTCTGTAGCATCTGAAGGAGCGTTACCTACATTCTTGGTTGCATTAGCCAACAAGTAGTCGATGTAATGGAAGTTTGGCTCATAAGATGAGAGTATGTTACCTCCTGTAGAACTGATGGAACTATTGTCCCAATGATTCTTGGTAAACGACATACCTGCCATGGCACCAATAGTGTGCTTGCCGATTGTTGTCAAATAGTTGGCAAAGTTCTCCCACTGATAGTACAAACCATTATTGGTATTCGCTTCAATGGTATAGTTTTCACTATGTGCCATAGATGATAACCAATATGGAGTCTCGTAGTTATGATAGTTACTCTGAGTGATACGATAACCTAAGCGAGAAGGAAATGTAAAGCCCTTGAATGGCTTGATATTGGCAGCAACGGTACCACGTACATTGATACCAGAAGTCCATGTGTCATGACGGTCGCGCTGATAGAGAGGGTTACCAGTAGCATCATCTACATATTTAGAAGTACCATAGTAGTCATTGTTATGGCTTGGATCTCTTGGAACTGGGCCACCGGCTTCTACCTGGGCCTTCATGCCAGGAGCCAAATCCTCCACATTACTGATATAAGCTGGAGTCAAAGGATCGATAGAAACCACAGAGTTCAGCAATGAACCATAACCTCTAGTTACACCTTTGGTCTTGTACTTTTCAAAAGATGTATTAGTAGTCACGTTCAACCACTTATAGATATCATAGTCGGCATTGATCTGACCAGTAAAACGCTTATAAGTATCCTTGCTACCTTTAACGATACCATCATTGTTCAGGATATTCAAGCTGGCGAGGAAACGTCCCTTACCGTTACTTGCCTGCAAGGTGAGACTATGCTGGTGAGCCAGACTGTTCTCAAATACCTCGTCATACCAGTTGGTGTTCTGACCATTATAGTTGTTCTTCTTCAGAAGATCATCGTTCAAGTCGCCCAAATACTTGTGATACTCGATATACTCAGGAGCATCAAAGATATCAGCCTTCTTTCCCAACGACTGGATAGTGAACTTGCTGCTGTAAGAAATCTGAGCCTTACCGCCATTGGCAGCACCCGTCTTGGTAGTAATGATAACGACACCATTACCAGCCTGCGCACCATAGATGGCAGCAGAAGCGGCATCCTTCAATACCTCCATGCTCTCAATCATAGATGGATCCAGGTACTGGATGTTATCCACCTTCAGACCATCGACGATGAGCAACGGACCGATATTACCACTATTGGAAGAATAACCACGGATACGGATATCGGCAGCCTCACCCGGACCACCCGAGTTGATAATCTGTACACCGGCAGCCTTACCCTGGAGGGCAGCACCGGCATCGGTAGCTGACAAACCCTTGATGTCATCGCTCTTGATAGATACAACTGCACCAGTCAGGTCGCTCTTCTTCTGAACGCCATAACCGATGACAACGACATCATTCAGAACTTTTGAATCATCCTTCAAGGTAATGGAAAGGGTTTTACCAGCCTCAGCTTTCACGGTCTTAGGCTCCATACCCACATAGGTAATTGTCAATGTTGCATCAGGTGCAGCATCAATGCTAAACTTACCATCCAAGTCGGTAACAACACCCAGCTTGCTACCATCTACTTTAACAGTAGCACCAATCACAGGTTCTCCACTTGGATCAGTCACTATACCTTTTACTATGCTCTGAGCCGAAACTCCCAAAGGAAGCAAACAGAGCAGGAATAGCAATACAAACGGCTTTTCAATCATTTTAAAATTCACCATCATAAAAATAGATTAATAGTTATACTTACTTGTCAGTTGCTAAATATTACATTATTATATTCTACATCCTAAATTCTCAAAAAAATCATTAAGAATGCTGAAACACGCCGCAAAAATAGATAAAAACATTAAAACGCATTTTACCTCAAGTAACAAATACTTTATCAAACATAACATCTACCCCAAAAGAAACAAAATGAAACATATTCTGAGACCTGAGAAAAAAAAGAACCACCTTATTATATAACAAAGGGAAAAGTTATTGATATATGAGACAAAGCACGTATGGAAATCTTTTCATAACTTTGCAAACAGAACAGAAGATGAAAATCAATCTAATAATTTAATTAAATATAAACTATGAAGAGATTATCAATCTTAGCATCGATGCTCGCGATGGCGTGCCTACCTATGATGGCACAGAAAACGGGCAGTAAGGTTCAGGAAAAGCCTGATCCAAATTTTCAGATTTATCTCTGCT
>OLOV01003017.1_pt1 | contig 10710 bp, 9 predicted proteins | sample 1672931 | NCBI WGS metagenome assembly OLOV01 (sample SAMEA3136738, study PRJEB25190) | human gut metagenome | biome: human gut; feature: human-associated habitat; material: faeces | place: Austria | collected 2013
AACTGCGGAATAAACGTGGAGATATCGTTTGGCGCATGTTCACCATCCAGCACCAGCCAGTCAAACCCAGCCAAACCAAGAACTTCAGTGCTAATCGGGTTAGAGAGAGCTGACCAGCAACCAATTTGTACCTGTTTCGCAGCCAGTGCGGCTTTGAATTTATTCGGGAAAACATCGTTATTCATCGCTTATACCTTTGCTTATTTCTGCAATTCCATACGTTTAATGTCGCCGACTACGAAGAGGTAGCAGACCATCGCCATCAGCGCTGAACATCCCACAAAAACCAGTGCTGCATTGAAGGAGTGCAGTTCACTTACCAGGTAGCCAATCACCAGTGGAGTGACAATGGAGGCAACATTGCCAAAGACGTTAAAGACGCCGCCGCAGAGGCCAACAATCTCTTTCGGCGCGGTGTCAGAAATCACTGGCCAGCCCAGCGCACCAAATCCTTTACCAAAGAAAGCCAGCGCCATCAGCATGACCACCAGCGTGGTGTTGTTGGTGTAGTTACATAAGATGATGGTGGAAGCCAGCAACATTCCCAGCACAATTGGTAGCTTACGTGCCAGGGTCAGGGACAAACCGCGTTTGATCAGATAATCCGAGAAGACACCTCCCAGCACGCCGCCCGCAAAGCCGACCGCAAGACCCGGACGGTCGGCGATGGACATTGCGATAAAGCCCGCAAGGATCGGCAGCATATAGCCGAACGCCGCACTGCCCACCGTCTTGAAGAAGGCGGCCACCGGGGTGTTCATGCCGAAGTTGGACGGGTTGATGCTGTAATCATCGAGCAGGAAGGCCAGCGCGATCATGATGCCGCCGCCCACCACAAAGGGCAGCATGTGGGAAACACCGTTCATCAGGTGCTTGTACAGGCTGTGCGCCACCGTGTCGCCGGCACCGCCCGCGCTCTGGCCCTGCGCTGCGCCGCCCTTGGCATGGAATATGGGTGCCTCGCCGTGGGCGATCTTCTTGATCAGCTCCTCCGGCTTATGGATGCCGTCATCCACGCGGGCAAACAGCACCGGCTTGCCGTCAAAGCGGGCGGTCTCGACATTTTTGTCCGCCGCAATGATGATACCGTCACAGGCGGCAATCTCCTCGGCCGTCAAAATATTCTTTGCACCGTCAGAGCCGTTGGTCTCGACCTTGGTGGGCAGGCCCAGCTTATCCCCTGTTTTGGTCAGGGCCTCGGCCGCCATGTAGGTGTGGGCAATACCGTTGGGGCAGGCCGTCACGGCCAGCACGCGGTAGCCGTTCTGGGGGATCTCCTGCTCGGTAAAGCTCTCCTCGCCGAACTGAGCGTCCTCCTGTGCGTCAATGGCATCAAGGAAGGCGGCAGGTGTCTTGGCGGCGCGCAGCTTCTCAACAAAATCCTCGTTCATGAGCATCTGCATCATCCGGGCCAGCATGTCGATATGCAGGCTGCCGTTTTCCGGTGCGGCAATCGCAAACAGCAGGTCCGTCTTGCCGTCATCGTCCGCATTATACTGCACCGGCTCGCTCAGGCGCAGGGCCGCCAGGCTGGGCCGTGTGACACAGGCCGTGCGGGCATGGGGCACCGTGATGCCGTTGTCCACATAGGTGGATGCCTCGGCCTCGCGGGCATAGAGGGCTTTTTTGTAGGCGTCCTTGTCGGTGATGTTGCCGTGGGTCGCCTGCAGATCAACGAGCTTGTCGATGATGGCAGCCTGATCCGGGGCTGCGACATCCAGCGCGATGGACTGCGCAGTGAACAGTTCCGTAATACGCATAAGACAGTTCTCCTTCAATTATAATGTATGTTTGTATAGGGGCGAACGGCCCCGGAGGGGTCAAGACCCCCTCCCTACAAACTGAGGTTTATGGGTGCCTTGTAGGGAGCGGTCTTGACCGCTCCGCAAAAGCCGCCTACTCCATCGTCTTGAGCAGCTTATCAATATCTGCCTTTGTCGCCAGTCCCAGGCTGAACGCGGTGGCACTGCCGCAGGCGGTGCCAAGACGCAGCGCAGCCTCATAATCTCCGCCGCTCTGCTGGTAGCCCGCCACAAAGCCGGCCACCATGCTGTCCCCTGCGCCGACACTGTTGACAACCTTGCCCTTGGGGCAGCCGATGCGGTGCACGCCGCCCTGCTCATCCAGCAGCAGGGCACCATCCCCTGCCATGCTGACCAGTACATTGCGCGCACCTTTATCCTGCATCATCTTTGCCGCCGCTGCGATCTCCCTGTCGGTGGTCAGCTTTACACCGGTGATCTCGCTCAGCTCATGGTTGTTCGGCTTGATGAGGAACGGACGGTAGCGCAGCACATTCACGAGCAGGTCGCGGGTGGCATCCACGACCGCGCGGACGCCGCGGCCCTCGAGCCGGGCCAGAATCCGCTCATAGGTGGTCTGCTCCAGACTTGCGGGAATGCTGCCTGCCAGCACCAGAATATCGTCCTGCTGCAGGCGGTCGAGCTTTTCCTCCAGCGCCTGCATTGCGTCCTCGGGGATGTCGGGGCCGGCACCGTTCAGCTCGGTCTCCTGCCCCGCCTTGATTTTGACATTGATGCGTGTCATCCCCTTTGCAAGGCGGACGAAGTCGGTTTTCAGCCCCTGCGCAGCAAGGCCGCGCTCCAGCCAGGCGCCGGTCTCACCCGCCACAAAGCCGAGCGCCACGCTCTCACAGCCAAGCTGTGCCAGCACACCGGACACATTGATGCCCTTGCCGCCCAGCACACAGTCCTCTCCTCTGGCGCGGTTCACATCGCCGACCCGCAGCTCTCTGTCGAGCCGCACAACATAGTCAATCGCCGGGTTGAAGGTTACGGTGTAGATCATTGCTCTGTCTCCTTTACAAGTGTCAGTTGGCCGTATTTCGGATCAGGGCAGCGATTGGTCAGGATTGCGGCATCGCCAAGCGCGCTGATGACGGCCGGATAGATACGCCCGAACTTTGAATCATCCGTCAGGAACCAAATCTGCCGGGCGCGGCGGATCGCGGCGGCCTTGACGGCTGCCTCCTCGGGGTCAGGGGTCGTAAAGCCCGCCTCCATCGCCACGCCGTTGGCCCCCATAAAGGCCTTGGTAAAATTGAACTGCTGCAGCGCCGTGACAGCCGCTGCGCCGATGATGGCCTCGGTTCTGGGGCGCAGCAGCCCGCCCGGCAGGCAGACATGGCAGCTTTTCTGCGCCAGCAGCCGCGCATGGGCAATGCCGTTGGTCACATAATGCGCCTCAAGCGCAGGGCCGTTCAGCGCCCGGACCATCGCAAGCGTTGAGGTGCCCGCATCAACATAGACGAAATCCTCGGCATTGATCAGCGCTGCCGCTGCCTCGGCGATGCTCTGCTTCTGGCTGACGGCCAGCGACTCCTTGGCAGCCATCGTCGGCTCGTCCGCCAAAAACTGGCCGTTCGGCAGCGTTGCGCCGCCGTGGACCTTATTCAGCCGGCCCTGCCGGTCAAGCTCGGTCAAATCGCGGCGGATGGTGGATTCACTGGCGTTCAGCGCCTCACAGAGCTCCTGAACGGTGGCGGTGCGCTTTTCTGTCAGGAGATCTAAAATCAGTGCAAAGCGTTCTTCTGCTAACATAAGCAGCTCCTTTCCCGGTCTTATGCTTGACCGTTTTTGGTGTTTTGTGATGCTTTCTGATTGATTGTATCTGTATTATACCACGCATCGCGTCAAAATCAATCAGTTTCAGTCATTTTCGCTCGCCAAAAATCATGGTTGTATTTTGTGCATCCTGCACAAAACAAAAAGCCTCCCTCTGTGAGGGAGGCATCGCGTGTTGAAAAGCAGTCTTTCCTGCTGCTGATTCGGCTCACACAAACAGCTCAATGACAAACACCAGTGCGCAGCAGATGACCGACACCGGGAACAGCCCCGCACCGCACCATGCTGCGATGATACCTGCCGCCAGAGCAGCCGCACCCGAGATCGGCGTCTGGGTTGCGCGGATGATGGCCGGAAAGGTCATGACCGCCAGCGTCACATAGGGCACATAGTACAAAAACGACTGGATAAAGCGATTTTTGATGGGCTTGCGGATCAGCGTAAGCGGCAGGATGCGGATGGCATAGGATACCAGTGCCATAACGGCAATGTAAATGTAGTTATTCATTGTCGCCCACCTCCTCCTGTGCCGGCACCGGGAACAGCACCGCCGCTGCGCCGGAGATCAGCACCGTCAGCAGGATCGTGCGGGTGCCGTCAGACAGGGCCGCAACGCCCGGCAGGTAGCTGCAGGCGAAGCTGAGCACAAAGCTGAGCAGCACCAGCGCCGCCACAACGCGGTCCTTGCGCGCCGGGGGAATGATGATGGCCAGAAACATACCGTAAAGCGCCACGCTCAGCGCACTGACGACCCGCAGCGGCAGGGCGTTGCCTGCCACGATGCCCAGCGCCGTGCCGATTGCCCACGCCGGGGCTGCCAGCAGGATCGCACCGTAGGTGTAGCAGGGGTTTAAGTATCCGGGCCTCGCAATCGTGATGCCGAACAGCTCATCCGTGACATCGTACCCGATGAGCAGCCGATGAAAAAACGGTGTCTCGGGCGAAAAGCGCTGAGCCAGCGCACAGCTCATCAAAAGATACCGTGCGTTGGCGATCAGGGTGATGATGGCCACCTCCAGATAGGTAGCCTTGGCGGCGATCAGCGTAAAAGCCGCATACTCCCCCGCCGAGGCATTGTTCAAAAGGCTGGCCCAAAAGCCCTGCATCGGCGTCAGGCCCGCATTCCGGGCCGCAATGCCCAGTGAGAACGAAACCGCAAAATATCCCAGCGCAATCGGAAAACCGTCCCGTATACCGTCACAGAATACCCTGCGGCTGAACTGTATGGATTCCTTCATCTTATATACCTTCCTTTCACCGGATTTTATTATAGCGCAGGGCCAAGGGAAAAGAAAGGGCTGCGCAAATTTTTTCTGCTTTGCAATGTTGACCCCTGCTGCCTCGTACTCTACAATGAAAGTGAAGGGGGTCTTTTCCATGAACCGCGATGCCATCAAAATGCTTGCCATGTTCACCATGCTGCTCAATCACATTGCAAACGCCCTTCTGCCCGCCGGGCAGCCGCTGACGAACCTGTTTTTGTTCATCGGCTACTTTACCGCCGTGACGATGTGCTATTTCCTTGTTGAGGGCTACGGCTACACCCGCTCCAAGCGGAACTACGCTGCACGACTGCTGGTTTTTGCACTTCTTGCGCAGCTGCCCTACCAACTGGCTTTTCCGGACTACGGCATGGCGGGGTTTGTGCAGCTCAATATGCTGTTCACGCTGCTGCTCTGCTTTTTGGTGCTGCTGGTGCAGGAGAAGGTACACGACCGTGTGCTGCGCGGCGTCTGTATTGTCCTGCTGATCTGCGCCTCTCTTTTCTGTGACTGGGCCCTGCTGGCCCCCATCTTTACGCTGCTGTTCTCGTGGGCAAAGGAAACGCCGGCGCGCAAAAAAGCCGCCTTTGCCGCAGCGGCGCTGCTGTACGGCGGCATGGCCGGGCTGGGCAGCGGTTCTCTGGCAGATGCCCTCGGCTGCGCAGTGCCGGTCTTAGTGTCCGGCTTCGTCATCCTGTACCTTTATAACGGAAAGCGGGCCGTCCGGTGCCGCACCTTTTATAAGTGGTTTTTCTATGCGTTTTATCCCACCCATCTGTTGATTCTGGGGCTTCTCCGCCTCCTTGCGTGATATTTGCCGTATGCGCCGCAGCCTACCGCTGTTGGGGCTTGACGCCTGCACCCTTCGTGTATTATAATAGGTACGCTATAAGAACGAGGTGTTGCGCAGTTGGTAGCGCGCGTGGTTTGGGACCACGAGGCCGCAGGTTCGAGTCCTGTCACCTCGATACTAAGAGTGTGAGCCTACAATACAACCCCTGTCTGTAAGCCATGGAAAAGCAACTTCTATGATTTCCAGACGGTCGAAGCCGGTGCTTCACACTCCATTGCCCGTTTTGCATGAAAATGCAGAGCGGGCGTTTTTATTTGCATGGCAGAAAAGCCGTATTTTACCTCTCCCTGTGCAGTATTTCCTGTTGTGTTTTCCCTGCAAAAAAGCTATAATAATTTCAAATTTTTCTTTTTTTCGGGAGGGCTTATGGAAAGGATCAAGCGTCATCTTCGCAGTGCCGCCGGGTATCTGCTTGTCTGTGCCAAATGGCTGGCGCTGGCCGCGCTGGTCGGCTGTGTTGTGGGGCCGCTGGGGGCGGCGTTCGGGCTGGCTCTGAACTGGGCCAACGCCACCCGCGCCGCGCAGCCGTGGCTGCTGTATCTGCTGCCTGCGGCGGGCCTTGTCATCGTATTTCTGTACGAGCATCTTGACCCGGACGGCGGCGGCTCGACCAATCAGGTCTTTGTGTCCGTGCGGGAGCATAAGCCCCTGACCCTGCGCACAGCACCGCTGATCTTCGCCTCCACCGTCATGACCCATCTGTTCGGCGGCTCCAGCGGCCGCGAGGGTGCCGCGCTGCTGCTGGGCGGCAGTGTGTCCGGGCAGATCGGCAAGGCGCTGCATCTGGAAAACCACGACTGCTGCCTGATGACGATGTGCGGCATGGCGGGTGCGTTCTCGGCCATCTTCGGCACGCCGCTGGCTGCCACCATCTTTACGCTTGAGGTCGTGGATGTCGGCTCGATGCAGTACGCCGCACTGCTCCCCTGCCTGCTCTCGGCGCTGCTGGGCGTCTTTATCAGCGGGCAGATGGGCCATGCGCCCGAGGCCTTTGTGCTGCAGGCCGGGGCCGATGCAACGCCGCTGAATCTGGTGCGGGTCATTGTGCTGGGGGCGCTGCTGGCCGCTCTGAGCATCTTCTTCTGTGAGCTGCTCCACGTCACACCGAAGCTCTATAAAAAATTCTTCCCGAACATCTACCTGCGCGTTGCGGCGGGCGGCGTGCTGATTCTGGCGCTGACAAAGCTGCTCGGCACGACCGACTACAACGGCGCCGGTGCCGCCGTCATCGAGGCCGCCATCAACGGCGAGGCCGTGCCGTATGCGTTCCTGCTAAAAATGCTGTTCACCGCACTGACCTTGGGCGCAGGCTTCAAGGGCGGCGAGATTGTTCCTATCTTCTTCACCGGGGCGACCTTTGGCTGCGTGGCCGCGCCGCTGCTGGGCCTGCCGCCGCAGCTGGGCGCTGCGCTGGGCATGGTCGCGCTGTTCTGCGGCTGCACCAACAGCCCGCTGGCGTCCATCTGTCTTGCCATCGAGGTCTTTGGCGGGCAGTGCATCTCCCTGTTTGCACTGGCCTGTGCCGTTTCCTACATGCTGTCCAGCTATTTCAGCCTCTACCGTGAGCAGCACTTTCTGCACTCCAAGCTGCGCATTGTGGGCGTGCAGCGGGTCCATGGCCGCTGGTCCGAGACGGATGCCAAGCATTTTACCACAAACGATGACGGCGAAAATTAGTTGCGGGAACGCTGTTTCCATGGTATAATTAAGTGTTATGGAGGGATGGGCGTTTATGAGTAGACTTGCACTGGAAAAGCACTGCTGGGCCGAGATCGACCTGACAGCATTGCGCAGCAATTTTGAATATATCCACCGCGCGGTAGGCGGCGATATCTGTGCCGTTGTCAAGGCCGACGCTTACGGCCACGGCGACACGACCATCGCCCACGCCTTGCAGCAGGCCGGTGCGGCGGCGTTTGCCGTCAGCAGCTTGGGCGAGGGACGGCACCTGCGCCGCAGCGGCATCACAAAACCGATTTTGATTCTGGGCTTTGCTGACCCGTCCTATGCGGCAGTGTTGGCAGAAAATGACATAGCCACGGCCTGTTTTTCCACCGAGTACGCGCAGGCACTCTCCGCTGCCGCCGTCAAGGCGGGCGTACAGGCCAAGGTACACCTGAAAATCGACACTGGCATGGGCCGCATTGGCTTTGCGGTGCGTTCCGGGTTTGATGAAACTATCCACGAGCTGGAAGCCCTGTACACCCTGCCGGGGCTGGATATCTGCGGCGTGTTCCAGCATTTTGCCGTGGCAGACAGCAACACCCCTGCGGACACCGCCTACACCAACGAGCAGCATGCGCTGTTTGCCAGGGTGGTAGCGCGTTTGCAGGCCGATGGCTTTGCCACCGGCACCGTACACTGTGCCAACTCGGCCGCGCAGCTGCGCCACCCCGAGTGGCGGCACGATATGACCCGCGCGGGCATCATTTTGTACGGACTTGACCCCAGCGATGACGTCCGCTTTCCTGCCCTGCAGCCGGTCATGTCGCTGAAATGCGTTGTGACCTTTGTCAAGGACTTGCAGCCCGGCCAGAGCGTGAGCTATGGGCGCACTTTCACAGCCGAGCGCCCGATGCGCGTTGCCACGGTCTGCGTGGGCTACGCCGACGGCTACCCCCGCCGTTTGTCCGGCGGGCTTGGCGTCATGAACATACACGGCCACGCTGCCCCTGTGCTGGGCCGCGTCTGCATGGATCAGACCATGCTCGATGTAACGGACATTCCTGATGTCAAGATGGGCGACGAGGTCACGGTCTTTGGCCCGGGCGGCGGCGACACCGCCGACACCATTGCGGCCAAGACCCAGACCATCAACTACGAAATTGTCTGCGGGCTGGCGCGCCGTGTGCCCCGCGTATACAAAGAGAACGGCAAGATCTGCGAGATCTGGAACGATTTGGAGGAAACCTGATGGCCCGCAAAAACATCCGCAACTTCTGCATTATTGCCCACATCGACCACGGCAAATCCACCCTGTCCGACCGTATGCTGGAGCTGACCGACAGCGTTGACAAGCGCACCATGACCGATCAGGTGCTGGACAATATGGACATTGAGAAGGAGCGCGGCATCACAATCAAGGCCCGCGCCGTGACGATGCGCTACAAGGCCGATGACGGCGAGACCTATGAGTTCAACCTCATTGATACCCCGGGCCATGTGGACTTTCAGTACGAGGTCAGCCGCAGTCTGGCCGCCTGCGAGGGCGCCGTGCTGGTGGTGGACGCCAGCCAGGGCGTGGAGGCCCAGACGCTGGCAAACTGCTATCTGGCGCTGGACCACAACCTGGAAGTCGTACCGATTTTGAATAAGATCGACCTGCCCAGCGCCGACCCGGACGCCGTGGCGAAGGAGGTCGAGGACGTCATCGGCCTGCCCTGCATGGAGGCCCCGCGCGTGTCCGCCAAGCTGGGCATCGGCGTTAAGGACGTTTTGGAGTGCGTTGTGCGGGATGTTCCCGCCCCCACCGGCGACCCGACGCTTCCGCTGAAGGCCCTGATCTTTGACTCGATCTACGACAGCTACAAGGGCGTTATCGTCTATGTGCGCATCTTTGAGGGCACCGTCCGGCCCGGCGATACCATCCGCCTGATGAGCACCGGTGCTGAGTTCCAGCTTGTCGAGGTCGGCCACATGGGTGCGACGAGCCTGACCCCCTGCGACAAGCTGGAGGCCGGCGAGGTCGGTTATCTGACCGCCAGCATCAAGACGGTGCGCGACACCCGCGTCGGCGATACCGTCACGCTGGCGGCCAACCCCACGCCGGAGCCACTGCCCGGCTTCCGCACCGTGACACCGATGGTGTTCTGCGGCATCTACCCCGCTGACGGCGCGGACTACCCCGATTTGAAGGATGCGCTGGAGAAGCTGCAGCTCAACGATGCCAGCCTGACCTTTGAACCGGAGACCAGTGCGGCGCTGGGCTTTGGTTTCCGCTGCGGTTTTCTGGGCCTGCTCCACATGGAGATCATCACCGAGCGTCTTGAGCGCGAGTTCGACCTTGACCTGATCACCACGACCCCCGGCGTCCAGTACCGGCTGACGCTGACCGACGGCACGGTCGAGATCATTGACAACCCCTCCGCCTATCCTGACCCGACCCGCATCGTCAAGCAGGAGGAGCCGTTCGTCAACGCCCATATCTACACCCCCAACGACTATGTCGGCCCGCTGATGGATCTGTGCCAGACGAAGCGCGGCGTGCTGGTGGACATGAAATATATGGACGAGACCCGCGTTGACCTGCACTACCTGATTCCGCTGGGCGAGATCGTCTATGACTTCTTTGACGCGATCAAGTCCCGCAGCCGCGGCTACGCCAGCTACGACTATGAGCTGTGCGGCTATGAAAAGTCAAACCTTGTCAAGCTTGATATTCTGCTTGCCGGCGAGCAGGTGGATGCGCTCTCCTTTATCATCTTTGCAGACAATGCCTATGCGCGGGCAAGAAAAATGTGCGAAAAATTAAAGGAAAACATTCCGCGCCAGCTCTTTGAGATTCCCGTGCAGGCTGCCATCGGCGGCAAGATCATTGCGCGCGAGACCGTCAAAGCCATGCGCAAGGATGTGCTGGCCAAGTGTTACGGCGGCGATATCACCCGTAAGAAAAAGCTCCTGGAAAAGCAAAAAGAAGGCAAAAAACGCATGCGCAAATTCGGCTCGGTCGAGGTGCCGCAGGAAGCGTTCATGGCTGTTTTGAAATTGGATGAATGATGCACAGCACAGGAAAGGACGAGTTTGCTTTATGAAAGAAAAGAAAATCTACGAAACGCTCGGACTGTATGTCCACATTCCCTTTTGCCGCCACAAATGCGCCTATTGCGATTTTTATTCCACCGACCGCCAGGGCGACGACGGAAAAAGCGATGAGATGAAGCAATATTGCAAAGCCCTGCGCTATCATCTGCGCATGGTGAGCGATAAGGTGTCGGATTACAACATCGATTCCGTCTTTATCGGCGGCGGCACGCCCACCTACCTGGGCGCGTCCCGTCTCAAGACCATCCTC
>OLOV01003021.1_pt1 | contig 10703 bp, 10 predicted proteins | sample 1672931 | NCBI WGS metagenome assembly OLOV01 (sample SAMEA3136738, study PRJEB25190) | human gut metagenome | biome: human gut; feature: human-associated habitat; material: faeces | place: Austria | collected 2013
TATGTTCCAAACTAAATTCAATATTACCCTATTTCGTCAGAACCCTATAATTTTCTTTCTCATTATAATCTTTATGGATTCCGTCATCTTCGTACAGAGTATAGCTGCTGCCTTCATAGCCAAGCATCTTGAGGTGCTCTGTATCAATATCTTTCACGCACTCTGCCACTTCTGCGAGCGGGATGCATTTGCCGCTTCTGATGAAGAGTGGTACTTCGTTGAGTGCTACGTCTACATAATGAACTCCTTTGGCGAGGATTTCTTCGGAAATGGTTCCGTCTGGCAGGAACTTGATGAATTTCATTTCTTCTGGCAGGTAAACGTAGCGGCCTCTTGCGTTCTGCTCGTAGACCGGAGCGATCATGATCTCGTTTCCGAGGATGAGCTGGTCTTCTACGCGGATCGCCATCTTGTCGTCCGGGTAAACGAAGCCAAGAGGTTTGAAGTACATGTCATCGTTCAGTGCAGCTTTCATGTACTCGCTGTACAGATACGGTACGAGACGGTATCTGGCATTAATGACATTGCGGAAATCTTCGATGTTTTCGAACTGGTAGCATTCCTGTTCTCTTGTTCCGGCTGCTGCGTGGTTACGCATTAACGGGGTAAATACGCCTAGAGCAAGGAAGCGGAGCACCAGGTCTCTGGTCGCATCTGCGCCAAAGCCGCCGAGGTCGGCACCTGTGTACATGAAACCGCACATATTCAGAGATGGAAGCATCTTGAGGTTCAGAAGGATGTGTGACCACCAGGATTTGTTGTCTCCCATCCAGATTCCGCCGTAGCGGTGCATTCCGATGTAGGAAGATCTGGAGAACATCAGGAATCGTTTTTCCGGATCAATGCGGTCAAAAGCTTCTCCTGCTGCTCTTGTCATGTTGTAGCCAAAAAGGTTATGCACTTTGTCGTGACGGATTTTTTTGCCATCCACATTGTGGTAAAATCTTCTGTAATCCTCCGGATTGTTTGCAATGCCCTTCATCTTTGCCTGCATATCCCACGGATGGACCCTGCCTTCTGTGTCTTTTGCAAACTCTCCGGCAAGTTCTTTTGCTTCTTTAAGTCCTTCAGAGGAATAAAAGATTGCCGGCTCGTTCATATCGTTCCAGAAGCCTTCAATTCCCTGTTCAATAAGGAAACGATATTTGTCTCCGAACCACTTTCTGGCATCCTTATTCAGCATATCCGGGAAGTGAGTATCTCCCGGCCACACGGCTGCAACGAAATCACTTCCGTCCTCTCTCTTGCAGAAATAGTTGTTTCTGACGCCTTCCTCGTAAACATCGTATCCCGGTTCGACCTTGACTCCGGCATCGATGATTGGAATCAGACGAAGATCCTGGTCCTTCATTTCCTGTACAAATTCCGGAAAATCCGGGAAGTTTTCTTCGCTCAGTGTGAAATCCTTAAAAGACTGCATATAATCAATATCCATGTAGATCATATCGATCGGGATGTGATTCTCGCGATATCCTTTTGCAACAGTGCGGAAATCTTCCTTTGTGGTGTAACCCCAGCGGCTCTGTCCGAAACCAAAAGCAAACTTCGGCGGGATGTAGCTGCGCCCGATCACATGGCGAAACTGTTTTACGATATCATAAGCATTTTCGCCCTCGATCACATAAATATCCACATCCGCATTTTCGCAGGATACTTTAAGGGTATCCATTCTGGTATATCCGATGTCAAAGGTCAGTTTTGACGGATAGTCAAAAAATAATCCAAACGTCGTCTTGCCGCTCACGATAATGAAGTTGTGAGCTCCGTACAGAGAACGCTTGTCCTCTGTATGCTCCGGATCATCTGTGCAGTTGCTGATGTAGCAGTAGCCTCTTTTGTTGATTCCGCGGTTGGATTCACCCAGACCATAGACGATATCATCTTCGTCCATGATATAAGTAAAAGCAAATCCCTCTTCCTGACTGACCTCTCCATATGGAAAAACGCCCTCAGTTGTTTCAATTTTTTCGGTCAGTGCCTCCGTGTCAAACGGAGTTCCATATCTGTATTTTCTGATCATCTCTGTGTTACCTCTTATTTATATAATACAAATGCCTCATATGGTTTCAAAACAATTTTACCTTCAAATACAGTTCTGTCAAGATTTGTGATCAGACATTCTGCACCTTTGAATTCTTCCGGAATCTCCATCTCTGCATTTCTTTCACTGAAATTGCAGACTGTCAGAAGTTTTTCCTGATCCAGTTTTCTTGTGTAAGCAAAAATCTGCTCGTCGTCACGATAAAGCGGTTCAAACTCACCATAAACGATGATGTCTTTTTCTTTACGCAGGCTGATCAGTTTCTGATAGTAATGGAAAATAGAGTTCGGATCTTTGAGCTGCTGCGCCGCATTGATCTCTTTATAGTTCGGGTTCACTTTGATCCAGGACTCACCGTCTGTAAATCCTGCCTGCGCGGAAGTATCCCACTGCATCGGAGTTCTCGCGTTGTCACGACTTCTCAGCATCAGACATTTCATCATGTATTCCGGAGTCATAAGTCCTGATTCCGTAAGTTCTGTAAAGAAATTGATACTCTCAATATCACGATAGTCTTCCAGTTTATCGAAGTAGACATTTGTCATACCAAGCTCTTCACCCTGATATACATACGGCGTTCCCTGCATCATATGAAGACAGGTTGCCAGCATTTTTGCGGAAGTCTCTCTGTATGCCGGATTGTCATTTCCAAATCGGCTGACACTTCTCGGCTGATCATGATTTCCAAGAAACAGGCTGTTCCATGCTTTGCCCTGAAGTTCTTCCTGCCATTTGATCATGATGCGCTTGAACTCTTTGAAATCATATTTCTCAGTTGTCCACTTTCCGTAATCACCGCTTCCATTATCCACATGCTCAAACTGAAATACCATATTCAGTTCTTTTCCGGCTTCTCCCGCATATTTCTGTGCCTCTTCGATAGTAACTCCTGAAGTTTCACCAACTGTCATGATATCATATCTGGAAAGTACTTCTCTGTTCATTTCCTGAAGAAATTCATGAACCCTCGGACCATGTACGCAATATGGTCCAAAATCGCCATAGAGACCATTGTTCATTTCTCCGTCCGGAAATGCCTGATCTTTGGAAATCATACTGATAACATCCATACGGAAGCCATCGATTCCTTTTTCACACCAGAATGTCATCATATCATAAACTTCCTGGCGGACTTTTTCGTTTTCCCAGTTGAGATCCGGCTGTTTCTTCGAGAACAGATGCAGGTAATACATTTGGGTCTGGGCATCATATTCCCATGCGGAACCGCCGAATACACCGCCCCAGTTGTTTGGTTCTTTTCCGTTGACCGGTTCTTTCCAGATATAGTAATCACGGTACGGATTGTCTTTGGACTTGCGGCTTTCGATGAACCAGTTGTGTTCATCGGAAGTGTGATTGACAACGAGATCCATCAGGATCTTGATGCCGCGTTTGTGTGCCTCGGCAAGCAGTTCTTCGTAGTCTTCCATTGTTCCGTAGTCTTTGTAGATCTTCTGATAATCAGAGATATCGTAACCGTTGTCATCCTGTGGAGACTCAAGCATTGGAGAGATCCACAGCACATTTACGCCAAGTTCTTTCAGATAATCAAGTTTCTGTATGATTCCTCTGATATCTCCAATACCATCTCCATTGCTGTCATTAAAACTTTTCGGGTAGATCTGATATACGACGCTTTCTTTCCACCATTTTTTCTCCATGCTATAAGCCTCCTGTTTATTATTGTTTTATTGACCGATACCTACGAATTACTCCGCTGTTACACAGCTCACGTAATTCTACAGCCATTCGGAATCCACAGATTTACTCCGTAAATCGCTACTTCCTCATGTCTGGCGGGTTCCAAGTTCAAATGTCTTATCCTGCAAGCAGGAACGACATTCTGAACTTTTAACCCTGGTATCTCACTTAACCGCACCGGCAACCACACCGTTCATGATCCATTTCTGGCAGAAGAGGTATACGATCAGTACAGGGGCAAGAACCAGCAGATAGGATGCGAATGCCAGGTTGTAATCTACAGAGAACTGTTTTTTGAATACGTACTGTGCAAGCTGTAATGTCTGCTGACTCTCATCGCTCAAAAGTACCAGCGGCATGGTGAAGTCGTTCCATGTCCACATAAATGAAAGGATTGCTACGGTTGCAGTGGTAGGTTTCAGTACCGGGAAAATGATCCGGCTGAATGTCTGGATCGGGTTTGCACCATCGATCATTGCTGCTTCATCCAGTGCCTCCGGGATTGCTTTGACAGCACCTGTATAAAGGAAGGTGTTCATCGGCAGACCGAAGATGATATACAGGAATGTGATTCCGTAGATGTTGTCCAGATGGAAAGTATTTGCCTGTACAACTAACGGAAGCATGATTACCTGGAACGGAATGAACATTGCACTGATAAAGTAGTAATACATGATTGAGAAGAATTTACTCTTCTTTCTGTTTCTTGTGATCGCATATGCTGCGAATGAGTTTGTGATCAGGGTAAAGATCAGGTTGATCACGGTAATAAAAGCTGTGTTAAAAAATTTCCTCGGGAAATTTGTCATATTCCAGGCATCGACAAAGTTCTGAAGACGAAGTTTTGTCGGAAGTGCCAGGATATTGTTCATATCTGACGGATCTTTGATTGCGATCATCAGTGCCATATACAGAGGCAGAAGGATGATCAGCACGATTCCTGCGATCAGAAGAATGGTCACAGGCCAGTTGTAACGTTCTTTTACGTTTGCTGTACGACGTTTCATCCTAATTTCTCCTCTCTCTTTTCAAGTATACGTAACTGGAACACGGAAATCAATACTACTACGATAAAAAGCATGACTGCGTTGGCTGACTGGTAAGCAAACTGGCCGCCGCCGAAGCCTTTCTTATAAATAAGTACTGCGATAGAAGTTGTACTGGTTCCCGGTCCACCTTCTGTCATCGCCATGATCTGGTCGTAAACCATCAGGTATCCTTTTGCAGAAAGTACCATGTTGATGGTAAAGGACGGTGCCAGAAGCGGGAAGGTGATCTTGGTAAATCTGCGGAAGCCGGTTGCTCCGTCGAGGTCTGCTGCTTCATACACATCCGTATCAATAGACTGCAGGCCTGCGATATAGATCAGGGTGTTGAATGCACATCCGGTCCATACAGCAACGGCGATGATTCCCCATATCGCATGATTGGTACCAAGGATGTTTACGCTTAATGCCTGGATCCCGAGGCTCTTTCCGAGCTGTGGGATCAGGTTTGCAAAAATATAGTTAAAAATAAATCCAACGATCAGGCTTCCAAGCATATATGGAAGAAAGTAAAAAGCTTTGATCGTGTTTTTGAATTTGATCTTCGCATTCAGTGCACACGCAAGGATCAGACTGATCACATTTACAAGGATCGTTGCGATCACTGCAAATTTGAAAGTGAACAGGTATGCATTTCCTGTATCTGCATCTGAGAACATGTGCAGATAGTTGCGCAGACCAACAAAGTTCCAGTCTCCATATCCTTTCCAGTCCGTAAAGCTGTACAAAACGCCTCTCAGGAACGGGATCGTATGGAAGATAAAGAATAATGTTGCAAGGATTCCTACATAAATGTAATAAACTTTATTAACAGCAGGTCTTTTGCGGGCTGTTTTTTTCTTCATGGGATCATCTCCTCACTTAATCTACATTAGCGATGTCGTATTTTTCATCACACTGTTTCAGGAACTGGTCCATATTTTCCTGATTGTCCATTCCATTGGAATAGTTCAGGCACATTTCAGAAATAAGTGCGGAAAGATCAAATCCTGACGGATAGTAGTGATCCGGGAAGTTTGCTACTTTGCCGTTGGCGATATCTTCTTTGACACCAGCAACTGTTTCATTGTTCTGCTCTACACCTTTGATAGCGGAGAATGCGAACTGATCGTCAATATAGGTCTGTGCGTTTTCCGGCTCCATCATGAAGGAAACGAATTCTTTTGCCATATCTTCGTTTGCGCTGTCTTTGCATACGCCAAGAAGTACGTCAACACCTGATGTTACATAGTTTTTGGATTCATCATTGGATGCCGGAAGTGCAAACATGTTGACATTCAGATCTGCATTAGCACTCTTGTACTGATTGATCGCCCAGTTTCCGTTGATGATCATGACTGAATCACCGTTTGCAAAAGCTTTGTTTCCATCGTCATAAGTCAGACCCATGAAGTCATCCTGTGCATAGTCAAGGAGTGTCAGATATTTTTCTACGATCTCTTCGTGAGTTCCCACGAATGTTGTTTTGCCTTCTTTACGGTCGTCTGTGAATCCTTCCGGCTGAAGGTCAGGTGCCATGCTGTTCCATGGGCAGAGGCTTGTCCATGCATCTTTGTAAGTCATAAGGAGCGGCTGCTCTCCTGCATCTTTGATCTGGTCAAGTACGTCAATGAACTCATCCCATGTCTTTGGAATTTCAAGCCCGAGTTCTTCAAATTTGTCTACGTTATAGATGACACCAGATGCGTTTGTTGCGTATGGAACGCCGTATGCTTTTTCTTCTTTGTCTTTGTTTACGTCATAAACCATCTGCATATAAGAATCCTGGATGTTGGAGATGTAATCCTGATCACTTAAGTCAACCAGCATTCCTGCACTCTCTACTTCTGTATAGTTGTTGTCTCCACCCATCATTACGATGTCAGGCATATCGTTCTTTGCCATTCTTGTCTTTAATACAGTTCCTGCATCTGCCGGAGCTGTGATCTTGATCGTCACGTCCTCATGTGTTTCATTGAATTTATCTACAAGCTGCTGAAGAATGTCTTTGTTTTCTGCTTTACTGGAAAACAGTTCCAGCTCTGTTTTTCCACCCTTTGCAGAAGAATCCCCGTCGGAAGATCCGCCGCATCCAGTTACAGTGAGCATACCTGCCATTAAGGCACCAACCATTAATACGCTGATAATTTTTTTATTTTTCATCTTTTCTTTCCTCCATGATGTTTGTTTACAAGTATGAAGGCTGCGCAGCACCAGAAGTTTTTGAAACACTACCCTGGACACGTCTGTCCTGTTCCCTTTTGGTGAGTTTATCATAACTCCTGTATCACTGGAAAATCAACAGGTTTCTCGAGAAACCTAAATTTTATCCAAAGTTCACGCGGAATTTTTATGCATTTTATACAAAACATTTCTCTTTACTTTCTATCTATGAGTGCAAAAAAAGAAAGATCCTGTCATTCCCTGACAGAATCCCTCTTTACCAGATAAACCGGACTTTTTATATTTAATTCTTCCAGACTTTCTCCCTGGATCAGTTTCATCAGACATGTCAACGCCACATGTGCTTTTTGCCGGACATCCTGATGAACTGTCGTCAGTTTCGGACGAACCATACTCGCATATATACTGTCATCGTAACCTGTAATGGATATCTGATCCGGAATCCTGATTCCCTTGTCAAAAAAGAAATTCATCGCCTCAATTGCATCATAATCTGAAGAAAAGGCCAGTGCCTTAGCTTCAAGAAATCGCGGAAGAAGTTCTCCGTATTTCCTGATACGTAAATGTTTTTCACCCGGAACAACTATATATCGGGAACGACTGCAGAATTTTCCCCGCTTTTCCATCGCCTGTTTGAATCCCATCCATCGATAGTAATCAGTATCTTTATCTGTCTCCGCAACAAACAGAGCTTTCTCATATCCACGGGAATAGAGATATTCTCCTATCTGATATCCTCCCGAGTAATCATCTACACCGACATTTGGGAAGGTATAGGCACCTTCGGGGTAAGTATCGATCAGAATCATCTTTTTATTCAGCTTCCGAGAAAGTCTGCGATACTGTTCTTCATTATATCCAAGAATGATCAGCCCCTCGACATTCCATTTTGAAGCAATGTCCACTACGTTCTGGATATTTTCGCCGCCGATGAGCATAACATAGTATCCTTTTTCCTCAGTTTCCATCTGAATGGTTCCAACGAGTTCGCCCACAAACGGATCCTGAAGGGACTGCATGCCATGTGCATAATGAAACCCAAGTACTACACCTATGATTCTGGAGCCATGACCGGATAGCATCACGGATCCCATATGAGGAACATAGTTCTGTTCTTTAAGGATTGCCGTGATTTTATCAATCGTTTCCTGGGAAACTCTCTTGGTATTGCCGTTTATCACATTTGATACGGTGGTGCGGCTGACACCTGCCATTTCTGCGATATCCTGAAGACGGATCATGTATTGTTCAGCCTCCTTTTGTTTCGTATGTTTTAATCTGTTTTGGTATATTTTAGTGTGTGTTGCGGCGTTATGGATGTTATTCGTTTATGAACCTGATGGAATTCTGACAAGAAGCTTCTGTCCGTCTTTTTCTGCTGCTGTGAGAACCGGGATGTGTTTCTTTCGGAGTGCATGTACGATCGGGTATGCTGCGAAGAGATTTTCTCCGACGAAAACAGCTTCCGGCTTGTATTTGAGGATTTTTCTGACCTGATCTTTGATCCGGGCTTTCCATTCCTGTTTCTCCATGGATACTTCGGCGTAGATTCCCTGGATTTCCAGTTCCGGAAGAGCTGGAAAATCTATGTGGATGATCTCTGCTGCCTGCAATTTTGGGAGCTGGTGGAGAAGTTCGTCGTATTCTGCGGCTCCACCAAAGCTTACGATTACAGGTTTCTCGTGAAACTGTTCCATACTGAGCTTACATGCCTGTACTGCATCTGCAAGTTCACCGGTAGTCATAAGAAAACCGCCTTTGTGGCAGAAATTTGCTGTTTTGAGACCGGTTGCTGCCTTGAGTTCTTCGTTTTCGAGACCGAGCCATTCTGGCGGGAAACTGCATTTGTAATTCATAGAGTATTCTTTTTTCTGAGGCTGAATGCAGTAGCCACCTCTGTTAGATGGAAAGATCACGAAGGCAATCTGTGTCTCGGAGAGGAATTTCTGGCAGGGAACAAATTCCGGGAGGGTGAGGATTCTTGCGTCATCTCTGTGCTTTTCTCTGTCGTGAAACGCCTGCTGATGTCTGGCATAGATTTCTTCTACTCGTTTGTCGGCACGTTCGTTGCCTCTGTATCGTTCGAATTTATTTTCCAGAATCATCCCGGCAACGCTGACTGCCTGGAAAAAAGCTTCGTCGTTACCACCCTCAGCATCCCAGGTCGGGTTGAAGTTTCCGATCAGAATTGCAAGTTCGTTCTTCTCACCGGTATTATCGTTGTTATCAAGCGGCTGCACGAAAGCTTCATCGAATTTCTGCGCCAGTTCTTCGCCAAGGATCTCCGGTCCAAGCTCCTCCCACAGAAGTCCAAATGCTGCATATGGGACGCCATTTTCACGGATCCTGCTGTCTTTCTGGTGGTGATCATATTTTCCTCTGCCGATATCAAAAACAATCCCGTCGAAGTCATCCGGCACGCGGTTGCCGCGTAGGATCGTGATCTCAGGGTTCAAATATAATAACAGCGCAGATGAAAAAACGTCATCTGCGTGGAATTTGCCACTGTGGGTGAATGCGGTGGCGGATTGGGTGCGAATTTTATTTAGTAGATCATTCATGTTGTGTGGTGCTCCTCTATTTCTTTTTTTGTTTCCTGCACGGCAAGCATAGCTGCCTATTATGTTTGCAAATGGCTAGACGGTAACAAATAGGGCAACACTAACCTAGTGGTTTCTTGTCCACTATAATTAAACAAGAAGAAAGCCCAAGGAGTTGCACCTCCAAGGGCTTTCATTTTTTTGTCCCACATGGACTTATCATTTCTTTTGCCTAATGGCATTATAACATATGCATTCTTGCTTTGCAATATTCAAAATTTTTTATCTGCTTTATCACTATATGTACGGTTACTGTTCAAGGGTATGCATAGCCCATTGTAAAAAGTGACGAAATTTATTTTTTTGTTTTGTGGATAACCAGTTCCAGCAGGGAAAATTATGTTTATAGTCCTTATTTTTCAAGATACAAAATACCTGCTTATCCGCAGTCATATTGACGAAAGGACAATTCCTGGAAATTCGCTTTTTTCCCATGTTTCTGCTATACTTCTCTATAAGAAAGAGAGGGCTGCCTTATGGACATTGATTTAAAAGAAGAGATCAGAAAACAGGATGAGCTTCTTGCCGAATATCTCAGAGTGATTGAGATCCAGAAAGGACTAATCCAGGAACAGAAAAAAATGATCGAATATCTGGAAGATCATATCTCAAAGATCACAGATATCATAAGCGACATCTGACCCGAACACTTCTGGAGGAACATACATGCCTGATACTTATGATTACATTACACTTCTGTGCCGGCTGAAAGCAGCGCAGACCAGAATTAAAGAACTGGAATCTGGAGAAAGATATATCCATCTTCGGGAACTTGAACAGGCAAAAAGAAAGGCCGAGCAGGAACTGAAAAAAATGGAAAAACGTGCACTAGATGCTGAAAAAGCAGCGGGATGATGATGCACTGGATAAAGCAAAAAAGATCCGTCTGCAGTATTATGAAACAGCTGCTGAACTGGAAGAAGAACGGGGGAAAAACCTGAAACTGCGTGCACAGATCAACCGTGACTATGAAAACTCCTCTATTCCTTCCCCTAAGTCGATCAAACGGAAAAAGATCGCAAACAGCAGGGAAAAAACAGGACGGAAACCGGGCGGTCAGCCGGGGCAGCCCGGCCACCGCAGAAAAAAAACAGGAACCCACACAGCCGGTCATCCTTCTTCCTGCACCGGAAAAAGTCCTGGAAGACAGTG
>OLOV01003031.1_pt1 | contig 10669 bp, 8 predicted proteins | sample 1672931 | NCBI WGS metagenome assembly OLOV01 (sample SAMEA3136738, study PRJEB25190) | human gut metagenome | biome: human gut; feature: human-associated habitat; material: faeces | place: Austria | collected 2013
GAACAGGAAGGAGCCGATGGGCCGCTTGGGGTCCTTCAGACCCACGCGGCTGCGGCGGATGGCCTTGGCCACGGCGGCCACGGCGTAATCCTGACCCACCACGCGCTGGTGGAGCTTCTCCTCCAGCTTCAGCAGGCGCATACTCTCGTCCTCGGTCAGGCGGGTGACGGGGATGCCGGTCCAGCCTGCCACCACCTTGGCCACGTCATCAGCGGTGACGCTGCCGCGGTTCTGAGCCATCTGCTTGCGCCAGTTCTCCCGCTCGATGTCCACCTGCTCCTGATAGTTCTTTTCGATGTCCCGCAGCTGAGCGGCCTTCTCGTAGTCCTGACCGGCGATGGCCTCCGCCTTCTCCCGGTGCAGGGTGGAGATCTTCTCCTCCAGGGCCTTCAGGTCGGGGGAGGAGCTTTCGGCGTCCATACGCACCTGGGACGCGGCCTCGTCCATCAGGTCGATGGCCTTGTCCGGCAGGAAACGGTCGCCGATATAGCGCTTCGAGAGCTGCACGGCGGCCTCCAGCGCCTCGTCGGTGATGGTCAGCTTGTGGTGGGCCTCGTACTTGTCGCGCAGGCCCTTCAGGATCTCCAGCGTGGCCTCCGGCGTAGGCTCACCCACGGTGACGGGCTGGAAGCGGCGCTCCAGCGCGGCGTCCTTCTCAATGTACTTGCGGTACTCGTTCAGGGTGGTGGCGCCAATGACGCGGATCTCGCCCCGGCCCAGGGCGGGCTTGATGATGTTGGCGGCGTCCACCGCGCCCTCGGCAGAGCCTGCGCCCACGATGGTGTGCAGCTCGTCGATGAACAGGATGATGTTGCCGTCCTTCTTCACCTCGTCCAGGGTGTTCTTGATACGCTCCTCGAACTCGCCCCGGTACTTCGTGCCGGCCACCATGCCGCTCAGATCAAGGGACAGCACCCTCTTATCCAGCAGCTCCTCCGGCACGTCGCCGGAGGCGATGCGCTCGGCCAGGCCCTCGGCGATGGCGGTCTTGCCCACGCCGGGCTCACCGATGAGCACGGGGTTGTTCTTCGTGCGGCGGGACAGGATCTGAATGACCCGCTGGATCTCCTTCTCCCGCCCGATGACGGGATCGAGCTTGCCGGAGCGGGCGGCCTCGGTCAGGTCGCGGGTGAACTCCGCCAGCGCCTTGCCGACCTTCTTGTCGCCGTCGCGGGCGGCGGCGCTGCCGCCGCTGGGCACGGCCTTGGCAGACGCGTCGCTCAGCTTCTTCAGCACGGCGCTGTACAGCTTGTTGGGGTCAACGCCGATGGTGCGCAGGATGCGCAGGCCCATATTGCCGCCCTCCCGGAGCAGCCCCATCAGAAGGTGCTCCGTGCCGATGTAGCCGCTGCCCATGCGGGCGGCCTCGGACACGGCCAGCTCCACCACGCTCTTGGCCCGGGGCGTCAGGCCCTGACTGGGGGCAGCGCCGGAGACGCCGTGGCCCACGCTGCGCTGCAGCACGGAGCACACCATCTCGTCGGTGACGCCGAACTCGGACAGCACCCGGTGGGCGATGCCCTCCTCCTCGCGGATCAGGCCCAGCAGCAGGTGCTCAGAACCCACGTAGCCGTGGCCCAGCTCCTCTGCGGCCTCTTGACTCAGACGCAGAGCTTCCTCTGCGCGGGGGGTGAATTTATTTTCAGACATAAAAAACACTTCCTCTCAATGTGTGAATGGGGATCACGCGCCCTTAGGCGCTGAGGGACTTCAGCTCATCGCGGAGCTTGGCGGCGTCCTCGTACCGCTCCTCCTCCACCGCGTTGTGGAGTTGGGTGCGCAGCGCGTTGCGCTTGCGCTCCAGCGCCAGGCTGGCGGCCTCCTCCTTGGGCAGCAGGCTGCCGTCCGACTTCTCGTCGGCGGTCTGGGCCTGCTCCAGCACGTTGACGGGCTGGGGGAACTCCGTCAGCATCCGGCTGCCCAGACCGCCGAACAGCGGCTCGAACAGACTGAAGGGACGGGAGAACCAGTCATCGTCGAACCAACTGCCCATGCGGCTGGACATGGGTTCGGCGTAGCCCATCTGACGGGCGCAGTCCTGGCACAGATGTGTCTCGGTGACACGGCCATTGATATTGCTCTTATAGTAGAACGTGGCATCGTTCTTACCGCAGCGATCACATTTCATAATCGTAGCCTCCTTGTGAAAAAATCAAACCGAATGGATGAGTATCTGCTTGAAAATGGCGGCGCGAAGCGCGTCGCGGCACTCCGGCGGCGCAGCCTGTAAGGCTCGCGGCCCGGTGGCGGACAGCAGCGCCTGCCCCAGCTCGTGGCTGACGGCCTCGCCGTCCACCAGATTCTGAGCAATGGCCCGTGCGCTGCGGCTGTCCAGCGTGTTGCCCACGGAGTTGATGACGTGCATCAGCAGCGTCTGCCGGTCCACCTGCACCCGGGTGATGCGGATGTAGCCGCCGCCGCCCCGGCGTGACTCTACGATGTACCCGTGCTCCGGGGAGAACCGGGTGGACATCACGTAGTTGATCTGACTGGGCACGCAGTTGAAGCGCTGGGCCAGGTCGCTGCGCTGGAGCTCCAGCGCGCCTCCGGCGTTGTCCAGCTCCTGCTGGATGAACCCGGCAATAATATCGGAAATGCCCATGCGGCGATCCACTTCCTTTCTGACTTTGTCTTTCTTTGACCTTTGACCGTATAATACACCTTCCTCGTGTCCTTGTCAATAGGTAAATTTGACTTTCTTTGACTTTTATTGTGAATTTTTTGTGAACACACTTGTCCGGCCGGACGGCCTTTACACCGCGATGCTTTTGGGGTATACTTTTCCCATATCAGAAAAGGGAGGTGGCCGCCGTGGCGTCGCTGACAACGGATGTGCGGTATGTTAAGGGTGTCGGTGAGGCCCGGGCCAAAGCGCTGGAAAAGCTGGGCATACGGACGCTGGGCGACCTGATCGCCTACTATCCCATGCGCTGGGAGGACCGGACGCGCACCGTGCCGGTGCGGGAGCTGATTCCCGGCGAATACGCCTGTGTCCGGGCCACCATCGCCCAGGAGCCCCGGGGCGGACGCATCCCCGGCGGGCGGACGCTGGTGCAGGTCCGGGCCGTGGACGAGGGCGGCGTGCTGGACATCTCCTTCTTCAATCAGGAATACCGCAAGACCTCCCTCCGCAAGGGGGAGACGTATATCTTCTACGGCAAGGCCGAGGGGGAGCGCCTGCGCCGCCGCATGGTCAACCCGCTGGTGGAGCGGGAGGGGCAGCAGCTGCTCACCGGGCGCATCATGCCGGTGTACCACCTGACGGCGGGGCTGAACCAGGCCACGGTGGCCAAGGCGGTGCGGCAGGGCCTGGACGAGTGCGGCGATCTGCCGGAGGACGTGCTGCCCGACGAGGTGCGGCGGGCACACCAGCTGTGCTACATCGGCTTTGCCTACGAGAACGTCCACTTTCCCGCCTCGCCGGAGGCGCTGGAGCTGGCCCGGAGGCGGCTGGCGTTTGAGGAGCTGTTCCTCCTCAGCTGCGGGCTGTCCCTGCTGCGCGCGCGGCGGGAGACGGTGGCTGGCCCGGCGTGCCGCGACGTGGATATGACTGCGTTTTATGAGGCGCTGCCCTTTGTCCTTACCGGCGCGCAGCGGCGGGCCATTGAGCAGGCGGCGGCGGATATGACCTCCGGCCGGCCCATGAACCGGCTGTGCCAGGGCGATGTGGGCAGCGGAAAGACCATGGTGGCGGCGGGCTGCGCGTGGTTCGCCGCGCAAAGCGGCTGGCAGACCGCCCTCATGGCGCCCACGGAGATCCTGGCACGCCAGCACTACGAGAGCCTGTCGCCGCTGCTGGCGCGGCTGGGCATGACCTGCGCCCTGCTCACCGGCTCGACCCGGGCCAAGGAGCGGCGGGAGACGCTGGCAGCGCTGGCGGAGGGCCGCATCGACCTGTGCATCGGCACCCACGCCCTGCTGACGGAGGATGTGCAATACGGCAGGCTGGGGCTGGTCATCACCGACGAGCAGCATCGCTTCGGCGTGGCCCAGCGCTCCGGGTTGGCCCACAAGGGCGCGTCGCCCCACACGCTGGTGCTGTCCGCCACGCCCATCCCCCGGACGTTGGCCCTGATCATCTACGGCGACCTGGAGGTGTCGGTCATTGACGAGCTGCCGCTGGGGCGGCAGCGGGTGGACACCGTCGCCGTGGGGGAGAAGTACCGCCAGCGGCTCAACGGCTTTATCCGCAGGCAGGTGGCCGAGGGCCATCAGGTATTCATCATCTGCCCACTGGTGGAGGAAAACGGCGAGACCCAGGACGAGCGCAAGGCCGTCACGGCCTACGCCCGGCATTTGCAGCAGCAGGTGTTCCCGGAGCTGCGGGTGGCGGTGCTCCACGGGCGGATGAAGTCCGGGGAGAAGGAAAAGGTCATGGCAGCCTTTGCCGCCGGGGAGAGTGATATTCTGGTGTCCACCACCGTGGTGGAGGTGGGTGTGGATGTGCCCAACGCCACGCTGATGGTGGTGGAGAACGCGGAGCGCTTCGGCCTGAGCCAGCTCCACCAGCTCCGCGGCCGTGTAGGCCGGGGCAGGGCAAAGAGCTGGTGCGTCCTGCTGTCGGACAGCCGGAACGAGGAGACGAAGCGGCGGCTGAGGGTGATGACGGAGACCAACGACGGCTTCAAAATAGCAGAAGAGGATCTGCGCCTTCGCGGGCCGGGCGACTTCTTCGGCAGCCGCCAGCACGGTCTGCCGGTCTTGAAGGCGGCGGACCTGAGCTGCGATATGCGGACACTGGACGAGGCCCAGCAGGCGGCTAAGGCGCTGCTGGCGGACGATCCCGGCCTGATACAGCCCGCCCACGGGCCGCTGCGGCGGCGCATCGGCCAGCTGCTGGAGCTGAAGGACGGCACGCTGAACTGAGACTGCGTGCTGCGGCAAATGTGCAAAAAAACCCGCCCTCGGGCCGTTGGGCCTGAGGGCGGGTCTGCGTCTGCACGGCGTGCAGGGGGGATACACGCCGTGCGAAAAGGGGTAAGGGGGGTACGTCCTTCTCCTTTGTGGTGATTGTATACCTATCGGGTCGGGTTGTCAACAGGAAATACCGGTATCGTTACCGGTAACGATATACCTGCTGGGAATTGCGTTCGCAGCCAGGGCGTGCTATACTGACAAAAACGATCCATCCCGGGAGGTGAGACCATGACCAAGGACGAGCTGCGGAAAAAAGCCAACGAGCTGCCGCTGCTGCCGGGCGTCTATCTGATGATGGACAAGTCCGGCCAGGTCATCTACGTGGGCAAGGCGAAAAAGCTGAAAAACCGGGTGAGCCAGTATTTTCAGGAGAACGCCGGACACAACGAGAAAACGAAGATGATGGTGGCCCACGTGGACCGCTTCGACACCATTATCGTCCGGTCGGAGTTCGAGGCGCTGGTGCTGGAGAACTCCCTCATCAAGCGCCATATGCCCCGGTACAACATCCTGCTGAAGGACGACAAGGGCTATCCCTTTGTACGGCTGGACGTGAAGTCCCCCTACCCCCGCTTTTCTCTGACTGCCCGGGCTGCCGACGACGGGGCGCGGTATTTCGGCCCTTACGGCGGGCGGCGGGAGACCCATTTGGCCATCGAGGCGGTGTGCGGCGCGCTGCGACTGCCCACCTGCGGACGGAGATTCCCCCGGGACATCGGCCGGGAGCGGCCATGCCTGAACTTCCACATGGGCAAGTGCGACGGCTTCTGCCGTCCGGACGGCCCGGATGAGGCGGAGTACCGCCGCCGCATCGGCGACGCGGTGTCCCTGCTGGACGGTAAGCTCCGGGGCGTCACCGCCGCCTTGACGGAGGAGATGAACGCGGCGGCGGAGACGCTGGATTTTGAGCGGGCGGCATCGCTGCGCGACCGGATACGGGCGCTGTCGGTGCTGGGCAAGGAACAGCGGGTCATTGCCGGCATCTGCGCCGACACCGATGTGTGGGGCGCGTACAACGGTGCGGCCAAGTCCGGCTGCGCCGTGCTGCACATTGAAAACGGCGACCTGCTGGGCCGCCAGGTCACGGTGTTCCCTGTGACGGCGGAGGGAGACGCGGCCCTGCTGGAGCAGGTCGTGCCCCAGTATTATCTGGGCCGGTCGGTGCTACCCCGGGAGGTCCTGCTGCCGGCGGCCATCGAGGACGCGGACACGCTGTCGTCGCTGCTGACGGAGCAGTGCGGCCACCCGGTGGCCGTGAAAACGCCCCAGCGGGGACAGCGCCGGGAGCTGCTGGACATCGCCCGCCGCAACGCCAAGGAGGAGGTGGAGCGGGTCACGGACAGCGCCGAGCGGGTCAACGGCACACTGCGGCAGCTGCAGGAGCTGGCCCGGCTGCCCGCCCTGCCCCGACGGATGGAGAGCTACGACATCTCTCACACCGGCGGCGAGGATCAGGTGGCGGGGATGGTGGTGTTTCAGGACGGCCGCCCGCTGAAGCGGGACTACCGCCGCTTCCGCATCGAGAGCTGCGACCACGCCGACGACTACGGCGCGATGCAGGAGGTGCTGACCCGCCGGTTTCAGCGGTATCTGGACGGCGATGAGAGGTTCGCGCCCCTGCCGGACCTGCTGCTCATCGACGGCGGTCAGGCCCACGCCCAGGTGGCGGAGGCCGTGGTCACGGCCCTGGGGCTGGACGTACCGGTGCTGGGCATGGTGAAGGATGACAAGCACCGTACCCGGGCGCTGATGACCGCCGCCGGTCAGGAGCTGGGTATCCGCCAGTCTCCCGCCCTGTTCGCCCTCATCGGCACGGTGCAGGAGGAGGTACACCGCTTTGCCATCGCCTACCACCATCAGAAGCACACGAAAAGCGCCAAGCGCTCCCGGCTGGACAACATTCCCGGCGTGGGCGAGGCGCGGAAAAAGAAGCTGCTCCAGCGCTTCGGCACGGTGAGCGCCGTGAAGAGCGCCACGGTGGAGCAGCTGTGCCAGGCCGTGCCGCGGGCGGCGGCCCAGGCCGTATACGATCACTTCCACGGGGAGGACGAGACGTGAACTACTATGCCACATTGGGCGAGAGCTGCAAGGATGCGGCCACTATCGCCGCACTGCTCCGGGCCGGTATCTCCTGCTTCCGGCTGAACCTGTCCCACGGCAGTCTGCGGGAAAAGGCGGACTGGATCGACGCCCTGCACCGGGCGGAGCGGGAGACGGGCCTGTCCGCGGGACTGCTCATCGACCTGCGCGGCCCGGAGGTGCGGACGGGGAGGGAGGTCTCCGCCGCCCTGCTGTCTCTGCACGAGACGATACCGCTGTCCGCGCTGGCGCTGCCGGAGACTGTCGCCGCCGGGCTGCTGCCAGGGCAGGAACTGTGCATCGATGACGGCGGCGCGGTGCTGACGCTGGAAAACGGCGGCCTGTGCCGGGCAACACGCCCGGGCCGCATCGCTCCGCGAAAGAGCGTAGCCCTGCCGGGGCTGGCGCTGCACCTGCCGCCGCTGACGGCGGAGGATTTGGCCGACCTGGCCGACGGAACGAGTTACGGCGTCACGGCGGTGATGCAGCCCTTTGTCCACAGCCGGGAGGAGCTGAACACCGTGCGGCGGGCCATGATACAGGCCGGGCTGGGCGGCGCGCTGCTGTACGCCAAGATAGAGGATCAGACGGGGCTGGACGCTCTGCCGGACTGGATCGGCGGCTGCGATGTGGTGACGGCGGCCCGGGGAGACCTGGGCGTAAATTTGGGGCTGGAGCACGTCCCGGCGGCTCAGAAGCGCATCGCGGCGGCGTGCCGCCGGGCGGGGAAGCCCTTGCTGGTGGTGACGGAGCTGCTGGGCTCGATGACGGAGCGCCCCATCCCCACCCGGGCGGAGGTGTCGGACATCTGCCACGCCGTGTGGGACGGCGCGGAGCACCTGATGCTCACCAACGAGACGGCGGCGGGGAAGTATCCTTTGGAGGCCGCCGCCTGGCTGGTGAAATGCGCCGAGACGGCGAAAAACGCATAAACAAAAGAAAAGGCACGCTGCAGCGTGCCTTTTCTTTATGCAAATACCAGCTGCACCAGCAGCATATACACCGCCGTGCCCGCCAAAATGGACACCAGCGTGTTCCGCTTCCACAGGTGCAGCAGCGCCGTCGCCGCCACGGCGATGGCCTCGGGCAGCCCGTGGCTGCCGGACAGGACGTCCACGCTGCGCAGGCTGTATACCACCAGCAATCCCATCATGGCCGGGGGCAGCAGCCTGCCCAGGTCCTCCACCACCTTGGGCAGCTTTTTCCCGTCGGAGAACAGCAAAAACGGCGTCCACCGGGTGATCTGCGTCGCCAGGGCCACCATCAGCACGATGACCAGCGAATGTACCGTGTCTAAGCGCATAGCTTCCTCCTTCCCAGCAGCAGCACGGCCATGGTCAGCACCATGGCGGGGATGACCATATTGTCCGCGCCGAAGACGGCCAGCGCCGCCACGGAGCATACCAGTCCGATCCCGCCGCTGGCCCGGTTCTCCCGCTTCGTCACCTGCTCGATGAACAGCACCACGAACAGCGCCGTCAGCGCGAAGTCAATACCGGTGGTGTCAAAGGTCAGCAGGCTGCCCACCAGTCCGCCGAGCATGGAGAACACCACCCAGTACAGCCAGGTGAGAAAGCTCATGGCGAAGTAGAACAGCGGCGGGTCAATGTCCTTCGGCGGCTCTACGGAGGAGGAGAGGGAGAAATTCTCGTCGCTGAGGGTGTAGATGAGGAAGTACTTCAGCCGCCCCGCGCCCCGGTACCTGGGCAGCAGCGCCAGAGAGAAGAACAAATGCCGGGCGTTGACCATCAGACTCAGCAAAAACGCCTGCACCGGGTCAAAGGCGGAGGTCAGCAGTGTGATGGCCACGTACTGCATACTGCCGCAGAAGGCAAAGGCGCTGACAAACCCGCTCCACAGCGCGTTGTAGCCCTTGGAGGCCATGAGCACGCCGTAGGCCAGCCCCACCGCCAGATAGCCGGTCATGATGGGGATGGTGTGGGGGAACGCGGCGCGCAGCGCGGCGGACAATTTTGTTTTCGTCACAGCATCACTTCCCCAAAATAAGCTGCCGACATTATATCCGAAAACTCTTTCCTCCGCAATACTGGAAAACGGGAAAAGAATGGAGTATAATAAAAACAGGCACTAAAGAACATACACAAGGAGCGTACCGGTCATGGAAGAAACACGCAGCTTCGGCTATATCTGTCCCGCCTGCGGCAAGGCGAATTTCCACACCCGCAGCGTTTTTGCCCTTACCGCCGCCGCGGCCCGCATGGAGTGCGAATGCGGCAAGGAGGCACTGGAGGTGCAGACGGACGGAACGAAGTTCCGCCTGTGGGTGCCCTGCGGCGTCTGCGGCGGCCACCATCAGGCGGAGTGCTCCGCCGACGCGCTGCTGCATGGCCGGGGCATCGGCCTGTCCTGCCCGGTGAAGCAGGACCTGTGCTGCTATGTGGGCCGGGAGCAGGAGGTGCGCCGCGCCATGGAAAATCTGGCCCTGCGGGTGGAGAAGGACAAGGGCACGGACGGGGAGGCCTTCACCGACAACGTGATCATGTACGAGGTGCTGTCCGAGCTGAAGGACATCGCCGCCCGGGGCGGCATTTCCTGCACCTGCGGCAGCAGGCGCTATACCGTGCAGGTGCGCCGGGGCGCGGTGGATCTGATCTGCGCCGACTGCGGCGGACGGCTGCGTCTGCCCGCCGCCACCGATGAGGATCTGGATGACCTGTGCTGCCGCATGAAGCTGACCATCAAGGGGAAGTAAGAGGGCGGGCGTGTCCCTGCGCCGCAGGGCAGCAAAAAAGCGGCTGTATCAGCCGCATGAAAGGAAACAGATAGTATGATCGAGCTGCTGGCAAGATGGTTCATCCCCCACCGCGACAACACGGCGGACGGCGCGGTACGCCGGGCCTACGGCACGCTGTGCGGCGCGGTGGGCATCGGGCTGAACGTGCTGCTGTTTATCGGGAAATTCTTCGCCGGACAGCTGTCCGGCTCTATCGCCGTCACGGCGGACGCCTTCAACAACCTGTCCGACGCCGGTTCTTCAGCGGTGACGCTGCTGGGCTTCCGCCTGGCGGGCAAAAAGCCCGACCCGGACCACCCCTTCGGCCACGGCCGCATTGAGTACATATCCGGCCTTATTGTAGCGGGCCTGATCCTGCTCATGGGCGTGGAGCTGGCCAAATCGTCCTTTGACAAGATCCTCCATCCGGAGGCGGTGACGTTCTCGTGGCTGGCCTGCGGTATCCTGCTGGCCTCCATCGCCGTGAAGCTGTATATGTACCTGTATAACCGCCGTATCGGCAGGCGGATATCTTCCGCCGCCATGGAGGCCACGGCATCGGACAGCCTGTCCGACGCGGCGGCCACCTCCGCCGTGCTGCTGGCTATGCTCATCGGCAGGTGGACGGGACTGGCGGTGGACGGCTATGTGGGCATGGTGGTGGCGCTGTTCATCCTGTTCTCCGCCTACAAGGCTGCCAAAGAGACGCTGTCGCCTCTGCTGGGCCAAGCGCCCGACCCGGAGCTGGTGCAGCATATCCGGGACATCGTTGAGGAGCATGACACCGTGGTGGGCATCCACGACCTGGTGGTCCACGACTACGGCCCGGGCCGCCAGATGGTGTCCCTCCACGCGGAGGTCCCCGCCAGCGGCGATATTCTGCATGCATGGGGTCGGCGAAGCAGATCTGGAACACGTTGTCGCCGCTGTATGCCACGT
>OLOV01003033.1_pt1 | contig 10665 bp, 10 predicted proteins | sample 1672931 | NCBI WGS metagenome assembly OLOV01 (sample SAMEA3136738, study PRJEB25190) | human gut metagenome | biome: human gut; feature: human-associated habitat; material: faeces | place: Austria | collected 2013
CCAGCGCCGCCGCCGCCAGCGCGCCGGTGATGTCGCTGCCGCCGCGGGAGAAGGTACGGATGCGCCCGTCGGGCATCACGCCGTAGAAGCCGGGAATGACCACGCTGCGGTCGCCCGCGGCGCGGCGCAGCGCCTCGTAGGTCGCGTCGGTATCCACCGTGCCGTCGAAGCGGAACTTCACCCACTCGGCGGCGTCGAGGAACTCGTAGCCGAGGTACTCGGCCATCAGCCGCGCGGAGAAGTATTCGCCGCGCGAGGCCAGCTCGTCCTTTTCGATGCCCTCCTGCATCTTCGCCCACAGGGCGTCGAAGTCGGGATTCAGGTCGAGCTTCAGACCGCAGTCGTGCGCGATCTCGAGATAGCGCGTGCGGATCATGTCGAAAATTTCCTCGCAGCTCACACCGTATTTGATGTGCGCGGCGCAGAGGTACAAAAGATCGGTGATCTTGTGGTCGCCGGAAAAGCGCTTGCCGGGCGCGGACACGATGACCACGCGGCGGGACTCGTCGGCCTCTACGATGGCCTTGACCTTGGCGAACTGCTGGGCGTCGGCGAGCGACGAGCCGCCGAATTTCAGAACCTTAAGCATTTTCCTTTACTCCTCCTCGATCCTTGCTAAGAATACCGGTTCGCCGCACGAGCGCGCGCGCTCGGCGCGCGCAAAGGCCTCGGCGACGGTGATGGGTCCGGTGCAGACGGTCTCGCTGCCCGTACGCAGGTAAAAGCGGCCAATCGCCGCGGAATTGTCGATGTGCTTCGCCTCGTGCCGCGAGACATAAAAGCTCGGGCAGCCCTCGATGACGTCCACGCAGTCGCTCAGCACGCTGCTGCCGGTGGGGTAGCCGCCCGCGCCCGCGCCGGAAAAGCTCAGCTCGCCGAAGCGCGCGCCGCGCAGGGTGACGAGGTTTCCCGTGCCGTTCGTCTGCGCGACCGGCGACGCGGCGGGGAAGAGCGTGGGGCAGACAAAGGCGGAGATGCGGCCCTCGTGCCGCTCGGCGCGGACGAAGAGCTTGCAGACCCTGCCCAGCTCGCGCCAGGCGGCGAAGTCCTTTTTCTCCACGCTCGAGATGCCGAAGCAGGGGATCTCCTCCTCCTGCACCGACGCGCCGAAGGCGAGGTTCGCGCTGAGCACCAGCTTGCGCCGCGCGTCGTAGCCCTCCACGTCCGCGGTGGGATCGGCCTCGGCGTAACCGAGCGCTTGCGCCTCGCGCAGACAGGTGGTATAATCGACGCCGGAGGCCGTCATGGCTGAGAGCATATAGTTCGTCGTGCCGTTCAGGATGCCGCCGACGGCGGTGATCTCATCGAGCCGCGCGGCGCGGGAGAGGGACGTGAGCCACGGGATGCCGCCGCCCGCCGCCGCCGTGCAGCGCAGCGACACGCCGCACTCCCTCGCAAGCTCCAGCAGCTCGTCGTAGTGCGCGCACACGAGCTGCTTGTTCGCGGTGACGACGTGCTTGCCCGCGCGCATGGCCGCGCAGATATAACGGTAAGCCGGCTCCAGTCCGCCCATGACCTCGACCACGATGCCGACCGAGCGGTCGCGCACGATCTCGTCGAAATCATTTGTCACGGTGCAGGGAAGCTCCGGGCGCGGACGGCGGGATAAAACGCTCGTCACGCGCAGATCGCTCCGCCCGAGCGTGAGCTCGTAGAAGGCCTTGCCGACGGTGCCGAAGCCGAGCAATGCAATGTTCATGGGGTGTGCCTGCCTTTCTCTCTGTAAAATCCGCCAAGTATGGACGATTTGTGCAGTTTGCACGGAAATGTCCACGGCAGAAAAACACTTGACTTTTTGATGGGAACAATATAACATGAGCATTGTCGAAATGCAATAGGCAATCGAAAAAATATTTTGATATGGCAAATGAAAAAAACCGAAAAGCGGAGGTATTTTTAATATGAACTATCAAAGCACGCGGAACGCGGCCCTCACCGCATCGAGCGCCGAAGCGATCCTGAACGGCCTTGCCCCCGACGGCGGGCTGTACGCCATGCCGGCCCTCGCGGGGCTGGACTTCGACTGGCAGCGCTGCCTGACGCTCTCCACGCAGGGCATGGCGACGGAGATATTATGCGCGCTGCTGCCCGACTTCACACACGCGGAGATGGAGCAGCTTGTCCGCGCGGCCTACACCGGCAAATTCGAGACCGAGGACCTGACCCCCACCGTTCCGGTCGGTGAGGACACGGTGCTCGAGCTGTTCCGCGGCCCCACGAGCGCCTTCAAGGATGTGGCGCTTTCGATGCTGCCGCACCTGATGACGGCGGCAAAGAAGAAGTGCGGCGTGGACGATGAAATTTTGATCCTCACCGCGACCTCCGGCGACACCGGCAAGGCCGCGATGGAGGGCTTCTGCGACGTCGTGGGCACGAAGATCATCGTCTTTTACCCGGACGGCGGCGTGTCCGCCGTGCAGAAGGCGCAGATGGTCACGCAGGGCGGCGACAATACCTGTGTCGCCGCGGTGCGCGGCAACTTCGACGACGCGCAGACTGCCGTCAAGCAGGTCTTTGCCAAGGTCGGCGGCGAGAACCTGCTCGCGGGCAAGGGCGTGCGCCTGTCGAGCGCGAACTCCATCAACATCGGCCGCCTTGCCCCGCAGGTCGTCTATTACTTCCGCGCTTACGCAGACCTTGTCCGCCGCGGCACGGTCGCTGTCGGCGAGCGGGTGGACTACGTCGTTCCCACCGGCAACTTCGGCGACATTCTCGCCGGCTACTTCGCCCGCGAGCTGGGGCTTCCCGTCGGCACGCTCGTGTGCGCGTCCAACGCCAACAACGTGCTCACCGACTTCATCCGCACGGGCCGCTATGATAAGAAGCGCCCGTTCTACCTCACCAGCTCGCCCTCGATGGACATTCTGGTGTCGAGCAACCTCGAGCGCCTGCTCTTCCTGCTCTCCGGCGACGAGCAGCTGGTGGCGAAGCTGATGCGTCAGCTCACCGAGGACGGCGCCTACGAAGTGCCGGAGGAGCTGAAGGAGAAGATCCAGTCCCTCTTCTGGGCGGGCTGCTGCGGCGACGCCGAGACGAAGCAGACCATCGGCAGGGTCTGGCAGGAGCATCATTATCTCTGCGACACGCACACCGCCGTGGCGTGGAACGTCGCGCAGCAGTACAAGACGGCGAACCCCGCTCATGCGCCGGTCGTGGTGCTCTCCACCGCGTCGCCCTACAAGTTCCCCGCCGCCGTGCTCGAGGGCCTCGGCGAAAAGGCGGAGGGCGACGAGTTCGCCGTCATGGAGCAGCTCGAGCGTCTGACCGGAATTCCCGCGCCGAAGAACCTCCGCGGTCTGCGCGAGCGCCCCGTGCGCCACACCACCGTCCTCGACCGCGAGGAGATGCTGCCCTTTGTCCTAAAAAAGGCGCAGGAAAAGAAGTGGTTCTAAGATGAAAAAAGGAAGCGAAAGGGAGACCCTTTGGTTTCTACCTATAAAGACCATGACTTCAAACGTTAAATTTAGAGGCAGTTACCAGAAAAACGACCCGAACTGACACAATTCGATAGGCAAAAAAGGCACGATTTGATGTGATTTTCAAATCGTGCCTTTTTTCATGCCCGCAGGAGGTGAAAAATTTGACAGAGATGTTGCTGGCCGATTACTTTTACGGCGATGAATCCGAACAATTCAGCTACTTCCGAATCCCTCGCCTGCTTATCACAAGTCCGCGCTTCAAAGGATTATCAACAGACGCGAAGCTGCTCTATGGTATGCTGCTTGACCGTATGAGCCTGTCTGCAAAAAACGGCTGGTACGACGAGCAGAGCCGCGTCTACATCTACTACACCGCAGATGAAATTCGGGCAGACATGGGCTGCGGCAACGATAAGGCGCTCAAGCTGCTTTCCGAGTTGGACACGAAGAAAGGCGTCGGCCTGATCGAACGGATCAAGCAGGGACAGGGTAAGCCGACGAAAATATATGTCAAGCGCTTTACGACGCGGGAGCTTCCAGCGGACACGGCTGAGTCGTCCCCGCCATGCCCTGATACCGGCAGAGGTGCAGACCTCGATTTTTCCGATTTCCAGACCTCGGAAAAGTCGATGTCAAGACCTCGACAAACCCGATGTGCAGACCTCGGAAAAGCCGATGCAAGTTATCCTAATAGAAATAAACCTGAGTTTAGTTATCCTGATCCATCTATCCGGTCCCACGAAATGGAGATGGAGCGATGCGAGTGCAGAAAAGAAGTCATGGAGCAGATCAACTACGTTGACCTACAGAAAAGCTATCCGTATGACGATGTGGACTGCCTGTTGGAGCTGATCGTTGATACGCTTTGCAGCACTGCGGCGACCATGCGTATCGGCGGAGACATTCTTCCAGCGAGCGCTGTCAAGGAGCGATACCGGCAGCTTGACGCCGAACACATCAGGTACGTCATCGACGGCCTGCGCCAGACGACCACGCAAATCCGAAACATAAGGGCTTATCTGCTCACGACGCTTTACAATGCGCCGCTGACGATGGGCCCTTATTATTCTGCCGCTGTGCGGCATGACACTGGTTAGAAATGTGTCCCACGGTGGGACGCATTTTTAGCATAAATCAAAAAACATGGAGGTATTGAAATGGCAAATGAAACCAGCAAAACCACATCCCCCGGCAACGCATCCCCTACGCCCCAGCAGATCCCTCTCGCGCAGATACGCGATCTCCCCGGCATCGTGAACATCCGCACCTACACGCCAAAGGACTTAGGCGGCCTTGTCAGCAGTATCCAGTCGGTCGGCGTCCGTGAGCCGATCATCGTCCGCCACAGCGAGGACGGAATGTATCAGCTTTTGGCAGGTCAGCGCCGCCGCAAGGCGAGCGAGCTTGCCAAGAAAACCACGATCCCTGCTCTTGTATACGAAATGACATTGGAAGAGGCGCGGTCTTATCACAAGGCGCAGGCGCTCGACCCAAAGGCAGTTATCCCTGGCAAGCTGGTGACGCTCTCTGCGGGCGAGCCGAGCAAAGCGGAGGAGAAAACGCCCGTTGTTCCTGCCGATGATAAGGACAAGCAGAACGAGAAACCCACGCCTACAGCTCCTATCAAGTCCGAACCGACCAAGGCGGAAGAAAAAACGCCTGTCGTACCCGTTGTGGTTGACAAGGGCAAGGAAACCGAAAAGTCCGCACCTGTGGCTCCTGCCAAGAACGAGGCGGTCAAGGCGGAAGAGAAACCGGCCGACGCTCCTGCCAATGCTGACAAGAGCAAAGAAGCCGAAAAGCCTGCGGCTGCGACTCCTGCCAAGAGTGAACCAGCCAAGACGGAAGGAAAAATGTCCGCCACGCCTGCCGCAATGGATAAGGGCAAGGGAGCCGAGAAGTCCGTTCCCGCAGCTTCGACCAAAGCGGCACCGGCTAAGCCCGCGGCGAGGCCTGCCGGTCCCGCCGCCGTCGGTCCGACCGGAACGGCCATCACACAGGTATTTGATGCACGCTTGAATCCGCCGGGCGAAAAGGCGCTCAAGGACCTGCCGATCCCCAAAGAGGGCGAAAGCTACTTCATCACGCTGCATCCTGCCTATCTGGAACGCTCAAAGTACAACAATTTTTCCGTCGATAAGGACAGCGACAACTTCAAAGAGTTGTACAAGGCGGTGGAATTGGCCGGTATCAAGGACCCCGTGCTGGCGCGCCCCAAGGAGGGCGGCGGACTTGAAATTCTCTCCGGTCAGCGTCGCCACCTGATCGGCACAGAGCTGAACTATCCCATTCCCACCATCATCCAGCGTATTGATGACGCCGACGCAAAAATCCTCGTCGCGGACAGCAATCTGCACCGCGATAAGATCAGCACTTATGACCTCTCCCGCGCTCTGAAAATGAAGATGGAGGGCATGAAGCAGAAGGCCGGCCGCAAAAAGAAAGGCGAGCTGGGCGAAAAGCTGAATACGGATGAAGCTATCGCAAAGGAAATGGGTATCACTGTCAGCAAATTCAACCGTATGCTGCGTATGTCCGAGGCGACCAAGGATGTGTGCAGCAAGGTGGACGATGGCACGCTCGCATTATCCATCGCATCTGCCCTCTCATTCCTGAAGCCCAAAAATCAGGATATGGCGGTACGCCTTTCCGACCTCGGCTATAGGCTCTCGACGGAGCGTGTGGAATACCTCAAGCGCGTGGAGAAAGCGGGCAGGCTGACAGAGGACGCCATGCGTAAGGTTCTTGAAGGGGAAAATATTCTTGATCCGCCCAAAGTCGTTCCCCTGCCGGTCAAGCAGGAGAAAAATTCCCCTGCCGCAGTGCATCCCGCCCCGCAGGTCGCAGCTACAGAGCCGTCCCCCTCGTCCGTGATCCCATCGTCCCCTGATGTGGCGGTCCCGCCTGCTCATGTGGTGCCGACCACGGCGGTCCCTGTTTCCGTTGTGAATCGAGATGCCTCGTCCGGCACTGTGCCGGAGCAGGAGGACGATCCGTTCAAGGGAAAGCAGGAACGCGCTGAAAATACCAAAGTCATTCTCAGCGGCGACCGCCTGCGAAAATATTATCCCGACGTCAGCATGACACCGCGCGAGATTGAGGAGGACATTTACGGCAAGCTGGAACGCTGCCGTCAGATGGACGAAAAGCAGAAAGCAAAGGATTCCATTTTCAAGAAAGGCTCTACGCAGCAGCGATAGAGCCTTTTTTCATACCCGAAGGAGGAAGGCGAAATGAAGGTATTAGTTGTGGAGCCGGGGTACGCCCCGTATGAAAAGGACATCGAGGGACTGCATGGGATGCAGGAGGTCGTAGGCGGCACGATCACCGCCATCTACCCCTTTGCTGAGCCGGTCGCCGTGGTAGGCAACGATGACAGCATTAGTTTAGGAATGCCCTTTAACCGCAGTATGGAGGGCGGCTACGGCGGTGTGTTCGGCCCGTTCTTTGTCTGTGCATTGGAGGAGGATCACTTTGGCAGCCTGACGACGGAGCAGATGGAGACCTACAAGAAAAAATTTCGCATGGCCGAACTGCTGATCGGTGCAAAGGGCAACACGCCGATCACACTCAAGGTCGAGCCGAGGCAAAAAGCGCAGGTACCTGACCGAGACAAGAAGCCAAAGAAACGGGAGCGTTGAGGCATGGCCAGAACCACCGATGAGCGGCTGGATTGCCTGATGGAGCAGCTGGAAAAAGGCACGCAGAATATTTTTGAGAGCGGACGCTATGCGGAATACCTCGCTGTCATGTCCAAATTCCATCATTATAGCTTTCGCAACACCATCCTTATTTTTCTGCAAAACCCCAATGCGTCTCATGTGGCTGGCTTTCACGCATGGAAGAAGGACTTCGGCAGAAGCGTCAAAGCAGGCGAGCACGGCATCCAGATCCTTGCGCCTTGCCCAAAGCGGAAATGGATGGATCACGACAAGATCGACCCAGCTACGGGTCTGCCGGTCAAGGACGAGAATGGAAACACGATGCAGGAGCGCACGATCATTACCATCCCTCGTTACCGCGTCGTTACCGTCTTTGACGTGAGTCAGACCGAGGGCAAGGAGCTGCCATCCCTTGGTGTCGCTGAGCTGTACGGCGATGTTCCGAACTACCAGTGCATTTACGACCGCCTTGTGGCTTTTTCTCCTGTTCCTGTGAGCATCGAGCCGATCGCGCAAAGCGGAGCAAAGGGCTATTTCAGCGACCGCGAGCAGCGTATTGTCCTCCGTTCCGGCATGAGCGAGGTGCAGACCGTCAAAACGCTTATGCATGAGATCGCACACGCCGTGCTTCACAACGCGGAACGCTTACAGGAAACCGGGAAAAAGACACGCGGTCAAAAGGAAGTCGAGGCGGAAAGCGTCGCCTACGTTGTCTGCCGACATTTCGGCATCGATGTGTCCGATTACTCCTTCGGCTATGTTGCGGGCTGGAGCAGGAGTAAGGAGCTGCGAGAACTGCATGAGGCGCTCAACACCATCCGCAAAACTGCCGCGGAGATCATTGATGCAGCTGCGGTACCCACGCGAGAGCATGAGCGAAAGCAAAAAATATATAGCCATTAAGGAGATGCAAAATGGAACGCATGAAAGAAATCGAGATTTTCGGTATCCCTGCACTTTTTACGGAGAAGCTAATCGACCATGACGCCGTGTATCCTGGAATGTACCGCTACGAATTGGAAACGGTGAACAACGGTCCCAAGCGCGTGTCCGACACGGCATCCGGCACTTTCCTCGGCACGGTGCTCACACCTGTTCCTATCCCAATGGACAACGGGCAGCGTGAGCTTGCACCGGACGACCTGATGCTGGATGCGGAGGCCGGAAGCTGGACACCGCAGGAATTTGAAGAAAAGTACCTGTCTCCGAATGGAGAGAATGGCGGGAGATAGGATGCAAAAAGAAATCGACCTCCTATCCTTTCTCTCTCGTGTGACAGAGAAGAATACCAAGCACTATCGCTCGGACTTCCTTTACGACAGCGGAAAGCTGCAAGAAGCGGCACAAGCCGCTGCACCGGAGGAACGCCGTTTTTTCTGGATGAGCAGACCAAGCGGAACATGGTGCGTTTTGGAACGAGAGGTGTTTATCCGCGGCAGCAGCGCACATAACATCTGGACGTATTATGCGGACGAGCCGGAGGGGATCATAGCATACCGTGTGAATGTTATAGGGGAAAAGGGTAGAATCGTGGTCGGGACGGTGCATCCGCTGGACTACCGTGAACAGGTGCGGCGTGTTCTGACTCACGCGATCCCTGCCACATTGGTGACGCTGCGCTATGAAAGCGGTCTTACCGTCACGGTCCCCTTTGCGGACTACCCACGGAATCTTCCAATCATTCGGCCGCAAGACGGAGGCATCCGATCTGTGCGCTTTGAGGTGCAGGATGAGGCGGCATTGGAGGCTGCACTCTCTGTAGAGCGCCAATCGGAACAGAAACAAGTGACAAAAAAGCATTGTTCCCCGACCCGATAATTGATCCCGCAGTCACAGACAGCGCCGCCGATGGCGGTGCTGTCCCAGCAAGTATGTCATTTGGTAGCACAAATGACGCTTGCTGGGGTGTACCCTAGACCCCCGGTACGAAATGAAATCTCACCGTGAGATATGAAAGGACTGATGAGCATGCAACATGAATTTTCCCCATGGGGACAAATGGATGAGGTCATATTCGTTCTCCCCGGCATAGACCTTGTTTCAACACCGAGCCATGGCGGAGCGAGAGTGACGCGCGAGGCAGCCATGCTGCTCTCTCCGGAGGCAAGGAAATGCGGGTTCCGCGAAGGCGGCTATTTATGGTTTGAAGAGGACTGCTGTGAGCAAGTGGTGCTGCGTGAGCTGATGGACAAGAAGCTGTGGACGCCGCCTGCGGATCGGATCAAAGACGCCGCTGCATTTGAACGTGCCATTGACCGTGTGCTTCAAGCCTGCCAGCCGGAGTATTGGGCATCGCGTGAGAAACGGCTGGCGCGGAGGCTGGAGAGGCCTACGCGGACAGGCCGTGTCAGGTGAGCGCGGGAATTGCGTCCCACCGTGAGACGCAATTTAGAACAAACTGAAAGGAGCCGCTATGCGAACACGGAACCGTCATATCAGCGTGTGGATGAACGAGCAGGAATACCGGCATTTGAGGGCGCAGGCGGAGCTTGCCGGTATGGGGATCGACCCGTTTATCCGCAGCATTGTTTCCGGCGTCCAACTCCGCCCACGCCCGCCCGACACCTATACCGCCCTACTACGCGAGCTGTCCGCCATCGGCAACAATGTCAACCAGATCGCATATTGGGCGAACGCACAGCAAAGCGCCAGCGAAGCGGATATTCAGGAGGCCGCGGCGCTGGTCCGTCGGGCGTGGCGGCTCATCAAGGAGACGCTGTGAATGGCTTACGACAAGATCATCCCCATCCGGCGACGGCTGGATCATTGCCTTGCCTATGCCGCAAACGAACAAAAAACCGACCTTGCCGCCGCACTCCATTACATCGGCAATGAGCGGAAAACCGCGCCGCCCCATGCAGACCGCTTGCGGACCGGCATCAACTGCACGGTGGAGACTGCTTATGCAGAGATGCAGGCGACCAAGCGCCGGTGGGACAAATGCGGCGGCATTCTCGGCTACCACATCATCCATTCCTACGCCCCCGGCGAGGTCACACCGCAGGAGGCACACGCGGCCGGCGTGGAGTTTGCCCGCCGTCTGCTGGGTGAAAGGTACGAAGCCGTGGTCGCCACACATCTTGACCGCGAGCACCTGCACTGTCATATCGTGTTCAATTCCGTCTCTCTGGTGGATGGCAGCAAATACCGCAGCGACTTCAAAAGTTATTTTGGAACGCTGCGCGGCACATCCAATGCGGTCAGCCGCGAGCGCGGCTTATCCGTCATTGAGCCGGAGCACGAGGGCAGGCATTATGCCGAATGGGACGCAGAGAAGCACAGTCGCCCGACCGTGCGCGGTACGGTCCGCGCCGATGTGGACGCCGCGCTTTTGCGCGCACGCAGCTTTTCCGACTTCCTCATCCGTCTCCGCGCACAAGGCTATGAGGTCAGGACCCAAGGCAAATACCTTGCTGTCAAGCCAAGCGGCAGCAGCCGCTATGTGCGCCTGAAAAGTTTAGGCGAGGACTATACCGAGGACAACTGCGGCAACTGCGACAACTGCCGCAATCCCAAACCGAAGGTCGATGCGCGGGCGTCGCTCGTGCTGGCGCTCGAAGCGCTGCGTGCCATCGGCGACAAGT
>OLOV01003037.1_pt1 | contig 10651 bp, 9 predicted proteins | sample 1672931 | NCBI WGS metagenome assembly OLOV01 (sample SAMEA3136738, study PRJEB25190) | human gut metagenome | biome: human gut; feature: human-associated habitat; material: faeces | place: Austria | collected 2013
TCGTTTTTATGATATGATAATCATATAAATATAAAAAATAAAGAGGAGAACATTATGGCAAATTTTTCAAAATTGATTGAAAAAAAGGCATCCTCCGGCTCGAAGGGTTTGGTCAAGTAGTAGTCCGCACCGGCGTCCAGGCCGCGGACGCGGTCATTCAGCTCACTGCGGGCGGTGAGCATCAGCACCGGCAGGCGGCTGCCGCCGCCGCGCAGCTGGCGCAGCAGGGCGAAGCCATCCATGCCGGGAAGCATGGCGTCCAGCACCAGCAGGTCGTAGATATCGCTGCGGGCGTTGTCCAGGCCGGAGATGCCGTCATAACACACGTCGGCGGTATAGCCCTGGCGGCGCAGCAGGTCCTGCAGGGTGCCCGCCAGGCGCTTTTCATCCTCCACGATCAGTATACGCATAGCCGCGCCTCCCTTTTCATGGCTTACAGCCCCGTCTCGGACAGGGTCAGGATCTGGGTCAGGGACGACTCCTCCATCCGGTAGATGGTGGTGTCGCCGTCCAGGGCCACATAGCGGCCGCCGTCGCCGGTGGACAGGCCGACAGCAAGGATCAGCGTCCGCTCGGCGCTGTTGTCAGCCAGGTAGTTCACCGTCAGCGTGACCTCCGGCGTGTCCAGGCCGCAGACGGCGGCCGCACCCTCCGCCGGGTCGTAGTCCACGCAGGCGGTGAGCGTCAGGGCAGCGATCTCATCAGCCAGGGCGGCGGTCTTTTCCGTGACGTCCCGGTTGGCGCTGCGGCGGGTACCGTCCTCGGCGGTGTAGAAGGAGACGGCAGCGGTGCCGTCGGCGCGCAGCAGACTTACGCTGACCAGCCTGTCCGGCTCGATGACCGGCAGAACGGGCAGGACCGCCATGGCGTAGATGCTGCGGCTGAGCAGCATCTTATTTTCGTCAGAGGTATAGCGCACCGTGCCGGCAGGGGTGAGCACATACCAGCGGCCATCCGCGGCCTGGTCGCCGAGATAATAGACGACGTCCACGCCGTCGGAGGTGACGGTGATGTACTTCTTGGGAGCCTCCAGGCCATAGACGGCCAGCTCCTGCACATTGGCCACCGCTTCGCCGCTGTCCAGGGCGGCGGGCAGGGCCAGCAGGTCCTCCAGCGCCGTCTGGTCCAGGGGGAAGGCGGGGTCGTCAAACCAGGTCCAGGCGCCGGTTTCGTCCTTTTCAAAACGGAGGGTCACATCGCCGTCGCACAGGGCCAGGGCGGTGACGCCTTCTACGGGCGGGGCGGTCTGGGTGGAGGCGTCCACCAGCTCTTTACCTTTTGTATTGCCGCAGGCGGACAGCAGCAGCGTCGACCCCAGCAAAAACGCCGTCAGGCGCAGAATTCGCTTCATCATGGCTTCGGTTTTCTCCTTTACTTTCGTTTACTTTCCGTTGCTTTTGCTGTATACATTCGCGTTCGCTATATGTTACGTTCGCTTTCAGTATAGCAACTTTTCAGGAAAAAGAAAAGTACATTCCGTGAATTCTCCCGTTCCCGGCGGCGCGGACGGACGAAGCACAAAAAAAGACCGGCCCGCGCCGGTCTTTTTTTGTCGTTACCCACAGAGATGCGGCAGGTGTGCTGTAATGGCCGAGACGGCAGTTCCGCGCCGGCCTTTTTCTTAGCGTTACTTGCAGAGATAGCTGAACCAGCCCTCACTGCTGCGCTGCTCGAACACATCCCAGTCGTCGGCCTTCAGCTTTTCCAGCACCTCCGCCGCCCGGTCGTCGATGATACCGGAGCAGAGGAAGAGGCCGTCGGGCTTCAGGAAGGGACGGACGTGGGGGCTGAGGCCCATAATGACATCCGCCACGATGTTGGCCACCACGATATCGTAGCCGGTGCCCATCTCCTGCCGCAGGGCGGCGTCGGTGAGCACATCGCCCCAGCGGACGGTGTAGCGGTCCTTCCCGATGCCGTTCAGGGCGGCGTTCTCATAGGCCACGTCCACGCACTTCTCATCGATGTCGCAGGCGAAAGCGCTCTCCGCGCCCAGGCGCAGGGCGGCGATGGACAGGATGCCGCTGCCGCAGCCCAGGTCCAGCACCCGCTCACCGCCGTGGATGTGGGTATCCAGCGCCTGCAGGCACAGGCGGGTGGTGGCGTGGCTGCCGGTGCCGAAGGTCAGGCCGGGGTTCAGCACCAGCTTCACCCGCGTGGGGTCGGCGGCCTCCTCCCACTCCGGCACCACCAGCAGGCGGCTGCCGATCTCCATGGGCTTGTAAAACTGCTTCCAGTTGTTCTCCCAGTCCTCGTCGGCCACGTCGGCCATGGTCAGCAGCAGGGGCGCGTACTCCGGGTGCTCCTTTTTCAGCGCCGACATGGCCATACGCACGGCGGCCACGGTGCCGTAGGCGTCCTCGTTCCGTTCCAGATAGAACGTCACGCGGCTGACGCCCTTTTTCTGTGCCAGCAGGTCGTCATCCACATAATCCCAGTATTGGCGGTTGTTCTCCAGAAAGCTCTGAAAGTCCGCCTCGTCATCGATCATCACGCCGGTGACCCCCTGCTGCTCCAGCATGTCCGTCACCGCGTCCAAGCCCGCGTGGCTCGTGTCGATCTTGAGTTCCAGCCAGTCCATAGGATGACCTCCCGCAAAGTTGAAATGCACCGTACACCGCCAGCGGCAATGGATCTTGCGCCAAGACGAGGCGCGGCGGCGCAGGCGTACTTTGTGTACGTCAAGCCAACGCAACGAAGTATCGGCGCAAGAGGCGTTACTTACTATATACCTCGGGCTTCAATACGCCGATATAGGGCATATTGCGGTACTGCTGGCAGTAGTCCAGGCCGTAGCCCACCACAAACTCGTCGGGGACGACGAAGCCGGCGTAGTCGGCGGTGATGGGCTTTTCGCGGCGGGCGGGCTTATCCAGCAGGGTGGCGATGGTGATGGAGGCAGCGCCCTTGGTCATGAGGTAGTTCTTTAGGAAGGCCAGGGTGTTGCCGGAGTCCAGAATGTCCTCCACGATGATGATGTCACGGCCGCTGATGTCACGCTGGAGGTCGCGGGTGATCTGGACCACACCGGAGGACTTGGTGGCGTTCTTGTAGGAGGAGACGCCGATGAACTCCAGCTCGCTCTTGAGCTGGGCGGCGCGCACCAGGTCGGCCATAAAGATAAAGCAGCCGTTCAGCACGCCCACAAACATGGGGTTCTTATCCTTGAATGCCTCGTACAGCTGGTCGCCCATCTCCTGCACGCGGGCCTTGATCTCCTCCTCGGACAGTAGGACCTTCAGGATGTCCTGATCCATATTGCTCTTTGCCATTTCCGTTATCCTCCGTTGTTTTGTGTGATGATGATATATATGGTGTGGCCGGCATCCGCCGGCAGGGCTTTCGTATCAGCGCCCACCTGCCAGACGGCGGCGGGGCGGTCATCCCGGCACAGGACGGGCCAGGTGTCGCGCTGGGGCGGGGCGATGCCCCGGTCGGACAGCAGGCGCTTCAGGCTGCGCGGGCCGCGGCTGCCGGGGAGGGTCATGCGGTCGTCCCGATGCCAGGAGCGGACGGTGAGCGGGCCGTCCTGCAGGGCCAGCGCGCCGGGGGCGGGGGTATGGGTGACGGTGATATGCCACGGGCCGAAGGTGTTGCGGCCCTCCCGCAGGGGCTGGGGCTCGGGGGGCACGGGAGGCAGGGTCAGGGACAGCGTGCCGCCGCGGCTGAGGGCCTGTGCACCGCCGGGGAGGGACAGCGCGCCGCCGGTATGGCAGAGCTGCGCCAGTGCCTGATAATGGGCGGCGGTAAAGTCCTTCTTTCCCACGGGCAGACGGGCGGCCAGCAAGCGCAGCATACGGGGACGCAGCACCGGCGGCGCGGACAGCACCGCCTCGCAGGGGACGGACGTGCCGTCCGGCGGCAGCAGGGCGGCGGCCTGAGCGTCCAGATAGTCGTTCTCCGCGCGGAGGATGTCCGCCGTATGGCAGATGTGGGCCGTCAGGGCCGGGTTGATGGTCTCCAGCTCCGGCCAGAGGGAAAGGCGCAGCCGGTTGCGGGCGTAAGACTGATCCAGGTTCGTCTCGTCGGTGACGTAGGTCAGGCCGTGGGCCCGGATATAGCCCTCGATGGCGGCGCGGGGAGTGTCCAGCAGGGGGCGGATGATGCCGCCGCGGACCGGGGGGATGCCGGAGAGGCCCTGAGGGCCGGTGCCCCGCAGGAGCTGGAGCAGCACCGTCTCCGCCTGGTCCTCCCGGTGGTGGGCGGTGGCGATGAAGTCGGCATGGATGGCCGAGGCGGTGCGGCGGAGGAAGTCGTAGCGGGCGCGGCGGCCCGTCTCCTCCACCGTGAGACCCCAGGTATCGCACAGGGCGTACACGTCGGCCTTTTCCGTGTGGAAGGGCACGTCCAGCGACGCGCAGAGGGCGCGGACGAAGTCCTCGTCCCGCTGGGCGGTGGGACGCATCAGGTGGTTCAGGTGGGCGGCGGCCACGGTGAAGCCGTGGGTTTGGCCCAGGTGGTGCAGATAGTGCAGCAGGCACACGGAGTCCCGGCCGCCGGAGACGGCGCAGAGGATCGTGCCGCCGGGAGGCGGGAGCATCTGCCAGCGCGCCATCCAGGGCAATGCATTCAGGTCACTCATCTTCATCGTACCGGGTCTCCAGCGTGCCGAAGGCGGTGTACTCCGGCATCCAGCGGAGCTCCACCTTGCCTGTCTCGCCGTGGCGGTTCTTGGCGATGATGCACTCCGCCACGTTGCGCTTTTCGGTGTCGCTGTTGTAGTAGTCGTCGCGGTACAGGAACATGACGATGTCGGCATCCTGCTCAATGGCGCCGGATTCGCGGAGGTCGGACAGCATAGGGCGCTTGTCCTCGCGCTTTTCATTGGCACGGCTCAGCTGGCTGAGACACAGGACGGGGACCTGCAGCTCCTTGGCCATGATCTTCAGCATACGGCTGATGTCGGACACGGCCTGCTGGCGGTTCTCGCCGGAGTAGCCCTTACCGCCGGCGGAGGTCATGAGCTGGAGATAGTCGATGACCACCAGCCCCAGATTGTCGAGACGGCGGCATTTGGCGTTCATATCCGCCACGGTGAGCAGCGGGTTGTCGTCGATGCGGATGTCCATGCGGCTGAGGGCGGACGCGGCCTCGGCGATGCGCTGCCAGTCGCTCTCCCGCAGGTTGCCGGTGATGAGGCGGGTGTTCTCCACCAGCCCCTCGCTGGCGATAAGGCGGGTGACCAGCTGCTCCTTGGACATTTCCAAAGAGAAGATGGCCACGGTCTTGCCGCTTTCACGGGCGGCGGAGAGGGCCACATTCAGGGCCATACTGGTCTTACCCATGCCGGGACGGGCGGCCAGCAGTAAAAGGTCGGACTTGTTCAGGCCGTTGATCTTGTTGTCCACGGCGGAAAGACCGGTGGACAAGCCCGGCAGCGTCTGGCCGCCGGAGGCGGTGAGCTCCGCCAGGCGGCTCATCACGTCGCCCAGCACCATACCCACGGTGACCATGCCCTGGCCGCTGCGGCCGCGGCGGATGGCGTAGATCTTCTGCTCGGCGGCCTCCAGCATATCGCCGGCAGCGCCGGTGCCCTCCTGCACCATGGCGGTGATGCCGGCGGCGGCGGAGGCCACCTGACGCATGAGGGCCTTGTCCTGCACGATGCGGACGTATTCCATGACGTTGGCGCTGGTGGGGGTGACCTCCATGAGCTGCACCAGGTAGCTGCGGGTGGCATCGGTATACAGGCCGGCCTTTTCCAGCTCGCCGGCCACGGTGACGCCGTCGATGGGCTTGGAGTAGACGAACATCTGATAGATCGTCTCGAAGATCTCGCGGTTGGTGCGGAGGTAGAAATCAGAGGCCTGCAGCTTATCCATCACGTCCTTGATGCAGTCCGCGTCGATGAGCATAGAGCCCAGCACCGCCTGCTCCGCCTGGGTGGAGTGGGGCAGCTGCATAGTCAGCAGTTGTTCGTCCGCCATATATAAGCCTCCTTTTGCATGAATGACAATCCCTCCGTCACGGCAGAGCCGTGACACCTCCCTTTACACAAGGGAGGCTTTTATTTTTCCTCGATGACCAGGACGTAGACCGTGCCGCTGACCTCATAGCCCAGCTTGGCCTTGACCTCGTAGCTGCCGAAGCTCTTGATGGGCTGGTCCAGCACCAGCTTCTTGCCGTCCACCGTCAGGCCGTACTGGGCCTGGAGGGCGTCGGCGATGGCCGCGCCGGTGACGGCGCCGAACAGCTTGCCGCCCTCGCCGCCCTTGGCGGCGATCTTCACCTGGCAGGCCTTCAGCTTCTCGGCGATGGCCTGGGCCTCCGCCCTGGCCTCGGCATCGGCCTTGGCCTTGGCCTTGGCCTGGAGCTTCATGGTGTTCACCGCGTCGGCGGTGGCCTCCACGGCCAGGCCCTTGGGGATGAGGAAATTGCGGGCGTAGCCCTCGGCGGCCTCAATCATCTGGCCCTTCTTGCCCTTGCCCTTCACGTCCTGCTTCAAAATGATCTTCATAACAGTATATCTCCTTTTCTGTCAGTTTTCAAAATACCGGTCGATGGCCTCCAGCAGCTTGGCGCGGGCCTCCTCTACGGTGATATTGTCGGCCTGCCCTCCGGCGGTGGTGGAATTGCCGCCGCCGCCCAGCGCCTCCAGAATGACCTGGACGTTGACCTCGCCCAGGGAGCGGGCGGACATATAGACGCCGTCGCCCTTCCGGTAGAGGACGAAGCTGGCGCGGATGCCCTTGAGGGTCAGCAGCTCGTCGGCGGCCTTGGCGGCGGTGACGCGGTCACATTCCTCGTCCAGCGCCACCACGGCAATGTCGTCGTGGTACAGCTCCGCCTGGCGGATGATGGCATAGCGGGCGATCATGGAGTTCAGGTCGCCCTGGAACATACGCTGCACGTCCTGGGTGTCCGCGCCCAGGCGGCGGAGGTAGGCGGCGGCCTCGAAGGTACGGCCGCCGGTGCGGTTGGTGAAATTCTTGGTGTCCAGCACGATACCGGCCAGCAGCGCCTCGGCCTCGCATTTCAGCACGTCGCCGGGCTCGACCAGGTACTGCATCAGCTCCGTCACCAGCTCGCTGGCGGAGGAGGCGTAGGGCTCGTGGTAGTTCAGGGCCATCTTCTCGATGTAGCTGCTGCCCCGGCGGTGATGGTCGATGACGGCCACGCGGTTGCAGGTCTCCAGCATCTGCTCGGACTCCACGCTCTCGGGGCGGTTGGTATCCACCACCACCAGCAGCGCGCCGGGCTGGCACTTCAAAAAGGCGTCCGGGCCGGAGATGGTGACGCCGTTGTACTCCGGCTGCTGGGCCAAACGGCGCAGGACGGGGTGGGCGGCGTTGTTCTCCGTGTCGATGACGATCTGGCAGGGCTTGCCCCGCTTGCGGGCGATGGCGCAGATGCCCGCCGCCGCGCCCAGGCAGTCCATGTCGGCGTACTTGTGGCCCATGACGTAGATCTGCCTGGCCTCGTCCATCAGCTCGCCCAGGGCGTTGGCCATGACCCGGGACTTGACCTTGGTGCGCTTTTCGGTGCTCTTGCTGCGGCCGCCGTAGAACTCGAAATTCGTTCTGTCCTTTACCACGGCCTGGTCGCCGCCGCGGCTGAGGGCCATCTCCAAAGCCAGGGAGGCGTTTTTGAACAGCTGCTCAAAGCTGTCCTCGTCGCGGCCCACGCCGATGGACAGCGTGGCGGACACGCCCTCGCCGGCCTGGACCTGACGCACCTTTTCCAGCACGTCGAACTTGCTCTCCACGAAGCCGGTGTAGTCCTTCTCCTCGAAGAGGAAGAGGTAGCGGTCGCGGTCGTAGCCCAGCAGCAGTCCGCCGGAGTCCGCCGCCCAGCCGTTGAGCTGCTCCTCCAGGGCGGCCTGCAGGGCGGAGCGCTTGTTCTCCGGGCAGGCCTTGGTCAGCTCGTCGTAATTGTCGATCATGAGGATGGCCACCAGGGGCTTTGTCAGCTCCAGGGTCTGGCGCATCTCCTCCTTCTCCGTGACGTCCATCCAGTAGGTGGTGGCCAGGGTGGGCTGCTCCACGGTGTCGTCCTCCGGGCGGCCCAGCGCGCCGAACACACGGTAGATGCGGTCGTTCCAGCGGAGCAGGCCGGGATACTCCTGCTTACCCTCCAGCAGCCAGCGGTAGCTGAAATCAGGGATGACGGTGTCCACCGCCGTCTCGAAGATCCTGTCCTTCTGGGCGGTCAGGGACAGGAACATATCGTTGCACCACAGGATCTCGCTGGTGTTCACGTCAAAGACCAGCATGGGCAGGGGTGCGTAGAGCATATTGCTGGAGCGGGCGGTGTCCATGCCGCCGGAGACCCGGTCCATGTACTGGCGCACGGAGGCCTGGGCCATCTTCGTGCGGCTGCGGCCCACCATGATCACCAGGATGGCCACGATGCCCTCCGCCGCCGCCAGCAGCGGCTCGAAGGGGATGGTGACAGCCACGAAGGCCACCAGGCACAGGCTGTAAAGGGCCATATTGGTGCGGAAGCCGCGGATGATCTTTTTGCTCAAAAGGCATTCCTCCTTTCGATGACAGGATACAGATAGGAATACGTCTCCAATTTAATCAACTGATTATAGCATAAAACCGGGCCGGGGACAATACGGTTTTCCACAAAAGGACGGGGAATTTTCCCGTGTCGAAAAAGGACGCGAAGTTGGGGGTATACAAATGAAACTTTCTGTGGTATACTCTTTGAAAACCGCCGGATACGGCGCGTGGTTTCTGGTTGTTTCGCGGGGCGTGCGCCCGGCGATCACATACACACAACGGGAGGCAACTCCCCGCACAACGGTTACGGACGGCGGGCGATATGCTGCGCTCACCCCATGCGATGCAGGGCAGACGGGTGAGGCAGAGCGCCTTTGTTTTGCTGCTGTCTTTTTCACCCGACGGGCCGGGCCGCATCTCGAATTTGAAAAGGAGCATCTATATCCCTATGGCAGAAAAACTGAAAATCATCCCCCTTGGCGGTCTGAACGAGATCGGCAAGAACATGACCGCCTATGAATACGGCGGTGAGATCATCGTGGTGGACTGCGGCATGGCATTCCCCGGCGATGATATGTACGGCATCGACTGCGTCATCCCCGACGTGACGTATTTAGTGAAGAACCGCACCCGGCTGCGGGGACTGTTCATCACCCACGGACACGAGGACCACATCGGTGCGATCCCCTATGTGCTCAAGCAGATCAACCTGCCCATCTACTGCACAAGGTTCACGGCGGGGCTCATCAAGCTGAAGCTGCAGGAGCACGGGCTGGTCAGCTCCACAAGGCTCATCACCGTTGAGCCGGGGCAGACCGTGCGGGCCGGGAAATTCCAGGTGGAGTTCATCCACGTGAACCACTCCATCGCCGACTCGGTGGCCTTTGCCATCCACACGCGGATGGGGACGGTGGTCCACACCGGCGACTTCAAGATCGACTCCACGCCCATCGACGGCGAGGTCATCGACCTGGCACGGTTCGGCCAGCTGGGCCGGGAGGGCGTTTTGGCGCTGCTGGCGGACTCCACCAACGTGGAGCGGCCCGGCTATACCATGAGCGAAAAGGCGGTGGGCGCTACGTTCAAGCGGCAGTTCACCGGCTGCGACAAGCGCATCATCGTCACCACCTTCGCCAGCAACGTGCACCGCATCCAGCAGGTGCTGGACGCGGCGGCAGCCTGCGGGCGGAAGGTGGCCGTCACCGGGCGGAGCATGGAGAACATCATGAAGGTGTCCACGGAGCTGGGGTACATGAAGGTGCCGAAGAACACGCTGATGGACATCAACCGCATCAAGGGTCTGCCCCTGAGCCAGCAGGTCATCGTGACCACCGGCTCGCAGGGCGAGGAGATGAGCGCCCTGTACCGCATGGCGTTTTCCACCCACAAGCAGGTGGACATCGGCCCGGGGGACAAGGTCATCATCTCCGCCAGCGCCATCCCCGGCAACGAGGTGACGGTGGGACGGGTCATCAACGAGCTGTTCCGCAAGGGCGCGGACGTGGTGTACGACAAGGCGGATATGCTCCACGTCTCCGGCCACGCCTGTCAGGAGGAGCTGAAGATCATCCACGCGCTCACAAAGCCGAAGTATTTTATCCCCGTACACGGCGAGCAGCGTATGCTGCAGATCCATAAGAACCTTGCCATGTCCATGGGCATGGACCGCAAGAACATCGCCATCTGCGAAAACGGCGACGCGGTGGAGATCACCGCCCGCACGATGAAGCTCGTGCCGGGCATGGCGCCCGCCGGCGAGATCTTCGTGGACGGCAGCGGCGTGGGCGACGTCGGCGCCGTGGTCCTGCGCGACCGCAAGCATCTCGCCGAGGACGGCATGGTGGTGGTCGTGCTGCCCATCTCCGCGCACGACGGCTATATGCTCGCCGAGCCTGAGATCATCACCCGCGGCTTCATCTACGTCAAGGAGTCCGAGGAGCTGATGAACGAGCTGAAAACGGTGGTCATGTCCGCCGCCGAGGGTGTGCTGGGCCGCCGCAGCCGTGACATCGGCGAGCTCAAGGGCGCGATCAAATCGGGCGTGAGCAACTACCTGTTCAAAACGACCAAGCGCAGCCCGATGGTCATTCCCGTCATCACAAAGCTGTAAAGAGTCAAGCAAAAAGCAGAGCGTTCCGCGGAACGCTCTGCTTTTTCAAAAGGCGGCGGAATGGCTTGCGTTTTGCGCCCCGGCGTGATAGAAT
>OLOV01003038.1_pt1 | contig 10650 bp, 6 predicted proteins | sample 1672931 | NCBI WGS metagenome assembly OLOV01 (sample SAMEA3136738, study PRJEB25190) | human gut metagenome | biome: human gut; feature: human-associated habitat; material: faeces | place: Austria | collected 2013
CAGATGTCAGTCAAGGACATGGATATGCTCGGCTCGATCACAAAGACGTTGTATCCGGAAATTGCGAAAAAGTATGAAACGACACCGAGCAGAGTCGAGCGCGCCATTCGCCATGCGATAGAGGTCGCGTGGGATCGCGGCGATATCGATACGCTCAATGCCTATTTCGGTTATACTGTACAGAACAATCGCGGCAAGCCCACCAATTCCGAATTTATTGTAATGATCAGTGATAATCTTCGCCTGAAAAACAAACTCTCCTGACAAAAAAGCCCCTCTTCCCGTCCGCCGATGTTTTGGATCGGCTATGGCGAAAAGAGGGGAAATTTTTATGCTTTTTTTGCGGTGGCGCGAATTGCAAGCGCGCCGTCTTTTGCGTATACCTCAATTGTGGTATCGGGGCTTGGGTCCTCCCGCAGGATATAGGCGGCAACCTCGGTTTCAAGGGTACCTTGAATATATCTCTTCAGCGGGCGTGCGCCCATGGCGGGGTCATAGCCCTGCTCAATGATAACCTCTTTGGCATCCTCGTTGACCTTGAGATGCAGCTGTCTGTCCTCAAGGCGTTTTGCAAGCCCTGCAAGCTGCAGCGTCACAATCTTCTTCATGTTGTCCTTTGTCAGCGGGCGATACATGATGATCTCATCCAGGCGGTTGAGAAATTCCGGCTTAAAGCTGCGATGCAGCAGTGCCTCCACGGATGCCTTGGCCTCTGCGCTTATATTGCCGTTTTCGTCAATGCCGCCGAGAATATATTCCGAGCCGAGGTTTGAAGTCAGAATAATGATGGTGTTCTTAAAATCAACCGTGCGGCCCTGGCTGTCCGTGATGCGCCCGTCGTCCAAAACCTGCAGCAGAATATGGAACACATCGGGATGCGCTTTTTCGATCTCATCGAACAAAACAACGGAATACGGTTTGCGGCGCACCGCTTCTGTCAGCTGCCCGCCCTCATCGTATCCGACATATCCCGGAGGCGCTCCGATCAGACGCGACACGGAGAATTTCTCCATATACTCCGACATATCGATCCGCACCAGATTCTTTTCATCGTCAAACAGCGCCTCTGCCAGCGTCTTGGCCAGTTCTGTCTTGCCAACGCCGGTAGGGCCAAGGAACAGGAACGAGCCGAGCGGCCGGTTCGGGTCCTGAATGCCTGCTCTGCTTCTCTGGATAGCCTCAGAGACGACGCGCACGGCCTCATCCTGGCCGACAACACGCTTGTGCAGCGTATCTTCGAGATGCAGCAGCTTGTCGCGTTCGCCCTCCATCAGTCTTGCGGTCGGGATACCCGTCCAGCGCTCGATGATCTTGGCAATTTCCTCCTCCGTGACCTTGTTGCGGAGCAAACTCGTCTCCTTGCTGCTTTGCGCCAGTTTTTCCTCCTGCTCCAGCTGCTTTTTCGCTTCGGGCAGATCGCCGTACTTCAGCTTCGCGGCCTTTTCGAGATCGTAACTCTGTTCGGCAGATTCAATATCGCGGTTGATCTGCTCGATGCGTTCGCGCAGCTGCTGCACGCGGCCGATTGCGTTCTTCTCGTTTTCCCATTTGGCTTTCATGGAGTTGAACGTTTCGCGCTGTTCGGCCAGTTCCTTTTGCAGTTCCGTCAGCCGCGCCTTGGAAAGTTCATCGTCCTCGTTTTTGAGCGCTGCTTCCTCAATCTGCATCTGGATGATCTTGCGGTTGATGACATCCAGTTCGGTCGGCATGGAGTCCATTTCCGTTCGGATCATGGCGCAGGCCTCGTCAATGAGGTCAATGGCCTTGTCAGGCAGGAAACGGTCGGTGATATAGCGGTTCGAGAGCGTTGCGGCGGCAATGATTGCATTGTCTGTGATCTTGACGCCATGGAAGACCTCATAGCGGGATTCCAGACCACGCAGAATGGCGATGGTATCCTCGACGGTCGGTTCCTGCACCAGAACGGTCTGGAACCGGCGCTCGAGCGCGGGATCCTTTTCGATATACTGGCGGTATTCGTCTAGCGTGGTTGCGCCGATGCAGTGCAGTTCACCGCGCGCGAGCATCGGCTTTAGCAGATTGCCCGCGTCCATGGAGCCCTCGGTCTTGCCCGCACCGACAATGGTATGCAGTTCATCGATAAACAGGATGATACGCCCTTCGGACTTTTTGACCTCGGCCAGCACGGCCTTCAGACGTTCCTCAAATTCGCCGCGGTACTTTGCGCCCGCGATCAATGCGCCCATGTCGAGTGAAAAGATCGTCTTGTCCTGCAGGGACTTCGGAACCTCGTTTGCGACAATGCGCTGTGCAAGCCCCTCGACGATGGCCGTCTTACCGACGCCCGGTTCGCCGATCAGCACAGGGTTGTTCTTCGTCTTACGGGACAAAATGCGGATGACGTTTCGGATTTCATCGTCACGGCCGATGACCGGATCCATTTTCTGTTCCCGCGCGCGCTTGACCAGATCCGTACCGTATTTGGCAAGCGCCTCATACGTATCCTCCGGCGTGTCGGACGTTACGCGCTGATTGCCGCGCACCGACTGCAGCGCCTGCAGACAGGCCTCCTTCGTGATCTGGTACGGACGGAACAGATTTTTCAGCGTTGCATCCGCATTTTCAATCAGGGACAAAAACAGATGCTCGACGGAGACATATTCGTCCTTCATCTGCTTTGCGATGTCTTCCGCGCTGTTCAGCGCCGTATCAACGGCACGCGCAACATAATATTTATCTGCCTCACGGCCCGAGCCGGTCACGCGCGGGAGTTTTCCTAACTCTGCATCGACCGCAGCCTCAAAGCTTTCGAGCGTGATACCCATCTTTTTCAGCAGCTGCGGCACAAGGCCGTTCTCCTGCCTCAAAAGTGCGGCCAGCAGATGGATTTGCTCAATCTGCTGGTTCTGATTTTCAATGGTCAGTTTCTGGGCGGCCTGAATGGCCTCCAGAGATTTCTGTGTATAGTTTTGTGCGTTCATAGTTCACACCTCTTCTTCCAACGTTAGCACTCTATACATGTGAGTGCTAATTCACTTTGGCTTCATCATAGACCTGTGCCCGGAATTTGTCAAGAGGGCTTACGGATAAAAATTGTGATATTTTTGTAAACATTTGATCGAAAAAAGTTTTTTCGGATTTAATAGTTATTTAAAAACTTGCCGCTAAGTTTTTTAATAAACCCTTGCTATTATAATCACGCAAGAAGCGATATACACTTTTTCATTTTCCCCTCATATTGATAAAGAATCCCCCGCAGACAAGCCGGTCACTTGTTTGCGGGGTTTCTTTTATATTCCAAAGCAATGACGATTTCTTTCGGTTTTCTCAACGCCCACTAATTCTTCTGGATTAAGAATTATGCGTTACCCTTCAGAATTTCCAGCGCCTGCTTTGTGTCGCAGTCGAACAGTTCGCGTTCTTCTGCCTCGACGAGCAGCAGCGCATCTTCGTGCCGCCGAATGACGGATGAGCCGCCGCGGTCTGCCTCCAGTGCACACAGTTCCGGGAAAAACCGCGACGGAAACAGGCACGGGTTGCCGCGCTTTCCGTTGTGCGCTGCGGCGGTAATGCAGTTCGGGTGTTCCTGCCATGCGTCCACAATGCGTCGTACCGTTCCGGCCTGCAGCAGCGGCTGGTCGGCGACCATGTATAAGATTCCGGCACAGTCCGCCATCGCCCGTGTGCCGAGGCGAATGGTGCGGCTGATGCCGTCCTCTGGCCGGTCGTTCAGAATGGCATCGAAGCCCGCTTGCGAAGCCTCTTCCAGAAGCGAGGGATACTGCGAAACGACCGTGACGCGGACAAATACGCCCGCCGGGATCGCCTCAAGTGCCCGCGAGAACAGGCTTTGCCCGTCAAAGCGCGCGGTCAACTTGTTTTCTCCAAAACGGGAAGCATTTCCGGCTGCCATGAGCAGGCAGCCGATGGGAGGCGCAGAGAATGCAGCCATATTGTGTACTCCTTTAGGAACCGCTGATACCCGCAGACGATGGAATCATCGATTCCTTGTGATTTTCTACAAAACAGTATAGCTATTTTTGCATATTTGCGCAAGAATCATACGATTTTTTCGACATTCACGAAAAAATTCGTTATTCAAAAAGTAGGATAATGCTTTTGCTTTCTCTTCAAATCCGGATATGCTACAATAAAAACAAATAAAAGTGGAAAAATGGCGGATTTCATGCGCAGACGCGTAAAATCCGCCTATAACCCGGCAAATGGAGGTAATCGAATGAACATCGTAGGCAGAAGCGAGGTTCGTGTTGACGCCTTTGACAAGGCGACCGGCCGGACGAAATACTATGATGATCTGGCCCCAAAGGATGCGCTGATTGTCAGAGTCAAGCATTCGACCATTGCACACGGCTTCGTCAAGTCGGTTGACATCAGCAAGGCCGAGAAAATTCCCGGCGTTGTCAAGATCCTGACCTGCTTTGATGTGCCGGACATCCCGTTCCCCACGGCTGGCCACCCGTGGTCAATGGACCCGTCTCATCAGGATATTGCCGACCGGCACCTGCTGAACCAGCATGTGCGCTATTATGGCGATGATGTGTGCGCTGTTATCGCCGAGGATGAGGTTGCGGCTATGCAGGCCGTACGCGCCATTGAGGTCGAATACGAGGAATTGCCGTTCGTGCTCGACGTGCAGAAGGCCATGGAGCCCGGCGCGCCGCAGCTGCACGAGACGTTCCCCAACAACATTCTCAAGCATACGACCGCCTCGGCGGGCAATTATGCCGAAGCGATCAAAGAACCGGGCCTGATCAAAGTCGAGGGCTGGTACGAAACGCCTACCGTACAGCACTGCCACATTGAAAACCACGGCTGCTTCTGCTACGCGGAAAACGGTCGTCTGGTCGTGACGAGTTCCACGCAGATCCCGCACATCATCCGCCGTGTCGTCGGACAGGCGCTGGGCCGTCCGTGGGGCGACATCCGCGTCGTCAAGCCGTACATCGGCGGCGGCTTCGGCAACAAGCAGGACGCGCTCTATGAGCCGCTGTGCGCATGGTGCTGCACGCAGGTCGGCGGCCGCTGCGTCAAGCTTGACTGCTCACGCGAAGAGACGTTTGTCTCCAACCGCGTCCGCCATGCCATCCGCACGCACATCATCTCCTGGCTGCGCAAGGACGGCACCATCGCCGCCAAGAAGGTCGAGTGCTTCTCCAACCAGGGCTCCTACGCCTCCCACGGCCATTCGATTGTCGCCAAGGCGCTCGGCTCCTTTAACCAGCACTATCCCTGCCCCAACTTTGAGGGCGATGCCTATACTGTTTTCACCAACCGCCCGGCGGCGGGCGCCATGCGCGGCTATGGCATGCCGCAGGCGTCGTTCGCGGATGAGTCCCACGCAGAGCAGTGCGCAGAGGCTGTCGGCATGACGCCGCTGGCCTACCGCTGGCAGAACCTGATGAAGCCCGGCTACGTTGACGGCTTCTCGAAAAACGAACTTTATGAGGACTCCTACCGGCAGTGTATGGAAAAGGGCATGAAGGCCATCGGCTATGAAGAAAAGCTGAAGGCCTACGCCAACCAGACCGGTCCCATCCGCCGCGGTATCGGCCTTGCGACCTTCTGGTACAACACTGCTGTTTTCCCCATTTCGCTGGAAACCTCCTCCTGCCGTCTGCAGCTGAATCTCGACGGCACGGTCAATCTGCAGGTCGGCGAAACGGAGATCGGTCAGGGCGCAGATACGGCCTATGCGCAGATGTGCGCGGAGATCCTTGGCCTGTCCGATTATAAAAAAGTACATGTTCTGTCCTGCCAGGATACCGATGTGACCCCGACAGGCCTCGGCGCATACGCTTCCCGTCAGACGTTCACCGCAGGCTTCTCCATCCGGCAGACGTCCGAGCTGCTGAAGCGGAAGATTCTCGAATACGCCTGCGAGGTCACACGTCAGGCAACCTATAACATGGATATTATCGACTCCAACATCGTCCGTATCACCGATGGACGTGTGCTCATGAGCCTGTCCGAGTTGTCCATGACCGCGCAGTATAACCCGGTCCATTCCGAGCATCTGACAGCGGAATCGACCTACACCATCCGCAACAACGCCTATTCCTTCGGCTGCACGTTCGCCGAGGTCGAGGTTGATATCCCGATGTGCAAGGTCAAACTGCTGAACATTGTCAATGTCCACGATTGCGGCAAACTCATTAACCCAGCGCTTGCCGAAGCGCAGGTGCACGGCGGTATGTCCATGGGCATCGGCTACGGCCTGTCCGAGCAGCTGCTGTTCGATGAGAAGACCGGCCGGCCGCTCAACAATAACCTGCTTGACTACAAACTTTCGACCTTTATGGATCATCCGAACCTCGAAGCCGAGTTTGTGGAAAACTATGAGCCGACCTCTGCGTTCGGCACCAAGGCGCTGGGCGAGCCGCCCGCCTGCTCCCCGGCCCCTGCCATCCGCAATGCCATTTATCATGCGACCGGCGTCGCCATCAATCAGGCGCCGATCACACCGCACGTCCTCTTCGCCAAATTCACCGAAGCGGGCTTGATTCAGGACTGAGGGAGGGAACAGACTATGTATGATATGAAAGCGCTCTATGAAGCGTACAGCGTAGAAGAAGCAGTCAAGCTTCGTCTGGAGCATCCCGAAGCGCAGATCATCGCGGGCGGCACGGACGTGCTCGTCCAGATGCGCGAAGGCCGCCGCGCCGGAACCGGCGATGCGTCCCCACGTGAACGCATTGGAGATGGTGAAGCCCATGTAGGCGCTGCTGGCCGTAGCCTCGCCCGCCGTGTACAGGCCGGGGATCACCGCGCCGTCCGCACGGATGACTTCGGCGTTTTCATTGCGGGCAATGCCGCCATAGGTGATGATTTCGCACGGAGTCACGCGAACCGCGCAATACGGCGCGTTGAGCTTCGCCAGCTTGAGGCGGCCAAACTCCGGGTCGTGCCCCGCGTCGCAGTAGGCGTTGTAGTTGGTCAGGGTTTCGCTCAGCGTCGCCGCGTCGAGCCCCATCTTCTCGGCCAGCTCTTCAAAGGTGTCGGCGACGACGAACTCCATATCGAGGCCGCGCTTCACGCCCTTCTCATCCAGAGAGGCCTGATCGCTGATCGCCCAGACGTAGCCCAGACCGTCCCTGTGCATCTGGTCGAACACCGGGCCGTTGAGCTTCTGGGTCATGTAGCCGCTGTCCTTTTCATCGACGAAACGCTTGCCGTTCGCGCCGACGAGCACGGTGTTGTCGCGGCTGATAAAGCTGGAAACGTTCGCCGTGGCAGACGTGCCGTCATGCTCGGCCATGATTTCGTAATCCTTGAGCACGCACATCATGTCGTTGGTGTGGGTCAGCGCCGCGCCGACGTTGCTGGCCATCATAATGCCCTCGCCCGTCGAGCCGGGGAAGCCGATGCCCATCGTGCCCGCCTTCTCCGGGTCAAGGCGCACGGTCAGCTCCGGGTTGTACGCATAGCCGCCGGTCGTGATGATCACGCTGTCCGCGTAGATCAACAGGGTATCCGCGCCGCGAACGGCCTTCACGCCCTTCACAGAGCCATCCTCGTTCATCAGGATCTCCGTGCCCTCGGTCTCAAGCAGCAGCTCAACGCCGGTGCCCGCCAGCGTATCTTCCATCGCGGTGCGCATCGCCGGGCCCGCGCCGTCCACCAGATGCATCATCTGGAGCGGGCCGTAGCCGACGATCACGTTGTCGCTGAAGGGCATGCCCAGACGCTCGCCCATCCAGTCGATCGTCTCGCCGGAGCGCTCGACGGTGATCGTCGTCAGCTCCGGGTCGAGGCGGTAGGAGGCGTTGCTCATCAGGTTGCCGTACATCTCTTCAAAGGTGTAATGCACATCCAGCGCCTTGGTGTACTTGGTCTCATAGCCGCCGACCATGCCCTGGCTGGTCGCGGTCGTTCCGCCGATCTGCGTCAGCTTTTCGAGCAGCACAACGCTCGCGCCGTTGTCGTTGGCCTCGACCGCAGCCGCAACGCCCGCGCCGCCCGCGCCGACAACCACAACGTCCGTCGTCATTTCAATCGTCTCGCCCTCCGCCTGCTCGGCCTTCGGCGCGGCGGTCTTGAGCGCCTCGATGTCCGCGCCCGCCTCGGTCAGCGCCTGCTCGGCGGCGGCGAGGATGGCCTTGCTGGTCACGGTCGCGCCCGTCACGGTATCCACCGCGAGGCTCTGGGCGGCCACAATCGCGGCCGGGATTTTCTCAATCGCAGGGTCGCAGATTCCGGCGGTCTCCGCGTGCTCGACAACCTCAACGGCGGTGATCGCGCCGCCCTCCACGGTCACGGCGACCTTCACCGCGCCGCCGATGCCCTGACCCTCGCCGGTGTACGTTCCGGCCGTCATCTCCGCAGACGCACCGGCGGAGAGCAGCATCATGGCGCACGCCATAATTGCGACGATTTTCTTCTTCATGGTGGTTCTCCTTTCAGTTTCCCTTCGTTCTCACAGGGAGCGACCAAACGGAATCCGAGGATTGATTTTTCTTTCCGTTTCCTGTAAACTATATACAGCGTCATTCCCATTTCCGTTTCATTGTACAATCTCAAGGCGCTTGAGAGTCAAGCCCTTCTTGCAATTTTTTTGACAATCTTCCGTTCTTCCACTCTTCTTTCCCTCTGCACAATTCATATCAGGAGCGTATCGCATGAAAATATCCATCAGCGCGCTTTCCATCGCCTACGGCCTCACCCCGGAAGCCCTGCGTTATTACGAGGAAAAAGGGCTGCTTTCGCCGGATCGAGCCGCCTCCAGCGGCTTTCGGCGCTTTTCCATCGCGGATGTGCAGCGGCTGGGCATCATCAAGAGCCTCCAGCGGCAGGGCTTCTCGCTGGATGAGATCAAGCGGATTCTGACCAAATGCGCCCTCAGCGACCTGATTGTGATGATGGATGAAAAGCGCGCCGCGCTGCGCGAGCAGATTGCCCAGCAGAACGCCGTCTACGAGCGCATGACCAGCGGCACCGATCTGCTGCGCGACTGCCAGCGCCTGCTGATGCAGCCCCGCCTCTGCATGGGCTGCGCCGCCTATCTGGTCGATTTCGATTCGGTTCCCGCGCTGTGGACGGCCGTTCCCAAAATGCCGTTTCTCAAGGATCTGATCGACGCGCTTCCGCTAACCAACTACTGCACCACCGTCCCGCTCGCCCTGCTGAACGGCCAGAGTGCCGCCACGCGCATCGGCATCGTCGCCCCGGTGGAGTTTACGCACGTCATCCATGCGGATTTTTCGCAGATGCGCATGAGTGCCGGGCCGCAGGCCGTCAAAATCATCTTCGACCTGTGCCCTCCGGAGAAGACCTCCCTGCAGCCCGCGATTGATCTGACGCGCGCGTTCATGCAAGCCCACCGCCTCAAGCCCGTCTGCGAGGGATACACGCGCCAGTACGCATGGTTCGTCGATCCCGACGGGCAGATGCGCCACTATTCCGAATTGATCGTGCCGGTGACGGCGGAATAAGTCCGCCATCCTGCTCAGCGCGGCGGGCAAGGCCATTGCGGCGCACATATACGGCAAACAGCTTTAACGCCCGGACAAAATCGCCCTGCTGTCCCTTGTATCTCCCCCGCCGATTCTGATATACTGAATGTATCATAGACGGATTTTTTATGCTTGAACTGATTTCAGAAACCGACTACCGCGAAACGATGGAGAACACCGTCGAGCCGAAGCTGGCCTCGATCCGCGAGGAGCTTTCCTTGCCGCTTGAGGACGGCGGCGCGCTGCACGCCGAGCTGTACGAGCAGCCGACGGCCACGCGCGCGGTCGTCGTGCTGCACGGCTACACGGAGAGCGGCGAAAAATTCCGCGAAATGACGTGGTATTTCCTGCAATCGGGCTTCAACGTCTACGCCATCGACCACCGCGGCCACGGCAGGAGCGCGCGCGCGGTGGATGAAACGTGGCTCACGCATGTCGATCATTTTTCGGATTATGTGCGCGATTTGGAAGCGTTTATGGATCGCGTCGTTCTGCCGCGCGCCCAAAATCTGCCGCTCTGCCTCTACGCCCACTCGATGGGCGGCGCGGTCGGCAGCATGATGCTGCAAAGGCACCCAAAGATGTTCGCGCGCGCCGTTCTGACCGCGCCGATGATTGCGCCGTCGAGCGCGCCGTTCCCGTCGTGGGCAGGCGCGGCGATTGCAAAATTCATGTGCGCCATCGGCAAAACGAGGGAGATGGCGTTCATCGGCAAGCCGTTTGACCCCCAAAGCGAAACGTTCGAGGCCTCCTTCGGCACGGGTCGCGCGCGGTTTGATTATTACGAGCGCAAGCGGCTTGAAAACCGGCATCTGCAAAACTGCGCGCCGACCTACGGCTGGGTCAGGGAGGCAATCGGCGTGACGAAGGTGCTGCTGAACCGGGAGCTGGATCGGCAGATTGAAACCCCGCTCCTTCTCTGTCAGGCCGCGCAGGACACGGTCGTTCGCCTGCCCGAGCAGAACGAATTTGTTTCGCTCCTGCCGCACGCGCAGCTTCGCGCGTTTGACGCCAAGCACGAAATCTACATGTCCGACGACACGGTCATGCGCGAATACGTTCCGGCGGTCATCGGGTTTTTGAGGGGATGACGACGGCCGCGCGGTGCGCGCCTCTACGGGTACGGCGCGGCTTATTGCCTAGCCGGAAAATAACCTACTCAATGAGCTCCCTCCTTGAGGGCGTGGAGCTTGCCGCCCGCTGTGCGGGAGGCAGGCAA
>OLOV01003042.1_pt1 | contig 10631 bp, 14 predicted proteins | sample 1672931 | NCBI WGS metagenome assembly OLOV01 (sample SAMEA3136738, study PRJEB25190) | human gut metagenome | biome: human gut; feature: human-associated habitat; material: faeces | place: Austria | collected 2013
TGCCGTGCTGGCCGGCTCCGATATCATGCAGCACTAGCGTCAGTTGACAAGGGCACACATGGTTTTTCCGGGCCTGAACAGCAGCTGGCTGCGTTATCCTCGTTGATGGGCGTCGGCCCATCTGCCTCGTCTGCCTTGTCATCTGCCGTCCATGCTCCGGGAAAACTCGAAGACCCGCCGGGCGCTCCGGCGCGTTTTTCGCAAGGCAGAGGACGCAGGCAGGCTGTCGCCTGTCAAGGACGATAACGCCGCGAAAGGCGTGCCGGTGCGCTCCGCGGGCATGTGCACCCTTGTCAACTGACGCTATCATAGCACAATTTCTGAAAAAATCAAAATTCGTTTTGCTTTTCAGCATAACGCGCGTAAAATAGTGATGCACTGGAGGTGCAGAGTATATGAATGACGAATTGACAGCCGTTGATATCAAAAAAATGGAGCAGGAGGTCGAATACCGCCGTCTTCAGCTGCGGCCGCAGCTGCTTGAGGATGTAAAGACCGCGCGGGAGTTCGGCGATCTCAGCGAGAACTTTGAGTATAAGGCCGCCAAGCGCGAAAAAAGCCGCAACGACAGCCGCATCCGGTACTTAGAGCGCATGATTAAGACCGCAAAGGTCATTGACGCCAGCTCGAACCCGGACGAGATCGGTCTGTTCGACAAGGTGACGATCTACATCGAAGAGGATGACGAGGAGCAGACCATTGAACTTGTCACCACGCTCCGCCAGAACGCGCTCAAGGGCCTCATCAGCAAGGAATCGCCCGTCGGCAAGGCCGTCATGGGCCACAAAAAGGGGGACCGCGTGACCGTCCATGTGAATGAGAATTACAGCTATGATATCATCATCCGCGACGTGCAAAAGGGCTCGGACGACGAGACGCTCCCCATCAGCAGCTACTAAGGAACCCCAGAATCAGAACTTCCTTAAGATTCCGCTAAGATGTGCCCGGCCGACTTGACGGCCGGGCATTTTTCTGCTTTAATAGGTGCGATAAAAGGGAGTAGCAGGCGGGTTTCCCCCGCGTCGTCTGCGTCAGTACGGCAGAATTCTGCCCGCAGTCGACTGAAATTGTGAGACTTTTACCGAAGCATCGCGTATGCTTGGGTAAAGGTCTTTTCTTTTTATCAAAAAACAAAACAGGAGGATTTTTTGTGGCACAGTTATTTTCAAACATCAGCAATCTCAGCTGGCAGCAGGCCGTGATGTGGCTGATCGGCGGGATCCTGATCTATCTGGCAATCAAACGGGATATGGAGCCCGCGCTGCTGCTGCCAATGGGCTTCGGCGCGATTCTGGTCAATCTGCCGCTGTCCGGCGCGGTGACACAGATCATCGACGGCGTGGAGGAGATCGGCGTTCTGAACGTGCTGTTTGACGCGGGAATCGCAAACGAGTTGTTCCCGCTTCTGCTGTTCGTCGGCATCGGGGCAATGATCGATTTTGAGCCGCTGCTGAACGACCCGAAGCTGATGTTCTTCGGTGCAGCGGCGCAGTTCGGCATTTTCTTCACCTTCAGCCTTGCAGCCCTTCTGGGCTTCCCCATCAAGGATGCGGCGGCCATCGGCATCATCGGCGCGGCAGATGGCCCGACGGCGATCTTCATGGCGAATTTCCTGAAATCCAACTATCTGGGCGCGATCATGGTCGCAGCGTATTCGTACATGGCGCTCGTGCCGCTTGTGCAGCCGCCTGTCATCCGCGCGCTGACCACAAAGCACGAACGGCTGATCCGCATGTCATACCATCAGCACACGGTTACAAAGCGCACGAAGATTTTATTCCCGATCATTATCACCGCCGTCTGCGGCATCGTCTCGCCGCGAAGCGTGGCGCTGGTAGGCTTTTTGATGTTCGGCAACCTCATCCGGGTGTGCGGCGTGCTGGATTCTCTTTCCGAGACGGCGCAGAAGACGCTTTCAAATCTCATTACGCTCTTCCTGGGCCTCACCATCGCCGTGCGCATGCAGGCAGAGTATTTCCTGACAAAGCAGACGCTTCTCATTATGGCGCTGGGTCTGGTGGCGTTTATTTTCGACACAGCGGGCGGTGTGCTGGTTGCGAAGCTGATCAATCTGTTCCTGCCGAAGGAGAAAAAACTCAATCCCATGATCGGCGCCTGCGGCATTTCAGCGTTTCCGATGTCCGCGCGCGTCGTCTACAAAATGGCAATTAAGGAAGACCCGCAGAATTATCTGCTCATGCAGTGCGTGGGCGTCAACGTATCCGGGCAGGTCGCGTCCGTCATTGCGGGCGGTCTGCTGCTGAATCTTCTGGTGTGAGGGAATTATGATGAATTTTGACACATTCTTACAGACGCTGCCCATCATGGGCAAGGGCATGGCCGGGATCTTTCTGGTGACGGGCGTGATCGTGCTGTGCATCCTGATTTTGAGCAAAACGGGCAACAAACCAGAAAAATAAAATCAAACGGTCTTGAATCAACATACAGATGCAGGTATAATAGAGGTACACTTCAAGAAAGAGGGTACTTTTATGTCTGTTGATATGACCAAATGGTGCGAGATCGCAAAGGCCAACATGGGCAAGCGCCCGGCAGGCGAAGGCCGGCTCGGCGGCAAGATCTGCATCGTGACCGGCGCGGCCCAGGGCTTCGGCAAGGGCATTGCGGAGGAGCTGTACAAGGAAGGCGCGACCATCGTCATCGCCGATATGAACGAGCCGCTGGCAAAGCAGGTCGCAGAGGAAATGGGCGAACGTGCCGTCGCCATCGCGGTCAACGTCTCCGACGAGGAATCCGTCGCGAGCATGGTCGCGCAGACGGTCGAGAAGTTCGGCGGGCTCGATCTGATGCTCTCGAACGCGGGCGTCGTCCGCTCCGGCCCTCTGGCGCATGTGGAAAAGAAGGATTTCGACTTCGTCACCAGCGTCAACTACACCGGCTTCTTCCTCTGCGCGAAATATGCCGCCATCATCATGGAGGCCGAGCATGAGGCTGACCCCGAGGCCATGTTCGACATCGTCACGCTGAACTCCAAGTCCGGCCTGGAGGGCTCCAACAAGAACTTCGCCTATGCAGGCTCCAAGTTCGGCGGCATCGGCCTGACGCAGTCGTTCGCGCTCGAGCTGTGCGCGTACAATATCAAGGTCAACGCGGTCTGCCCGGGCAACTTCCTCGATGGCCCGCTGTGGTCCGACCCGGTGCGCGGTCTGTTCGTGCAGTATCTCGAGGCTGGCAAGGTTCCCGGCGCAAAGACCGTCGCGGACGTGCGCCGTTATTACGAGGCCAAGGTTCCGATGAACCGCGGCTGCCTGCCTGTCGATGTGGCGCGCGCCGTCATGTACTGCGTCGAGCAGAAGTACGAGACTGGTCAGGCCATCCCCGTCACCGGCGGTCAGGTCATGCTGAACTGAGGGCCGCGCGATGATCGAGATCGACATTCTGAACAAACTCAACGCGCCCACGCGGGAAGAACGCCTTGCAAATCTCAAAGAGATTCTGAAGACCACCGAATTCCCGCCCATGGTGCCGCAGTACATCAACAATCATATTCATACGACCTATTCGTTCTCGCCCTACTCCCCCACCGCCGCGGTCTATGCCGCGCGGATGGAAGGCCTGTGCACAGCTGGCATCATTGACCACGACTCTATTTCCGGCGCGCGGGAATTCCTCGCGGCGGCGGAGCTCGTCGGCATGCCCGTGACCATCGGCATGGAGTGCCGCGTGTCGATGGACGGCAGCGCTATGGAGGGCAAGCGCACCAACAACCCCGACCAGATCGGCGTCAGCTACATGACCATCCAGTCCGTCCCGCACGATAAGATCGACCAGCTGAACACCTGGTTCGCGCCCTATCGTGCAGCCAGAGGCCGCCGAAACCGCGCGATGGTCGAGAAGATCAACGCGCTGCTGGACGGCATCGCGCTGGATTACGACCGCGACGTGCTCCCGCTGAGTGAGGCGAAGGAGGACGGCGGCGTGACCGAGCGCCACCTCATGTACGCGCTGGCAAAAAAAATGACCAAAAAGGCCGGCAAGGGTCAGCCGATGGTCGACTATCTCGCCTCCATCGGTCTGAACCTCAGCGAAAAGCAGAAGGCCCAGATGCTGGATACGGAATATCCGTTTTACGAGTATGATCTGCTCGGCATTCTGAAATCCGCGTTCGTGCCGAAGATCTACATCGACGCGACTGACGAATGCCCGAACGTGCGCGATGTGGCCAAGCTGTGCAAGGATATTGACGCGCTTTTGTGCTACGCCTATCTCGGCGACGTGACGGCCTCCGTCACGGGCGACAAGAAGGCGCAGAAGTTCGAGGACGACTATCTGGACGATGTGATCGCCTGCATCAAAAGCTGCGGCATCCGCGCCGTCACCTATATGCCGACGCGCAACACGCCGGAGCAGCTGGAAAGACTTCGCCGTCTCTGCGGTGAAAACGGCCTGTTCCAGGTCTCGGGCGAGGATATCAACTCCCCGCGCCAGTCGTTCGTCATCCGGGCCATGGAAAACCCGCTGTTTGCCAACCTGATCGACGCGACCTGGAAGCTGATCGAGCACGAAAAGACCGGCTCCGCCATCTGCTGAGCCAAGACGAAAGGGGCATGACACCATGAGAAACCTGTTGGCGTTCGACCTCGGCGCGAGCAACGGCCGCGCGATTTTAGGCCAGTTCGACGGCGAGACAATCACCATGCGCGAACTGCATCGGTTTGAAAACAATTACATTGAGATGAACGGCGTGTTCTACTGGGATCTGCCGTATCTCTACAACCAGCTGAAGCAGGGTCTGCTTGCGTTTAAGAATGCAAATGTCGGCGAACTCGACTGCATCGGCATCGATACCTGGGGCGTTGATTACGGCCTGCTTGACCAAAACGGTCAGCTGCTGTCCAATCCGCGTTCGTACCGCTACGCGGTTGACGCAGATATGGAAGAGGCGTGGAAAATCGTCGATTTTAAGACGCTTTTCGCCCGCACGGGCATCGCAACCATGAATTTCAACACCGTCTACCAGCTTTACCGCCGCAAGCGGCAGCACGACCCCGCATTGGACGCAGCGCAGACACTGCTGATGCTGCCCGACCTGCTGGGCTTCTTCCTGACGGGTGAAGCAAAGACGGAATACACCAACGCAACGACCTCCATGCTCTATAACCCCACCACGAAGGACTGGGATTGGCAGACGATCGACGCGCTGGGCCTGCCGAGGAAAATCTTTACGAAGCTTGACCGTGCGGGCACGCTGCGTGGAAAACTCCGTCCGGAACTGGCCGCAGAACTCGGCATGAATCAGGCAAATTTCGCCGCTGTCGGCACGCACGACACGGCTTCCGCCGTCGCTGCTATCCCCGGCACGGGCAGCTTCGCGTTCTGCTCCAGCGGCACTTGGTCGCTGTTCGGTGTGGAGACGGACGAACCGATTCTGACGGACGCCGTGCGCGACGCGAATTTCTCCAACGAAGGCACGATTCAGGGCGGCTTCCGGCCTCTCAAAAACATCATGGGCCTGTGGCTCATTCAGGAGTGCCGGAGAGACTGGCAAAAGGCCGGCATGAGCCTTAGCTGGAACGACATTGTCGAGGAAGCAAAGAAGGCCGAGCCCTTCCGCTCCATCATCGATCCCGACTACGGCGAATTCTTCGCAGGCGGCCGGATGGTCGAGAAAATTCAGGACTTCTGCCGCAAGACGAACCAGCCGGTTCCCGAAACCGTCGGACAGATCGCGCGCTGCATCTATGAATCGCTGGCGCTCAAATACCGCTGGGCGCTCGAGCGTCTGGAGGAGATCAAGGGCCAGCGCATTGACACGCTGAACATCGTCGGCGGCGGCTGCCAGAACAAGCTGCTCGATCAGTTTGCAGCGGATTCCATCGACCGTCCCGTCATCACCGGCCCGGTCGAGGGCGCGGCCATTGGCAATCTGCTCGCGCAGGCCATGGCGCTGGGCGATATCACGACGATGGACGAGCTGCGCGCCGTCGTGCGCCGCTCCGAGGCCGTCAGCACCTATGAGCCGCATCACACGCCGAAATGGGAAGCCACATATCAGAAGCTGCTTTCCTTCAGCAAGTAACGTGATTCAAAAACGCCGGAAGCGATTGCTTCCGGCGTTTTGAAAAGGAGAATCCATATGGATATTCAAGAACTCGTCCGCGCGCAGCGGGCATATTTTCTCTCCGGCGCAACGCGTTCCTATGCGTTCCGAATGGAGCAGCTGAAAAAATTACAGCAGGCGCTGCGGTCAAACGAAGCGCTGCTGGAGCAGGCCATGTATCAGGACTTCCGCAAGGCCCCCATGGAGGTCTACATGTGCGAAACAGGCATGGTATTGGAGGAAGTGCGTTTTCATCTGAAGCACCTGAAGGGCTGGATGCGTGAGCGCACCGTCCCGACGCCGCTGGCGCAGTTCCCGTCAAAAAGCTTCGTCTCGCCGGAGCCGTATGGCGTTGCGCTGATCATCTCGCCGTGGAATTATCCCGTTCAACTCTGCCTGTCGCCGCTGGTGGGCGCGATCTCCGGTGGCAACTGCGCCGTCGTAAAGCCGTCGGCCTATGCACCCGCGACCAGCGCGGCCATTGCGAAGCTGATTGCCGAGAACTTTGACCCGCGCTATATCGCCGCTGTCGAAGGCGGACGTGCGGAAAACAGCGCGCTGTTATCGCAGCGCTTTGACACCATTTTCTTCACCGGCAGCGTCGCCGTCGGCAAGGTCGTGATGGAGGCTGCGGCCAAGCACCTCACGCCCGTCACGCTCGAACTTGGCGGCAAAAGCCCCGCCATCGTGGATAAAACCGCCGATGTGAAGCTGGCCGCGCGGCGCATCGCGTTCGGCAAGGTCTTGAATGCCGGTCAGACCTGCGTGGAGCCGGACTATCTGCTGATTGAGAAATCGGTCAAACCCGCGTTCATCGAGGCATACAGGCAGGCGCTGCGCGAATTCTTCCCGGACGGCAAAATGGACGAAATGCCCGTGATCGTCTCGGAAAAGCACTTTGCCCGCGTGACGGCGCTGTTGGAGGGACAGACAGCTGTGGTCGGCGGAGAATTTGACGAAAAAACGCGCTTCGTTGCGCCCACGCTGCTGGACGGAGTTTCCCCGGACAGCCCCGTTATGCAGGAAGAAATCTTCGGGCCAATCCTGCCCATGCTGGAATTTGACCGACTGGACGAGGCCATTAATTTCATCCGCAGCCGGGAAAAGCCGTTGGCGCTGTATCTGTTCACGTCTGACAAGGCAGCCGAACGCCGCGTGCTGGATACCTGCTCCTTCGGCGGCGGCTGCATCAACGACACGATCATCCATCTTGCTACTACACACATGCCTTTCGGCGGCGTAGGAAACAGCGGCATGGGCAGCTACCACGGCAAAAAAAGCTTCGACACGTTCACGCACGCACGCAGCATCGTCAAAAAATCGGCATGGCTCGATCTTCCGATGCGGTATCACCCGTATTCGGAGAAAAAACTCGGGCTGGTGAAAAAGTTTATGAAATAGCGCCAGTTCCATGGCCTGCCATCAAATCCACTATGCAAGCCCCGCTGAAGCACGAACGCAGTTGGCAGCGGGTGGAGTCTGCTCCGCCAGCTGGACAAGCCGCTCTGCTTTTAAAAAAGCGTACAGATTCCCGCCATTGCAGCGCAGAGCGGAATATAGAGTAGGAAATGCCACACATGCGCCTTTTTGTTATAGCCGAACATGTGCGGCCCCACAATGCCCTTTACTTCCGGGTAGAACTGCGGAAAAAAGTTTGAGCGGCAGAGCAGGAACCAGTCGAAGAAGAGGATATCGTAGATTTCCATGCAGTAGAGCATAACAAAAAATCGCACAAAGAAATTCCAAAACCCGAATCCGCTTCTGACACCATCTCATGCAGCAAGAACGCCCGCACCTATAAACATCAGAACCGCGATACCTTCTATCAGCCATCCGATGATATGTGCGCCGCGATTTTTTCTTCCGCGCTCTTTTTTGTCCATTTTCCAAATGCCTGGGATTCCATGGACGGAACATAGCCCAGATCCTGATAGCCCAGTTTCAGAAGCAGTCCCATGCTTGCAGCATTTTGCGGATCTGTGAAGCAGACAAATTCCCGGTCAGGCGCTTTCTGATGAAGAAGGTCGATTAGGGCCGAAAGAGCCTCGAACGCGTACCCATGACGATGATATTGATAGGAAAATGTGTATCCAAGAGAAATCGTATTGTCCTTCGGCACGACAACGATCTCGCCGATCATTTCATTCGTTTCCTTTCTCGCCACGGCAAGCATGCAGGGTGCCTCTGCCGACAGCGTATCATGCGCCCGGCGTTCGACCAGTTCTGCGATCTGTGCATAATCTTTTGTCTGGCCCCTCTGATAGCGGGAACAGCGTTCGTTATTTCTACAGTCGAACATGACAGCCGCATCACCGGACATTGTATTTCGCAGATAAAGCCGTTCTGTTTCCAAGAAGACCATTGCCGTTCCCTCCGTCGCTCTTGCTTGAAAAAACAGTATCAACCGCCCCGACTGTCTAGCCGGGGCGGTTTTGGATCACCGGTTCGGGACGATCACGGCCAGAAAGCGCGTGACGGAGCCGGTGTGATTGCGAATGGAATGGGTATGGCCGTCGGCGCAGAATTCCGCGTCGCCGACGTGCAGTTCGCGGCTCTCGCCGTCCTCGGTGACGGTGGCCGCACCCTCTAGGATGTAATACGCCTCGCCGTTCGTCTCGTGCGGGTGGACGCCGACGGATTCGCCGGGCTGGAGCGTGATAACAGCCATCATCTCCGCGCGGCTGCCGAGCTGCTCGGCAGAGAACAGATAGCGGAAGCTGGGGCTGCCGTCGCCGCCGCGGATGTTGTGCTTGACCGCGGTCTGCATGTCATCTTTCATCTGGAACATCGCAAATTCCTCCTGTTATTTATGATATTTGCTGCCCGCCTGAATGGCCTCGGCGCGGTAAAGCTGCTCAAGAGCCATGACGCGGGCCAGATGGTGCGGAAAGGTCATCTTGCTCATGGAAAGCTGAATATCTGCAAGCTTTTTGATTTCCGGCGCGATTCCGAACGACGAGCCGATCAAAAAGCAGGCGCTGGAGCGGCCGCTTCCCTTCGCCTGCCGCAGCGTATCTGCCAGCTGCTCAGAAGACAGCAGCTTTCCCTCCGGCGTCAGGACGCAGAAAAAGCAGCCCTTCGGAAGCTTCGCGCGGATGAGTTCCGCCTCCTTTTGCAGGCCCTGTGCGATCTGCGCGTCGTTCGGGTCCTCCGGCAGACGGCACTCCGGCAGTTCGATCAGCTGAAAGTCGCAATAGGCCTTCAATCGCTTGGCGTATTCCGCCGCAGCCTCGGTATAAAAGCGCTCTTTTTTCTCCTGCTCGCTCAAGGAAAGCAGCTCCTGCTTCTGCTGAGGGGTCACATTTTCAACCCAGCGCTCATACTCCCTTTTATAATCCATTTTTGTTTCCTTTCCGGATCCCGCGATCCCTTTTGCTGTGTTGCCGCCGTATCGAACGCCGCCAGTGCGATGATTTCCTTGAACGCTTCCTTGTCCGAATGTAAATTCATATTTCTTCCTTATGCTGTTCTGTAATCCAAGTTGAACCGTGTCGTGGGAAGGAGCGTCTTTGCCATTTCCGCTTGCAGCACGGTTTGCCCGATGTCGCCCAGTATGTCCGTAACCGTCTTTCTGACACGTGGCGGGTAACTTTTTGCCAAAGATACTATTTTTTTCAGTTCCGGCAGGCTATACCCGTTGAAATATTGGCTTTTGACCCGGTTGTAGATGTCCTGCCCGGTTGTTCCGGGTATGCGTTTCATGTCCTTTATCGCATCGAGCAACCGCAAGTACGGCACAAGGCTTTTATCCGAACAGTCCATGCAGTAGGCTTTCACGCACTCCACGTCCAAGTTCTTGAAACGAAAACGCCGTACCGGATTTGGAGTGGCTATCGTTATGGTCGTGGCGACTTGTTCGGTCAGACCCATTTTATTATAGATGTAAGCCCCCGTGATATAGCCGTTCAGTTTTTCGGTAAGATAACGAAACTGTTCATCCTGATAGACGGGCAGTTTCCCCAACCCCAGCACAGATTTTTTGGGACGGTAGTACGCACCTTTTTCAATCCGCACCAATACCCCTTTGCGGCTCTGTTCGGAGAGCAGCACCGCAACATTGGCGGTCTTTTCCGTTTCAAACGACAAATCCCGGAACGTGAATATACGCCCGGTATCTATCCGTTCAATCTGCCCAAGTATCTCTTTCCTGAATGAAGCCATATTTATGTACTTTGTTTCTATCTGCAAAGATAGTATAATATGTAATTACATGCAAAAACATAACAAATATTTTGCCGAAGATGTTTTTATTTCTCCAACTGTTGGTTGGATATTTTCATCTGCCACGGACAAATCGGGACAGCGCAGGACAAATTCGGACAGCCCTTGCCGCCCGTCCAAATATAGCATATTTAGTCGCTACCTTTGAGCGGGACTATTCCCGTAACCACTAAAATTCCAATTATTTATGGCAAACAGAATGACCCCGCCCGCAGAGGGGCAGGAAAAAGACGTGCTGCTGGTCTTGGATAAACAGCAGGGAAAGGTGAGTGCCGTTAAAGGTATTGACAAGGAGGGCAATTTGCAGACCGTACTACCCACTACCGGACATGGCGGCGAGTTCATGCAG
>OLOV01003045.1_pt1 | contig 10624 bp, 12 predicted proteins | sample 1672931 | NCBI WGS metagenome assembly OLOV01 (sample SAMEA3136738, study PRJEB25190) | human gut metagenome | biome: human gut; feature: human-associated habitat; material: faeces | place: Austria | collected 2013
GAGCTGGCCGAGCCTGCGAGGCCTGAGGGGCTCTTCCCGTTTGCGGTGTAAGAAACAAAAAAAGAGCAGTTCGTGAAGAACTGCTCTTTTTCAGTGCATTTTGGCAATGCCAACGCGGCGAGATTAGTCGCTGACGTAGGGCATCAGAGCCATGTAGCGGGCACGCTTGATGGCAACCGTCAGCTCACGCTGATGGAAAGCGCAGGTACCGGTCACACGGCGGGGAATGATCTTGGCGCGCTCGCTCACGTACTTGCGCAGGCGGGGCAGATCCTTGTAATCAATGTGATCAACGCGGTCAACGCAGAAGGAGCAAACCTTCTTGCGGCCACGATGCATCGGACGAGAAGAACGATCCATAGCCATTGTGGAAACCTCCTTGTTAGAATGATACTTTCGATTTTAGAACGGCAGATCGCCCTCATCCTCAATCAGTGCAAAGTCATCATTGCTGCCGGCAGAATAGCTCGGCGCAGGATTGGCCTGCACAGCAGGACGGGCGGCGGGGGCTGCCATGGGTGCGCCGTAGCCGGCATCACCCATCGGTGCGGCGTTTGCGGATTTGGGAGCGGCAAAGTTGACGTTGTTGGCCACGATCTCAATCGCGGTGCGGTTGTTGCCGTTCTTGTCCTGATACTGGCGGCTCTGCAAACGGCCGTCAATAGCGATCAGAGAACCCTTCTGGAAATACTTGCAGACAAACTCTGCCGTGCGATCCCAGGCAACAACATCCAGCCAGTCAGCCTGACTCTGGCCGTTGGCGTCGCGGCGTCCGCGGTCGCATGCGATGCGGAACGAAGCAACGTTTTTGCCGGTCGTGGTCTGGCGCAGCTGCGGGTCCGCAGCAAGGCGGCCCATAATAGCAACAACATTCAGCATTGGTTTACTCCTTACTCCTCAACAGCAAGAGTCATGCTGCGAAGAACGCCCTCAGTGATCTTGAAAACGCGGTCCAGCTCAGCCGGGAAATCGGGCTCGCTGGTGAAGCTGATCACCGTGTACACACCCTCGGTCTCATCGTTGATGGGGTAAGCAAGACGCTTCTTGCCCCAATCATCAACAGAATCGATCGTACCATTCGCTGCGATCAGGTTCTTGAACTTGTTGATCAGAGCGTTGGAAGCCTCTTCGTCGAGGTTCGCGGTGGTAACCATCATGGTTTCGTACTTAGCCATATTCTGTGCACCTCCTTTTGGACATTAGGCCTTCTCTTTTAACGGAAAAGACAAGGATAACTGTGTGATTTCACACAGCATCTAATTATAGCAAGTTTCCGGCAGCTTGTCAATGCAAAATTTGCCCTGCAGGGCGCAAATTTGCGGACTTTTTCAAAAAATCTTGTACAATCCGTGAAAATGTCCTATTGCTTTTTCCGCCTGCTTTGCTATAATAGGCTTTATAATGCACTACCCTTGCAATAAAAGAAATGGAGCGTTCGTATGAGAATCGTGGTCGTCGGCCTCGGCAAAGTCGGCCGTGCCCTGACCGCCCAGCTTACGGCGGAAAACAATGACATTGTCGTTATCGACCAGAACCCTGACCTGATCGAGGATATTGTAAACATCTATGATGTGCGCGGCGTGCCCGGCAACGGTGGCAGCTATGAGGTCCAGAAGGAGGCGTTCGAGGACGGTGCGGATCTTTTGATTGCCACGACCTCCAGCGATGAGATCAACATCCTTGCCTGCCTTGTGGCGAAAAAGCTCGGCACGCAGCACACCATTGCCCGTATCCGCAACCCGGAGTATGAGAAGCAGTTGCGCTTTATGCGCGATGAGCTGGGCCTGTCGATGATCATCAACCCGGAAAAGACCACCGCCCGCGAGATCGCGCGGGTGCTGCGCTTCCCCTCGGCCATCAAGCGTGAGCAGTTCTGCCGCCAGCGGTTTGAGCTGATCGAATACCGCCTGACCGAGGACAACCCGCTGGTCGGCCTGCAGCTGACAGACCTTTACCGCAACATCCGCGTTAAGATCCTGATCTGTGCGGTCGCACGCGGCAGTGAGACGATCATCCCCACCGGTGCCTTTACGCTGCAGACGGGGGATAAGATCTACCTGACCGCCTCGGCCCGGGACCTTGAATCCTTCTTCCGCCGGCTGAACCTCTTTAAGGAGAAGGCAAACAATGTTATGATCGTCGGCGCAAGCCGGATGGCCTACTACCTCGTCAAGGAGCTGCAGGACATCCAGAAGCGCGTCACCGTCATCGACAGCGATGCGGCCCGCTGCCAGGAAATGAGCGAGAAGTTCCCCGGCGTGCTGGTCATCCACGGGGACGGTGCGGACGCCGAGCTGCTGAGCGAGGAGCGCATCACCGAGATGGACGCCTTTGTGGCGCTGACCGGTCTGGACGAGACGAACATCATTCTGGCAATGTATGCCTCCCAGATGAACTCCTGCAAGGTGGTGGCAAAGATCAACCGCAGTTCCTTTGCAGATCTGGCCACAGCCAAGGGCATGGTGGACAGTGTGGTCTCCACGGCATCGGTTACATCGGAGTCCATCGCCATGTATGTCCGCGCCATGCAGAACAGCTTTGAGTCGGAGAACATCAAGACGCTGCACCGCCTTGTGGGCGGCCGGGTCGAGGCGCTGGAGTTCAATGTGGCCCCGGGCCTGCCCTTCATCGGTGTGCCGCTCAAGGATCTGACGCTGCGCAAGGGCCTGCTGGTGGCAGGCATCGTGCGCCGCAGCGGCCAGACGGTCATTCCCTCCGGCAATGACGCCCTGCAGGAGGGGGACGATGTTGTCATCGTCACCACCGACACGACGCTGCATGCGCTGCGTGACATTGTAAAGTGAGGGCGGCGGCATGAATTATAAAATGGTAGGGTTTGTGCTGGGGCGCATCTTCCTGATCGAGGCGGCGCTGATGCTCTTTCCCATGGGGTGCGCAGCGATTTACGGCGAGTGGGCCTCGATCCCCGCATTCCTGATCCCGGTGGTGATCCTGCTGGTGCTGGGCCTTGCCGCCAGCCTGAAAAGCCCCAAGGACACCAAGATCTACGCCCGCGACGGTCTGGCCATCGTGGCGCTGGTCTGGGTGCTGCTGTCGGTTTTCGGTGCGCTTCCCTTTATCATCACCGGCGAGATCCCGTCCCTTGTGGACGCCTTTTTTGAGATGGTTTCGGGCTTTACGACCACCGGCTCCACGATTTTGACCGATGTTGAGTCGCTGAGCCACGGCATCCTGTTCTGGCGCAGCTTTTCCCACTGGATCGGCGGCATGGGCGTTCTTGTTTTTGCGATGGCGGTGCTGCCCATGACGGACGGCCGCGCCATGCACCTGATGCGCGCCGAGGTCCCCGGCCCGACCTGCGGCAAGATCTCGAGCAAATTGAGCGACAGCGCCAAGATCCTCTACGCCATCTATCTCACCATGACCGTTATCGAGACGGTCATGCTCTGCGCGGGCGGCATGCCGCTGTTTGACGCGCTCATTCACTCTTTCGGCACGGCGGGCACCGGCGGCTTCAGCAACAAGACGCTGAGCGTGGGTGCCTACAACGACCCTTATTTTGAGGTCGTGATCGGCGTGTTCATGCTGCTGTTCGGCATCAACTTCAACCTGTATTATTTCCTGTTGCTCCGCCATTTCCGTGAGGCTCTCGCCTCGGAGGAGCTGCATGTCTATCTGGGCATCGTGGCGTTCTCGACCCTGACCATCACGGCGAACATCGCAGGGCTGTACGACTCTGTCGGCACGGCGCTGCGCACGGCGTTCTTTCAGGTGTCGTCCATCGTGACGACCACGGGCTACGCCACGGTGGACTTCAACCTCTGGCCGACCTATTCGCGGGTCGTCATCGTGATCCTGACCTTTGTGGGCGCCTGCGCCGGCTCAACGGCGGGCGGCTTAAAGGTCTCCCGCGTTATCATCTTCTTCAAGGCGGCGCGGCAGGATCTGAACAAGATGCTGCACAGCCACGCCGTCACCACGGTCCGGTTTGAGGGCAAGCCGCTGGACGAAAAGACTCTGCGCGGTGTACACAACTATTTTAACATTTATATCATGCTGCTGACGCTGTCGGTGCTGCTTGTCTCACTGGACGGCTTTGATGTGGTCACGACCTTTACGGCAGTCGCAACCTGCCTGAACAATGTCGGCCCCGGTCTGGAGCTGGTCTGCCCGATGGGCAGCTTTGCGGAATTTTCCGCCCCGGTCAAGCTGCTGCTGGCCTTTGATATGCTGGCAGGCCGCTTGGAGCTTTACCCGATGCTGGCACTGTTTGCCCCGCGCCTGTGGCGCAAGCGCATCAACGCGATGCACGAGGCGAGAGCAAAATAAGTACGAGAGTTTTGTTCCTTTTCTTGCAAGAAAAGGAACCGAAAAGAACTCCAAACGAATAAAGAAAAATGCGGGAGACTGCCGGTAAAAGGGCAGTTTCCCGCGTTTTGTTACTTACTCTACGAATAGCGAATCGTCCCCATACCGCCCAATATGGGACGGGTCTTTCTCGGAATAATACAAATTGCCCAGCACTTCTTCCGGGGCGTTGTCGGCCAGGTAGCGCGCGTGCAGCTCGGTGGCAAAATGGGTGCCCTGCAAAATTTGCAGTGTGTCCGTGTAGCTGGTTCCGTCGATCTCATATTTGACCGTGATGATGTAGACGTAATCGGTGTTGTCCCCATTGACAGAGTAGGAGGTGTGCTCCTTTGCTTTCATGTCGGTAATGCGGTAGGCGTCCGGCAAAATCACGCTGGTGTAGGTATGCTGGCGGTAAATATCCACCCCCAGCACAATAAGGATGGAAAACAGTATGCCGATCCCGCAGACGGCCAGCGCCGCCAGCAGCGCCTTCTTGTCGGATTTGGTAATTTTCAGCTTCATGCGGCGGGCCTCCCACAGTGTTTTCTCTATTATACCATACACCGCTGCCTATGTCTATTTCCCGCCGCGCCCGCATACCTTGTACCAGACCATAACAGGGGAGGGGCTTGCCATGCGGCGCAATGCAAACCGGGAGGAACGAGGCGGGCGGCTGCTGTCCGCGCTGGCTGCGGCGGTGCTGCTGACGCTGCTGCTCGGCATTATTCATCGGCTGTACCACTGTGAATATACCGATACCGACACCCCCAACGACTGTTTTGCCGTGTCGGCTGCCACCGGGGAGACGGCGCTGCCCAAAATGGTCTGCCTGACATTCGACGATGGGCCGAGCAAAAACACCGTGCCGATTCTGGAAATCCTCGATCGGGAGCAGGTCCCGGCCACCTTTTTTGTCTGTGCGCAGGACGCCAACGAGCGCTATCTGCCGCTGGTGGCGGACATTGCGGCGGCGGGGCACCAAATTGCGCTGCACAGCGCGACACATCAGTACTCGAAAATTTACGCGAGCACCGATGCCTTCTGGCAGGACATCAAGGCGCTGCGGCAGGCGCTGGAGCCCTATGTTGACGTCGGCGGTATTGACTGGCTGCGCTTTCCCGGCGGCAGCACAAACACGGTCAGCCACCGCTACGGCGGGCGCGGCATTATGAAAACGCTCAAGGCGCAGGCCGAACAGAAGGGCTACCACTGGATCGACTGGAATGTCTGCGCGGAGGATGCCACCGCCAGCCACCCCGATGCGGCGCAGATCCTGCGCAATATCCGCCGCGATGCCGAGGGGCACGACCTCTGCGTGGTGCTGCTGCACGATACCAAGGCCACCGGCCAGACCGTGAAGGCCCTGCCGGACATCATACAATGGTTCCGGGAGGAGGGCTATACCTTCTGTACGGTCGCACAGATGCAGGCTGTCAAGGATGAGGTAAGCCAGCCAAAGGAACAGGCAACCGGGTAACACAGGCGGCGCGCCTGACGAAAGGTCCCGCATAACACCCGCCAGAGGCTTTATTCTGGTAAGAAAAGGGGCACGCCTATGTAAAATTGTACAAAATAAACAGCAAATCCTTGCAATGTGGAACAAAACGGGGTATAATGTACAAGAATCGCGTGAAAGGCTAAGGCGGGAGGGAGAAAACACCATGCGCAAAACGGAAAGCCAGAAGATCGCGCTCTGCGGTATGCTGGGGGCGTTGTCGGTGGTGCTTCTGCTCATCGGCAGCGCCTTACAGATCGGCACCTACGCTGCGCCGATGCTCGCGGCTTTTCTGCTTATTCCGGTGCTGGAGGACTACGGCCCGCGCTATGCGCTGACTCTCTACGCGACGGTGTCGATTTTGGCTGTGTTGTTTGTGCCGGAGACCGAGCTGGCGTTTTTCTATGTGCTGGTCATGGGGTATTACCCTGTGCTGCGTGTGAAGCTCAACACGATAAAAAGCAGGTGGGTGCGCTGGATCATAAAATTTGCTGTATTCAATGCGGCCACGGTGCTGGTCTATCTTTTGCTGTTTGCATTGCTCGGTCCCGCTGTTCTGGACGAACTGCTGGCCGATGGAACGGCCATGCTGGCGGCGCTTTTGGCCGCGGGCAACCTGTCCTTCTGGCTGTGCGACCGGGCGCTGGCCGCACTGACGCGGTATTACCATCTGGTGGTCAAGCCAAGACTGAAAAAGAAGTTTTGATTTTGGAAGGAGAAAAACATGTGGTACGATGAAGCGGTAGTTTATCAGATTTATCCGCTGGGCCTTTGCGGTGCGCCGCTGCAGAACAGCGGCGACCAGACCCAGGCCGGGGAGCATCGCCTGCTGCGTGTGCTGGACTGGGTGGAGCACATCAAGAAGCTGGGAGCAACCTGCGTGCTGTTCAACCCGCTGTTTGAGAGTGACGCCCACGGCTATGATACCCGTGACTACAACAGGGTAGACTGCCGTCTTGGCACCAATGATGATCTCAAGCAGGTCTGTGCGGCGCTGCATGCGGCGGGCATCCGGGTCCTGCTTGACGGTGTTTTCAACCATGTGGGGCGCGGCTTCTGGGCGTTCCGCGATGTGCAGGAGAAGCGCTGGGACAGCCCCTATAAGGATTGGTTCCATATCAGCTTTGACGGCAACACGAATTACAATGACGGCTTCTGGTATGAGGCATGGGAGGGCTGCAACGAGCTGGTCAAGCTGAATCTGCAGAACCCCGATGTCAAGAACTACCTGTTCGATGCCGTGCGCGGCTGGGTGCGCGACTATGACATTGACGGTCTGCGTCTGGATGTGGCCTACTGCCTCGATCTCGGCTTTTTGGCGGAGCTGCGCGGCTTGGCAAACAGCATCAAGCCGGGGTTTGTGCTGGTGGGTGAGACGCTGCACGGCGATTACAACCGCTGGATGAACGACCACGCCTGCCACAGCGTAACGAACTACGAGTGCTACAAGGGGCTGTATTCCAGCTTCAACACCGGCAACATGCACGAGATCAGCTACAGCCTGAACCGCCAGTTCGGCGCGGAGCAGTGGTGCCTGTACACGGGTAAGCACCTGCTCAGTTTTGTGGATAACCACGATGTAACGCGCATTGCGACGATCCTGACCGACAAGAGCTGCCTTGCGCCCCTCTACGGGCTGCTGTTCGGTATGCCCGGTGTGCCGGCAGTCTACTACGGCAGTGAGTGGGGCATGGAGGGCGACAAGAAAAACGGCGACCCGACGCTGCGCCCGACCATTGAAAAGCCGGAGGAAAACGACCTGACCGCATGGATCGCCGCGCTGGCCCATGCCCGTACAGGCAGCAAGGCACTGTGTTGGGGCAGCTACCGCAATGTGCTGGTGCAGCCCAAGCAGCTTATCTTTGAGCGCCGCGTTGACGGCGAGCGCGTGCTGGTGGCCATCAATGCGGACAGCAGCCCGTTTGACGCCCACTTTGACGCCGGCTGCGGCCGCGCGGTAGACCTGATCACCGGGGCCGACCACGACTTCGGCGGCGGCAGCAGGCTGGAGCCCTTTAGTTGCTATTTCTGGAAATGTGAGCGGTAATACGATATAAAAAAGGCACCTGCCGGGGAATCGGCAGGTGCCTTTTTGTGCCATGTTGCAGGGGGTGGTGTCCGTGACGCCCCGCGGGGCAGGCCACCCTACAATGTACGAATAAAGGGGCAGCTCCTGTAAAGCCTGCGGGCCGGGCATGCCCGGCCCCTACATGCCAAGCGCTATCACAGGTTCGTATATCCCATCAGCTTTTCATCCACCACGGCGGCGGTGTCGCGGCCCTCGCGCAGGGCCCAGACGACAAGGCTCTGGCCGCGGCGCATATCGCCGCAGGCAAACACCTTCGGGTCGGCAGTGGCGTACTTCACATCGGCCACCGTGCCGCGTGCCGTCAGCTCCACGCCGAAGGCGTCCGCCACATACGGCTCACAGCCGGTAAAGCCAGCCGCGATCAGCACCAGATCACAGTCCACCGTATATTCCTCGCCGGTGGGGACCATCTGGCGGCGGCCGTCTACGACCTCGCTCTTCAGCTTGGCGATCAGCGCACCGCAGACCTGCCCGGACTCGTTTTTGTAAAATTCCTTCACAGTGGTCTGGTAGACGCGGGGGTCATTGCCAAACAGGGCGATGGCCTCCTGCTGGCCGTAGTCGGTTTTCAGCACACGCGGCCACTCGGGCCAGTCGTTGCCGGGGGCACGGGCAGCGGGCGGGCAGGGCATCATCTCCAGCTGGGTAACGCTCTCGCAGCCTTGGCGAATGGCCGTGCCCACGCAGTCGTTGCCGGTGTCGCCGCCGCCGATGACCAGCACCCGCTTGCCCGCAGCGGAAACGGCCTTGCCGTCCGCAAAGTTCGAGTCCAGCAGACTGCGGGTCACGCTCGTCAGGTAGTCGACGGCGAAGTAGATGCCCTGCGCGTCGCGGCCGGGGACGGCGACGTCACGCGCCTGCTTCGCGCCGCAGCACAGCACCACGGCGTCGTAGCGGGCCTTCAGCTCCTCGGCGCTGACGGTGCTGCCAACATCGGCATTAAAGATAAACTCGATGCCCTCATCCTGCAAAATTTTAACCCGGCGGTCGATGACCCACTTCTCCAGCTTCATGTTGGGGATGCCGTACATCAGAAGGCCGCCGGCGCGGTCCTCGCGCTCATAGATCGTCACCTTGTGGCCACGCTTGTTGAGCAGGTCCGCCACCGAAAGCCCTGCAGGCCCCGCGCCGATGACAGCTACCGTCTTGCCGGTGCGCGCCGGGGGCGGTACAGCGTGGATAGCGCCGCTCTCATAGCCGTATTCCACGATGGCACGCTCGTTTTCCTTGACAGTCACGGGATCGCCCGTGACATTGCCGCAGGTGCAGGCAGCCTCGCACAGGGCGGGGCAGACCCGGCTGGTAAACTCCGGGTAGCGGTTTGTGGCAATCAGGCGGTGTACAGCCAGATCCCACTTGCCCTGATAGACCAGATCGTTCCATTCAGGGATGAGGTTGTTCAGCGGGCAGCCGCTGAACATCCCGCCCAGCTGGACGCCGCTCTGGCAGAAGGGCACGCCGCAGTCCATGCAGCGCGCACCCTGCGCCTGCTGCTCATCGGTGTGCAGCGGAAGATGAAACTCGTTGAAATTCTGGATGCGCTCCTCGGGCGGCAGCTCCAGGCTGGTCTGCCGTGCAATCTCGATAAATCCTGTCGGTTTTCCCATTGTAGTCTGCCTCCCTTATTTTGTGTTTTTCATGGCGTAGAACGCTTCCATCTGCGCCTGCTCGCTGTCCTCGCCCTTTTCTTCCATCTGGGCGATAAGGCGCAGCATCTTGTCGTAATCGTGGGGCAGGACCTTCTTGAACTTGGGCAGGTATTCGCCAAAGTTGTCAAGGATGTGTCTGCCGCGCGGCGAGCCTGTCAGCTCGACATGCTCACGGATAAGATCCTTCAGCAGCGATACATCGTACTTATGCTCAACAGGCTCCAGACTGACCATGTCCTTGTTGACGCGCTGGTAGAAGTCCCAGTCCTCGTCCAGCACATAGGCGATGCCGCCGCTCATGCCGGCGGCAAAGTTTTTGCCGGTCTTGCCTAAGACTACCACCGTGCCGCCGGTCATGTACTCGCAGCCGTGGTCGCCCACGCCCTCAACAACGGCGATGCCGCCTGAGTTGCGCACGCAGAACCGCTCGCCCGCGACACCGTTGATAAATGCCTTGCCGCCCGTGGCACCGTAGAGTGCCACATTGCCGATAACGATGTATCGCATCAAATTGGGGATGCCAAACCGGGGATGTCGCGCACAAAAGCGCTCCACCGCATCATACATTTTCTTCAAAAGGAAGTCCTCCTATTCGATTCTTTCGCCTTATTGTAGCCGAACGGTAGAGAAAAGTCATTACTTTTCTTTGAATTTTTCCCGTTTTTTCAAAAAAAATATAAATGAAGGCTTTCAACCGATTGACGAACTGCCCGGTCTGACCTATAATGCTGAAAATGGAAATTGTATGCACAAGGAGGCGCTGTGCCATGGGCGGAAAATGTGAAAACTGCGTCTACTGCTCCTACGATGAGGAGTACGACGACTACATCTGCGAAATGGATCTGGACGAGGACGAGATGGTCCGGTTCCTCACCGCTCGGGCGGACAGCTGCCCCTATTGGCGACCCGGAGACGAGTACATCACCGCCCGGAAGCAATAAAAACAATACGGCACCGGCTTTTGCCGGTGCCGTATGTTTTTATTGCGGCTTAATAGGATTCTCAATGTCAACGACGCCCAGCTTGCCGTCGGCATTGCTGATGGTCGGATTGACGGAAAAAAGCTCGCTGTCATAGCAC
>OLOV01003047.1_pt1 | contig 10621 bp, 10 predicted proteins | sample 1672931 | NCBI WGS metagenome assembly OLOV01 (sample SAMEA3136738, study PRJEB25190) | human gut metagenome | biome: human gut; feature: human-associated habitat; material: faeces | place: Austria | collected 2013
GCGCCTGTTCCTGCTGGGCGGCCTCGTCCTCGCGTTCGCGGATAAAGCGGTATTTATTTGCCAGACCTGCATGGGGCAGACCTGCGCTATCAATATCCATAGCAAAAGCAAGCGGATGCACCGCCTCGACCTCCTTCAGCCGTTCCTTCACCACTTCGACCGCCCAAGGCTTCAAGGTAGGAATCCCCCAGCCGCCATTCTCCCGAATTGCCTCCAGCGGCTCATAAAAATTTTCTGCCTTAGGGCCGCCGCCGCCAAACGCCAAAATCCCTGCCGCCTTTGCGCCGAGCATCACCGCATCGCAATACAGCCTGTCAGTCATATCCTCTGTATAGGTATACGGAATCAAGCCGATGGGCGCAACGAAAATCGGCGCAGCAAAGGTTTCCCCAAAGAGTGAAATTTCCATATTTCGCTCCTGATTGCCACCTGTGACATCCATTTCCAGCTTTACATGCTCCCCAAGCCATGCCACATTCCGCTGAAAGGTGCGAGAAGCCCCCTTCCCGGCAGGTCCCGGCATCACGCCCTTGCAGGCAATGCCGTTACATTCGGGGCAAACCCTGCATCTGGGTGCCATTCTTTTTCTTGCGTTTTCCAGAACCTCCTGATAGGTCATGTTCTTCCCCTCCTAAAAAACTTCCAAACTCTTTCTCTGTCTTTTTCAAATTCCATCAAATTCCGTCTGGGCAAATCATAGCACATCTTTCCCCTCCTGCAAACAGAAATTTGCTTTTCTTTCGATAAAATGCTACACTGATAAAAACCGAACCGAAAGGAGCAACTTCATGCTGATTTATATTATTCTGATGCTTGCGCTTGCCTATTTTTTTCAAAAGGAAGGGCAGAAGCTTTTAGCGGGAAAATCCAAGCTTCTGGCGGAATTCTGTCAGGATGCCTACGCAACAAAAACCGCCCTCAGCACCCTGCGGATTCTTTGTCTGTCCTCTGCTGTCAGCGGCTTCTGGATGCTGATTGCCTTCCTGCTTTCCAAAACCATCCATAAATTTCTCACGCCCTTTGCCCTGCTTTCCATCCTTTGCTACAGCATCGGATTCATCCTTGCCATGCTGCGGCTCAGAAAGCTGTAAACAAAAACCGAAAGAATCTCTTCCTTAAAATAAAATAGAAATTCTTTAGGTGTGTCCCAGTAAGAAAACATGAAGAAAATGAAATAGCTGAAAGCCTGCGGATACAAGGAAGTTTCCCGCAGGCATCCTTTGACTTAGGCTGTCAAGGGGAACTGACACAGTAGCCGTCGCTTTCAGCATTTTAGGATTCAAGGTTTCTTATTTGGGCGCACCTTTCAGGGCGGCTTTTTTATTTGGGTATCCCCAAATTTTGCAAAAGAAAATGCCCCGACCGATACGAAATCAGCCGAGGCATCTTCTTTTATTATAGTTATATGTCTAAAGTAACAACTTAAAAGGGATGCGGCTATGGGCTCAGCACAGCCGCAAAAAAAGAGTTATGAAGGAGATTTTGTCTTGCTAAATCCTGCTCCCTCTTTAGAGGGGAGGGGCGGCTGCAAATCCGACTCCACAGCCGCTGTGTATCTCAAAAGTGAACACTTATGTTCATCAAGCTTTTGTTTATCCTTTATCTTTTGTATTTATACTGTTGATTTTTATTTATTGGGAATATGAATTGCTCTTTTCTCTGCTGCCAGAGCCGCTTCTCTCACCGCTTCGGTTACGGTAGGATGCGCATGGATTGCCGCAATAATATCCTCTACGGTCGCTTCCATACCGATGGCCAGCGCACATTCACCAATCAGATCTGTTGCTCTGGGGCCAAGAATATGTACCCCCAGAACCTCTTTATATTCTGTCCCGATGATGAACTTAATGCTGCCAACGCCGCCGTTCATAATCAGAGATTTACCGTTTGCCATCAGGGAATTTGCCTACCTGATATGCAATGCCCAATTCCTTGGCTTTTTCTTCTGTCAGACCAACGCCTGCAAATTCGGGGTCCGTATATACACAGGAGGGGTTGGTTGCACCATTGTAAACCGCATTTTCTCCCAGTGCATTTTCCGCTGCCACTTCACCCTGTGCAGATGCAACGTGCGCCAGCATAACCTTGCCCAGACAGTCACCGATGGCATATACATTGGGTACATTTGTTTCCATTTTATCGTTGACTGTGATACGACCTCTGTCATTCGCAATGCCTGCCGCATCTAAATTCAAGGCTTCTGTGTCCGTTCTTCTGCCGACAGCAACCAGTACCTTTTCTGCTTCAAAGGGCTGCACCTTGCCGCCAATTTCCACATTCACCTTTGCGCCGACTGCCGCCGCTTCTACAGACTGCACCTTTGCGTCTGTCATAATCTTTACGCCTTTTGCCTCCATCAGCTTGCGCAGCTGTGCTGTCAGCTCGCCATCCATCATGGGCAGCAGCTTAGGTGCAGCTTCTACCACCGTTACCTCTGTACCGAATTTGGAGTACGCAGTTGCCAGTTCGATACCGATTACGCCACCGCCAATGACCAGAAGGCTTTTGGGAATTTCTTCAAAAGACAAAGCGCCTGTCGAATCTACGCAGTTTGCATTTTCCTTTACCCCGGGAATGGGAGGCACCGCGGGGACGGAGCCTGCTGCGATGATGATTTTATCAAATGTCATGTTTTCCTTTGTACCGTCCTTTTTCAGGACAGCCAGAGTATCCTTGGATGCGAAGGATGCTGTTCCCTCCACAACCTGAATCTTATTTGCCTTCATCAGACCGGTCACACCGCCTACCAGCTGTGCGGTAATGGCATTTTTCTTTGCCTGCACCTGTTTCCAGTCTACATTTTTCACTTCAATATGGATGCCGTATTCCGCCATTTCCTTTGCTTCTGTCAGCGCCTCTGCCGCATGCAGGATTGCCTTTGTGGGAATACAGCCGACATTCAAGCAGGTGCCGCCCAATTTATTCTTTTCAATCAGCGTTACCTTGCCGCCCAGCTGTGCCGCTCTGATGGCTGCCACATAACCGCCGGGGCCGCCGCCGATGACTGCCACTTTTGTTTCGCCGGCAGGCTTTTTCTCTGCCGCAGGAGCGGCTGCCTGTACGGGTGCTGCCTGTGCGGGTGCTGCTCCAACCTGCTCGCCTGCTTCGCCGATATATGCCAGGAGCCCCTTTACGGGTACATCCTCGCCTTCCTGTGCCACAATTTTAATCAGTGTGCCTTCTGCTTCTGCTGTCACCTCACTGGTCAGCTTATCTGTTGTAATTTCCAGCAGAACATCGCCAACCTTTACGGCATCGCCTTCCTGCTTTACCCATTTGGAAACCGTGCCTTCTTCCATTGTCAGCCCAAGCTGAGGCATTTTAACCTCTACTGCCATAGTCTATTCCTCCTGTCTGTTCAGGTTCCTTTTCTTGATTTCTGTCTCCTTTTTCTTCCGATGTTACAGCAGAATCTGCATGGGATGCTCCATCAGATCCCGGATAGCCAGCTCAAATTTTGCTGCTGTCGCACCGTCAATCAATCTATGGTCGAATGTAAAGGAAATGCGCATGAACTGTCTCTTTGTGATGTTGCCTTCTGCATCCATTACCAGCTCATCCTGCACTGCGCAGACACCCAGAATGCCTGCATCCGGCTGATTGATGATAGGATTAAAAGTTTCTACGCCGAACATACCCAGATTGGAGATGGAGAAGGTAGAGCCCTTATATTCATCCATCGACAGCTTATTTGTTCTTGCACGCTCTGCCAGATCTCTCGCCGTTTCGGAAATTTCACCCAGACTCATCTTATCCGCATCCTTGATAACGGGCACAATCAGACCATCCTCCAGCGCAACCGCCATACCGATATTCACATGGGCGCGCTTGATAATCTGGTCGCCGTCCAGACTTACCAGAATATGCTTGTTATTTTTCAGTGCCTTTGCCGTTGCTTTCAGCACATAATCATTCAAAGAATATTTAACGCCAAGGTCATTGTTAATCTTCTTACGGAATGCCATCAGCTCTGTCACATCAATGCGGACATTCTGCGTAACGGTAGGGATTTCCTGTGCGGATTTTGTCATTCTTTCGGAAACGACCTTTCTCATCCCTGCCAGCTTTACAACCTCGTCGCCATCCATCAGTTCCAGTGCGGTTTTCTTCGGTGCTGCCTTTTCTTCTGCCGCCTGTGCTGCGGGTGCAGGTGCGGCTTTTGCAGCTTCTGCTGCCGCCAGAATATCCTTCTGCACGATTCTGCCCAGAGGGCCGGAGCCTGCCACTGTTGTATAATCTACCCCCAGCTTTGCCGCTGTTTTCTTTGCCAGAGGGGAAATTCTGATTCTGCCGCCTGCCACAGGTGCAACAGGTGCTGCAGGTGCTGCTGCGGGCACGGGTGCCGCCGCTTCAGCCGCAGGCGCTTCTGCCTTTGCCGCAGGTGCATCCCCAACCTGTTCGCCTGCTTCGCCGATATATGCCAGCAGACCTTTTACGGGAATGTCCTCTCCTTCCTGCGCAACAATCTTCAGCAATACGCCGTCATGCTCGCTTTCTACTTCGCTTGTCAGTTTATCTGTTGTAATTTCCAGAATGACATCACCGGCCTTGACCGTGTCGCCTTCCTGTTTTACCCATTTTGTGACTGTGCCTTCTTCCATTGTCAGTCCCAACTGAGGCATCTTTACTTCAAAAGCCATGGTTTTCCCTCCTTATTTATTCAGAACCTTTTTCACTGCCTTTACGATATCTGCGGGATGAGGGAAGTTTTCATCCTCCAATGTAGGGCTGAAGGGAGAAACGATATTCAGACCGCAGACACGTTCTACGGGTGCATCCAGTTCATCAAACAGCTCCTCTGCAATCTGTGCGGAAATTTCAGCCGCATAGCTGCCACGCTTTACCTCCTCGGACAGAACGATTACATTGTGTGTCTTGGAAACGGATTTCACAATTGCATCCCAATCCAGAGGAACCAGTGTACGCAGATCCAGAACCTCTGCGCTGATGCCTTCCTTCGCCAGCTCTTCCGCTGCCTCCAGTGCAAAGTATACCTCACGGCTCCATGTTACGATTGTAATATCTGTACCCTCTCTTTTCACAGCCGCAACACCCAGAGGGATGGTGTATTCCCCTTCGGGAATCTGCTCCTTCTTTGCATACAGCAGCTTATGTTCAATAAAGATAACGGGGTCCTCATCACGAATCGCGGATTTCAGCAAGCCCTTTGCATCCTCCGCGCTGGAGGGCGCCACAACCTTCAGACCGGGTGTATGACAGAAAATATTTTCAAAGCACTGCGAATGCTGTCCTGCGTTTCTTCTGCCTGCGCCCATGGGCAGTCTCAATACCATGGGTACGGTTGCCTGTCCGCCTGTCATATATCTCATCTTTGCAGCCTGATTGATGATAGGGTCTGCCGCAACGGTGATAAAGTCATCATACATCAGCTCTACCACAGGGCGAATCCCTCTCATTGCAGCCCCCACTGCCATGCCGCAGAAGCCGGATTCGGAAATCGGGGTATCAAACACGCGATTTTCACCGAATTCCTCCTGAAAGCCAACCGTAATGCCGAAAACATTCCCCATCTTACCCATGTCTTCGCCCATGATAATTACATTTTCATCTCTTGCCATTTCCTCATGAAGAGCCTCGCCGATGGCTTTACTGATGCTCAATTTTTTACTCATCTTACAACGCTCCTTTCATTATCAGAGAAATATACGTCTGTTGTTGCTTCGGAAGGGTCAGGATATGCGGATTCATTTGCAAACTGATAAGCTGCTTCCATCTCATCCTCTACTGCCTTTTCCACAGCCAGAATTTCTTCCTCTGTTGCCACGCCATCCAACAGTCTCTTTCTCATATTGGGGATTGCGTCCTTCTTATGCGCCTCCTCCATGTAGGATGCAGGGCGATAATTTGCAGGGTCACCGCAATAATGTCCCTGATGGCGGAATGTCATGCACTCTACGATAGAAGGGCCGTTGCCCTCTCTTGCATAATCTACCGCTTCTTTTACTGCTTCATATACGGTAACGGGATCATTGCCGTCAACTGTTTTGCCGGGGATGTTATACGCCTGCGCACGCACTGCAATCGTATCCGTATTGGTTACGGAATGGATATTAACAGAAACGCCGTAGCTGTTGTTTTCACACAGGAATACTACAGGCAGCTTCCATGCCGCCGCCATATTTACCGCTTCGTGGAAGGTACCCTGGTTGGATGCGCTGTCACCGAAGAAGCACAGGGTAACATGCTTATCTCCCTTAATCTTGGACACCAGTGCAGAGCCTGCCGCAATGGGAATACCTGCGCCTACGATGCCGTTTGCACCAAGGCTGTGCAGTCCTGCTACATCCGCGATGTGCATGGAACCGCCCTTACCCTGACAATACCCTGTTTTCTTACCGAACAGCTCTGCCAGCATTTTATCCAGAGATGCGCCCTTTGCGATACAGTGACCATGCCCTCTGTGGGTAGATGTCATATAATCTTCGGGTTCCAGTGCATAGCAAGCACCTGTGGGCACTGCCTCCTGCCCGATGCACAGGTGAATATTCCCTGCCAGCATACCCTTTGTGAAGCATTCTGCCGCTTTTGTTTCAAATGCTCTGATACTCAACATTGTTTTGTACATATCCAAAAGCATTTCCTTGGGATATTTTTTACCTTTAGAAGCCAATGTGATTCACACCTTTCTTTTTTCTCATTCTTTTTATGTTTTTTATTTTTGCTTGGGTGCAAACAGAGGCACCCCGAGTTCCTCATCAAATCTTCTGCCCATAACCAGCCCATCCAGCTCCGCAATCACCATATCCGTGGTCAGCAGAACCTTTGTGCCTTCAATAAGATGACCGCCATGCCCTGTGCCGTGCTGGTCGCTCATGCTCATGTGTACATGAAGCAGAAGGTTGCCGTCATCATCGTGGCAGATCATGCCGGCTGCCGCAGTCAGCTCGATGGGACCGTACAGAATCGTAGGTTCTCCGTAGCCGTATCCTGCTTTTTTATCCTTCAAAGGAACAGGATTACAAAAGGCTGCACCGTCCAGACTGCCAATCCCGCTGAGGATTACGCCGTTTTTAATATTTTCTGCTTTGCAAATCTCCTCGATGCCCTTCAAAACATCCATACCGGGCTTCAAGCGGAATGCAACGACTCTTTTTATGCTGCCTGCAGCATGTTCGATGGATTGCATCATTTGTATCTCCCCTTCTTTATTTTGTATTCTTTTTATTTATTTTGTATTCAAATTTTATCATTAGAATTTTTATGTGTCAATACAATACCGCCATTTTTTTCCTTTTTGGCGTAATTTACAGAATGTATTTCTGATTTTTATTTAAAATTCATAAAACTACTTTTGTATACAAAATGATGTCTAAAAAAAGAGGTTCTTGTCAGAATTTTTTATCACAAAACCTCAGAATCCTATTTTTCTTAAATCAGGCAGGTCTGTCCTTCCTCCATAAAGAACAGCGCATTTTCCTGCCTTCCTGCGCGCATTTCCTGCTCCACAATCTTCCGTATCATCATTTTATCCTCTCCTGCAAAGGGAATATGATAAACAATCTTCGTCTTTGTCTGCAATACGCCTGCCGCAAATAATGCCTTGCCCTCCTCGCTGTGGCTCATCAGCGGATTGACAAACACCGCATCCAGCGCCATGCCTCGTACCGCAGAAAAATCCTCCTGTGTGAAATCCACATCCGCCGTAAAAAGCAGCTTCTTCTCGCCGCACTCTAATAAATAACAGAAATGCGGCACATCCCAGTAAAGCTTATCCAGATGTCTGGTCTGGAAGGCACGAATACGAATCTCCTGCTCCGGGCGAAAAACGGTTTTCCTGCATAATTCCCGATGCAGCAGAACACACGGAATCCCCATCCCCTCCGCCTTTTTCTGCAACGCCCGCAAGGCAGCAGAGCCGTCTCTCGGCATGAAAATCGCCTTCGGCTGCCGGTACTCCAGATATTCCGCCACCCTCTGCGGCGAAAAATGATCCCCATGCTCATGGGTAAACAGCAGATACTCAATACCTGCAAATTCTCCCTCGCCCGCCTTCAGCTTTTCCCATTGCCTTTCGGAAAGATTGCTGAAGCAATGTCCGTTTTCATCATAAATCCCGTCGATTAGCAGCTTCGTCCCCCGAAACTCCAGAAGCACTGCCGCATTTACCAGAAACGTTGCCTTTACCTGCTCCTGCATCTCTGTTCCCTCCTTCTGAAAAATGCTGCATACCCAAGCAGTATGCAGCATTTTCTTTTCTCAAAATTACATTTTCAAATCTATTTTTTTATTTATTTTTTACATCTTATTTAATCAATCCCGGCAGGAAGGTTGTAACCTGCGGAATATAAGTAACCAGCATCAGCACCACAACACCGATGAGCAGCATTGGCATAACCGATTTTAGCGTTTGCACAAAGCGTGCCTCGGCAATCTGGTTTGTCATCAGCAAGCAGATGCCGACCGGCGGTGTAACCAGACCGATACACAGGTTGAGGCTCATCATGATACCAAACTGCAAAGGGTCAATGCCAAACGCATCCAGCAGAGGCAGCAGGATAGGTGTCATCATGATAATCGCTGCATTTGCCTCCATCAGCATACCGATAACCAGGAACAGAATATTCAGCAGCAGCAGAATGACAACTGTACTATTGGTAAAGGAGCTGAATACCTCCAGAACCTGATGAGGCAGACCGGATGTTGTGATAACATAACCGGAGGATTTGGAAATCCCTACCAGCATCAGAATGGTTGCTGTAGAAATCGCACCATCCACGAAAATGCCGGGGATATCCTTAATCTTAATATCCTTATAAATCAGCAGGCTGACCAGAAGCGCATACACAACTGCAACCGCTGCGGATTCCGTTGGTGTAAAAATACCGCCGAAAATACCGCCCAGAATGATAACGGGCATCAGCAGAGCCCAGATACTGTCTTTGAAAATAAGCAGAACCTCTTTTGCAGATTTTCTCTCATGCGCAGGCAGGTCATTCTTCTTACCATAGAACAGCGCATAAATAATCAGACCGACTGCCATCAGGATACCGGGAATGACAGAGCCGACAAACAGCTTGGATACGGACAAATCCGTAATGCTCGCATATACGATCAATGTAATGGAAGGCGGGATGATAGGCCCCAGAATAGCCGCAATACCGGAAATCGCCGCTGCGAAATGGTCGGGATAGCCTTCCTCCTTCATGGCAGGAATGGTTGTGCCGCCAACCGCAGATGCCGTTGCAACACCGGAACCGGAAATCGCACCGAACAGCGCAGATGCCAGTACGGTAACAACCGCCAGAGAGCCTTTAATCCAACCGATCAAGGCATTGGAAACATCAATCAGCTTCCCTGTAATACTGCGAGACATAATATTCCCTGCCAGCATAAAGAACGGGATTGCCAGCAGTGAGCTGGAGTTCATGCCTGCAAAAAGCTTCTGTGGAAGCACGATAAACGGCATATCTGCCATATTCAGGGCAACCAGTGTGCCAATACCCAACGCAAGATAAATCGGAATACCCAAAATGGATAATACCAATAACAAAATAATTACAATCAAACCGGCATTCATGTGTTACGCCTCCCTTCTGCTTAATTCCGCAATTTCCACAAGTTGCTTCATAATAACCTCAATAGAGGTCAAGATCATCAATACTGCACCAATCGGCATACATGCATACGGCACAGACATCGGAATCTTCAAGCCGGCAGAAACATTCACTGCCGCTGCCTGACACAATACAACAGAATAACAGAACAGAAATGCCAGGAATACAATCCCTACGATGGTTGCAATCACTGTATAGATTGCCTTCGTTCTGGGCTTAAGAATACCGATAAACGCATCCACCTGCAAATGGCTGTTTCTTCTTGTGGCAATGGCTGCTGCTACCATAACATCATAGATAAACAGATACCTTGCCAGTTCCTCACTCCACGCATTGGACGCAGAAAAAACATATCTTAAAATAACCTGATAGATAATGACAATAATCATGATTGCAACCGTTACCGCCAGAAATAATTTTTCTATCTTTTCAATTCCGTCCAGAAATTTTCCGTACCCTTTCATTCGATTCACCTCGATTTTAATGATTTTCCTTTGTATTTACTCCTCTGTGCCGACAGCACGAATCTTTGCTGCCCAATCTGCCAGATAAGGGAATTTTTCATCTGTAAAGTCCTTGAAATATTCGATAAACTGGTCTGTATCCACTTCAATAATATGGCAGCCCTTATCAATCAGCTCCTGCTCTGCTTCCTTTTCCTTCTGCAGCTGCTGCTCGCTGACAGTTACGCCTGCATATTCAGCTGCCTCCCGCACTGCCTGCTGAATATCCTCAGGTAATGCATCAAAGTATTCTCTATCCATGATGATAACGTTACTGCTGTAAACATGGTTTGTCTTAATCCAATATTTGCAGACCTCATCAAATGCATAGTTCAGGGAGTCCGTCATAGGGTTTTCCTGCCCGTCTACCGTCTTCTGCTGCAAAGCTGTATAGGTTTCTGTCATCGCAATGGGTGTAGGTGCTGCCTTCATCCATTTCCAGGTTTCCAGATACATCTCCAGATTTGGTGCTCTCAGCTTAAAGCCCTTGAAATCCTCGATATTTTTCATTTCCTTTGTTGCCGTTACGATACGGGGCCCTCT
>OLOV01003052.1_pt1 | contig 10616 bp, 6 predicted proteins | sample 1672931 | NCBI WGS metagenome assembly OLOV01 (sample SAMEA3136738, study PRJEB25190) | human gut metagenome | biome: human gut; feature: human-associated habitat; material: faeces | place: Austria | collected 2013
GGCAGTAATGCGGCTCACGGACTCCGAGTTGATCTTGGGCACGATGACGCCGATGAGCTTGGTGGAACCGGTGCGCAGCGCGCGAGCCTGGCTGGATCGCACGTATCCGGTCAGCTCGATTGCCTGCTTAATGCGCTCGGCCTTGTCCGCCGAGATATATCCACCGTTGAGGTAGCGCGAGACGGCGGCGCTCGAAACGCCGGCCAGCTCGGCCACATCTTTCATCTTTACCACGAGCACCCCCGTCGTTGAAATCGCTTTCACCATGATACCTGTTCGTTCCGGCGTTCTGACGAACGCCGGACTACTCGACGCTGCGCGGGCATCTGCCGGTCGATCTGCCGCTCAAACCGTCGCTCGCGTACATAAAGTACGCTTCGCTCCTCTTTCGCGGCACCTCGCCACGGCAGCTGCCCGCTCGCTGACGTTTGCTCGACCAGGAGAACCCCTCTTTGTGCAATTTGCTCGCTAGGGCTCTAACCGTGGTATTCGCCGTTGTATTGGATCAACGTCAGATCTTCAACGCCGTCGAGCGCGCGAATGGCGTCCGCATAGGGCATGTCAACACCGTCCGAGAACACCTCGACGGCCATTTCCACCTTGTCGCCGCGCATGGTCTTGGACTTGACGGTAAACTTGGTGCGCCCAAATGCACGCACGATATCGTCGCCGGCGGTCTGGCCCGTGTAGTGGATGACCATCATGTACACGCGCGCCTTGTCCTGGTGGCTCGCAAAGCCGGCAATCATCACCACAATCACCACTGCCGTAAGCCCCACGAGCGCGTACATGCCGGCGCCTGCCGTAATGCCTGTGGTAATGGCCCAAAAAAGATACAGCAAGTCGAGCGGGTCCTTAACCGCCGTACGATAGCGGACGATTGACAGAGCACCGACCATACCGAGCGAGATGACCACGTTCGTCGAGATCGCGAGCGTGACCATGCAGGTAAGCACGCACATGCCCACGAGTGTCACGGCAAAGCTGCGTGAATACACCACGCCGGTAAAAAAGCGCTTGTACACGTAATAGATCAGGATGCCCATGGCGAGCGCCACGAGCAGCGACAGGCCGATCTTGGCAGGGTCGACCTGACCAAACGCCTCCAAGACGGAGTTCTTAAAAAAGTCCCTGGTGCTCATGGTCTAAATATCCCCTCGGTTCTCAAAATCCGATTCCCAGTAATTAAATCCGCGCAGGTAGGAGGTCTTTTCGTAACACAGGCAGTACTTGGAGACCGCCGTGAGCTCGGCCGCGCCCGGCGGCACCATATCGCGCACCAGCTGCGGGCAAAACTCCGTAAACTTGACCTCCATCACCAGCTTGCCGGGCTCCAGGACCGGCAGCGCGGGCAGCGTCGCGTCAAAGATATCGAAGCTTCCCACCGCGGCACGCACGTTCATGTCAAACGTGATGCGCACAGTGCCCTCATCCATCACCCACGGCTCGCGCTCGTAGTCCACGATGGTCCTCGGGCGCATCACGTTGCAGATGCACTCGATGTAGAACTCGCGACAGAGCGGATAGGAGCTCCTCAGCAAAAAGTCGTAGTCGCCAGCCAGAATCTGCTCAAACTCGCCGCGCGTAAGTGGCGCATCCTCCTTGTAAATCCAGCTACCGTACTTCTTTTTGCGCTCGAGCTTAATCACCTTGTCGCTGCCGTTATAGATGCGCACGCGATACTTTTTACGCATGAGAATGCCGGCGTCTTTTTCCTCGTAGGCCGAGTTGCAGTAGTCGTCAAAGTACAGGCTGCGAATGGTGTAACCGCCCGCCCGCGCATGCTTGTCCAGCTTAAACACCGGCGCCATGCGAAAGGCAAGCGCAGCGTGCTCGCCCTCGTTAATGAGATATTTGAGCTCGTGGCGGTAACGCTCCTGCGTGGTACGCACAGGCGGGGCCGCCAAGCGCTCAAGCAGCGCGCTAGCCCTCCTCATACGTGTCCTCCACGACTTTACCGCCGTCTTGCACGTAAAAGCACTTCATGCCGTAGTGCTTGCCGTCGTCGGTCACATAGTAGTCAAACGCATCTTGCCTATAACCGTCGGAGTTGGTGGCACGCACGCGCACAAAATACTGGCCGGCATCGGGCGCATCGCAGGTCACCTCGGGAAGCAGCACGTCCTCGGCCTTAAAGACCACGTCGCTAATGGCATAGTCACGAGCAAGCTCCACAGTGTAGCGAATGTCGCGCGCCTCAAAGTCGTAGGACGCATCCCAGTTAATACGCAGCTTACCGTTATCGATCTGCGGCACGCCGATGTAGAACGGCATGGGCTTTTTAAAACTCTCGCGAAAGCTCTTATAGTTCTCCTCGATCTCGGAGGGAATCGCCGCGGCGATCTGCTCGTATTGGTCCTTGGTAACAGGCAGATTATCGATATCGGGCGAAGCAAAGACCAGCGATTCAGTAACCTCACGGTAGTGCTTGATCATCTTGCTCAGGCGTGCCTCGGTCATATACGAACGCAGGTCCTTGACGGCGCGGTCGAGCTCGCTGCGGAACGATTTGCTGCGCAGCGCACGATTAAACAGTACGTTGCCCCAGTAGTTGCTTACGCCGCGCTCCCAGCTCGCGTAGTCCGAAAACCCGGTAAGACAAAGCTCCAGCTTACGCAGCATGCCGTCGTTATCCCAATCTAAAAAGTACCAGGTATTTGAGTTGAGCGGGCTGTACAGATAGCAGTTACGGTTCTGCGTATCGCAGTTGCCCGTCAGGATCTGAAACGCCAGCCAATAGACCAGATTTTCGGTATCAAAGTAGGTGCCGAGCACGTCGTCGATCTTTTGCGATTCGTCGTTGAGCGCATCGAGCATCTCGATGAGCTTGGTGTGGTCCGAATCGCCCTTGATCTCGAGCATGCCCTCAAAGTTTGCCTGGTTGTAGTCGGGATCGTCGGCAAGCTTAATGGTGTCCTCGTAGCGATGGAAATCAAAGCTGTTCACCTTGTACAGGTGCCCGTTCTTATCCAAGCCGTGCGCCTTAAGCGCCGTCTTATTGAGCTGCTCCACCTGCGTAAACAGGCCGTAGTCCTCAAAGGTGTCGTTGGACTTTTCGGTCTGGTCGCACACCCACAGATGCACAAACTGCGTACGCAGGCCCATCATCTGGGGAATCCCACGGATAAGGTCGTAGGCCATCTTGTTGCGAAAACGCATACCCTCGCCCATGTGCTTGTTGAGCGCAATCGCGCGCTGTTGGCGCCAGGTACCCTTGCCCTTTTTGAGCTCCACCTTGTAATTCTTTTGCGAGTTCATGCTCGACGTCTGGCCGCGCACCTGCACGGTAGCATTGGGCGCTTCCTCGCCATAGCCAACCTCGCCGGCCACCGGGCCGTCTTCGTCACCCGGCTGCAGCAGGCCCATAACCTGATAGCGTGTCACGCCCATGTCGGCATAGTCATACACCGAGTACGTGTTGATCTCGGCCCAGCTGTGGTCGGTGTTCTCGGAGCTGTTGCCGCGCGAGACCGTCAGGTACATGGTCACAATACCCGAGTCATCGTAGACCTCGTAGAGCTCGTCCTTGTCGCGCAGGTGCTTGGACTGGTCGGAGGCCTCGGCCTTTTTAATCTTGTCCTGCTTTTTGACCTTTTTAGTCGAGGATTCGTCCTGAGACGAGCAGCCCGAAAGCAACAGCGCACCGGCAGCCGCCTCGATCAGGCAGCGGCGAGACATCAACTTATCGATCATCAGAACCTCCCCAATGTTTTTGGTACAGGCGAACCACCATACGTTCAAACGCACTGCGCGGCTCACCGCCCACGCGCTTGTCCTCGTAGCGTTGCTCAACACGATCGAGCACCCGGCCAAGTTCGGTAAACCAGCCCGTTTTGTCGGTCGCCACAATGGGCTGCTGGCTCAGGATACGATACGGCAAGTTGGCGGTATAGGTATCGAGCCGCAGCAGCGCCACGATAAAAAACACCGCCGCACCCAACAAAAAGCCAAAGCCGTAAAACTGCTGCGGCAAAAGCAGCGACACGGCAGTCGCCAGCCCGGCCACACCGGCAAACAGTCCCGAGGCCAGCACGGCCCCCTTGTAGTCGGTAAAGTAAAGCAAGATGAGCATCACCGTATTGCCCACGGCATACAGGCCATAGCCCACGCACAGCGTGCGAAAATACCCATGCATCAGGTTGTTAAAGCCCAGCGGCAGGGCCGAGAGCACCGTGGTCTCGAGCGAGATGACCGCCGCCGTCACAAACAGTTGCTTGAGCGCACAAAAGCGCAGTTCTCGGTTGAGCGTGGCAAGCATTTCCTCCTCGGTCACCACAATGTCGCCCACCACGCCGCCGTCGTTGAACAGGCTGTAGTAGTCGCGATAGCGCGGATAGAAATTGACCTCGACCGAGACCACAAAGTTGACGGTCGTGACCAGGATCGTCAAAAACGCGATGAGCGCCGGCACATCGTAGTAGGGCGCGCCATAAAACAAGCCCTTGACCTGCACGCCAATGGGACCGGCCCAAATAATCACCAGGTGCGCAAAGAGTCCCAGATTGGTTAACAGACCTGTGAGCGCCAGCGGCATAAACTGATCGAGCCACTTCAAAAAGGGCCAGGGGCTGCGGTCGCTCTGAGGAAAATACCGGTACAGCAGTACCACGTCCCAGGCGAGCATGACGCCGTAGCCCAGAGCAATTGACGCCAACAAGCCCTCGACCGGCGGCAGTCCCAGTGCCAGCGCGGCCAGGGCGCACAGGCACGCCACGCCAATGGCGGCCGCAAAGCTGCACAGGATGCCGCGGTAATCCTTGATGGCCGTGAGGTAACTCATGCCGTTCCAGTTGACGATCATAATGTTGAACAGCCACAGGCACAGCAGCCCCTGCAGCAGCGTGGCGCCCGAGAACAGCAAAAAGACTCCGTAGAGCACCGTGCCCGCAACGAGCATAATGGCGTTGGAGCCCCAAAACGAAGGTAGGATCTCATCCTCGCGCTCGGCAAAAAGCATATCGGCCAAAAAGCGCGTGACCGGCATAGAGAAAAAACTCGTGAGCGTAAGCGACGCCAGCAGCGTATAGGTCACCATGCACACCAGCAGATCTTGGTTGGCACGGCCCACACCCCACAGACCGCACAGCACCAAGATACCCACCTGGAGCAGCACGCCCAGTAGCATGGGGCCCGTGCACACAATGCCAGCGTAGCCATAGGCGCGCATCGTAGCAAACAGACCCTTGCGCCTAAACAGGCGCTTGAGCTCAAAACCGATTCCGGCCACCGGCTACTCCCCCTCTCTGGGCAGGTCAAACGCTTGCGCCGTCTCGTCGTACAGCGCGCGATAGTTGGCGAGCATCTGCTCGTGCAAGAAGTACGTGGCAACGCGACGCTGCCCGCGCTCCCCCATCTCAATGCGACGAGCGCGGCTTGTGCACATGCGTTCCATGGCATCGGCCAAGCCCTTGCGATACATGGGCGGCGTCACAAAACCCGCCACGCCAAAGTCGTCGCCAGGGGCGCCTTCGAGCAGCTCACGGCAGCAGCCCACCTCGGTCGTCACGCAGGGACGACGCGCGGCAAGCGACTCCAGCACGCTGAGCGGCTGACCTTCGGAGATGCTCGTTAAAATGGTAAAGTCGAGCTTTTCCATGTACTCGACCACGTTGACGCGGCCGGTAAAGATCAGGTCGCGCACGCCCAGGGTTTCGACCAGCGCGTGGCACTCGGCGCCGTACTCTTCGTCGTCCACGCCGCCCATGATGTGCAGACGCACCTTAGGCAGGCGCTCGTGCAGCTCAAAGAAGGCATAAATCATAGTCTTGACGTCCTTGATGGGCGCCAGGCGCACCACCGCGCCAATGTCCACCCAGCCGTCATCTGGCTTTAAGGGAATATCCTTAAAGCGATCGAACTGGATGCCGTTGGGGATGACCAGGCATTTGTCCGCATCGCAGCCCATATCAATCTGCGTCTTGCGGGCGTTATGGAACAAACTCGTCACGCGGAAGGCGCGGCGGTAGATCTCCTCCGAAAGCAGGTAGAAAAAGCGAATCCAGCGGTCCTTAAACGACGGCACCACCCAATCGGCGCGAATGATCTCTTCCTCGCGCTCGCGGGTATAGATGCCATGCTCGGTCAGCAGCACCGGCGCATGGTGAACGCTTGAGCCCAGGCAGGCGAGCAGGCCACCGTAGCCGGTCGAGATGGCATGGTACACATCGGCCACCGGCACATCGCTGCCCAACAGGTAGAGCACAGGCAGCAACATGGAGCGCATGGTGTGGAATGCATCGGCAAAGGGCGTGTAGGGATACTCGGCCAGGCACACGTCGCGAAAGATATCCATAAACGTTCGGCTCTGCAAAAACGAGAGCGGATGCACGCGACGGCGGTGGAAGATATCGAATAACACGTCCCAGTCCGGATTGGAGAGCGACACCAGACGGCGTAGCGCCTCGCGCTCACGGTCGTTAAAACTGGCTTCATGTTGCTCGCCCGAAAGCCGCAGGGCATCGTCCAAGAACAACTCGTGCACCTCGACCACGTTGCCGGGCAGCTCGTAGACAAACTTGCCACGGTCGGCAGCATGCGCGCCGATCACCCACAGCACAAACTCGTGCTCGGGCATGGCCGTAATGTAGCCATGCATCCAGGTAGATACGCCGCCGTGCACATAAGGGTAGCAACCCTCGAGTACCAAGCAGATTCTCATTTATCGCCACCCTCCATGCGCTCGATCGTCACGGTCTTATCATTTGCCTTGAGCAGATACAGATTGCCCGTAAGGTGCGTCAGTTCGCCACCCGTCACCGCACCCGGCTCGCCATTATTGGCGCGGAACATGAGCCACGCCTCGTCGTGGAAATTGCCCAGGCTGAGCGTCCAGGCATCCGCGCTGGCATCCACACTCACCGTCACGGACGAAAAACGCTGGATGGCACCGGAGCACTCAGACGCCGTCTGGTGCCGCAGGTCGGGCGCGGATTTGGTAAGCCACTCCAGGAAGTCGACCAGGCCGCCCTTGTAGACCTCCCAGCCCTCCTTGGCTCCGCGATCGGGGTCCAAAAGGTCGTCCGGGTGCATAAAGTGCGTGCTCACGTAGTGCATGTTGAGCTCGGACACGGCTGCCAGGCGCATATAGGAATCGTCGACCATGCCGCCCGACACAATACGTGGCTGCTCCACAATGCCATCGCTCGCCACGCCAAACTCCTGCACGTACGGCAGGTCGGTGCCATCCTCAAAATACGTACTGGCAATGGTCTTAATTCGCGGAACATCGGTACCGATAAGCTTGCACGCGCGGGCCGAAAGGATATTTGACGGCGGCACGTAAACCGAGCCATGAGCGTTGGGCAGGACCTCGTCCTGAAACGCGATAAGTTCGTTGAGCGATGCGACAAGCGTCTCCTTGTTCTTCCACGTCTTGTAGTCGTACAGCATGCCATAGTCGGTGTCCCAGAGCGCCAGCGGCTGATGGTTGTAGCCATGAAAGCCCAGCTCGCCGCCCATCTGCAGAAGCATGCCGCCAAAGTAGCGGAACTGCGTGGTATCGGGTTGGCGCGCGGGCTCGGTCTGGTTGACCGCGTCCTCGTAGTTTTCGATCATCACGCCGGTATAGCGAATGCCGTATTTTTGCGCGAGCTTTTGCAGATCGGGCCACCAGACCTTGGTGTAAAAATCGGCAATGGAAAGGCCGTAGTCACGCTTGATATAAGTACCATCGCCCGAGGGCACGGGGCTAGGAAAGTCGTCCAAATAGAAGACGGCGCTGTTGATGACCGGATAGGCCGTGGCATCACCCAGCAGGCTGATCGCCGCGGCGTAAAAACCGCGCATGACCTTGTCATAGATACCGATATTGCACACCACGGTGCGCCCGATACCGCAGTCATTAGACCAAATGAGCGGGGCGCCCGCATCGCCAGTCTTAGCCCACTCACGCGCCGTCTCGCGCAGCGATACTGAAAGCGACGAATCAAAGGGATCCGAGAGCTCGTAGCGCTCTCCCCCGCCCAGCATAAAGTCCTCACTCGGCACAATGCTTTCGGCTTTTACATAGTCATATCCGGCCGATTCAATGCCAAGCTTGGAGGCAATCACTTGCAGATAGCTCGAGTTATCCGGCGGCATGGCGAGCATAAGCGAACCGCCGGCACTCACCCAACTCATAATGTCGCTCAGGTGCGTACTGAGCCCATCGAGCGACGGCATGAGCAAAATCACGCGATCGAAGGAGGTCAGCGAGGGAATGGCATCCGCGCCATCCAGGGCAAGGTCAACGTCGCGGTGCGCGATCTTCATGTCGAGCAGGATCTGGTCGAACTGTTCCTTTACGTCCTCGACGCCAGCTTGATCGGAATCGGTAACGACCAGGCACGTGGGCTTTTGGCCAAAGATTGCCGAGGAGGCCGGCACCGCATCGTTGGCGGCAAGCATCCCCAGCTTATGCTGGCCCGCACTGTACTGCACGCCGGCACGCTCCACCAGCAGCACGGCGGCCATGACAATAAAGACCGCCCACACCACGAGGAGTCCCATCCAACGAAAGCGGCCTGCTCGGTCGCGGATATGTTGCGCCACGCTCATCTAGCCTCCTCCCCGTCGCGCCAAAACGCCAACTTTTCGCGGTTGTCGGCCCTTAAATACACATGTTGCTTGTCAATCGCATCGATCACACGGTGGACTTCGTCACCGTCGCGGCGCATCACGGCCAGGCGCAGGCAAAGCATCCAAACCTCCTGCTCGTCGGGCACGTCGAGCACCAGCTGGTCGGTCACGGCCTGCGCCTCGTCGATCTGTCCGACATCGGCCAGCGCCGTCGCGTATCGAATGCGCAGCTCAAGGGTATCCTCGCGCTCGCAGCGACGCGCAAGCAGGCGCGCGTACTGTTGGCGCTGAATCTGAGCCACGCGCCCCTCGGCCAAGCCCGAGCCTAAGTATTCACCAAGAAAATCGCAGTATTCGATGAGGTTTTGCGCGCTCGGGTCCGTCTTAAAGGCGCGCTCCAGCTGCTGCAGTTTAAGGTCGGACTCCTTGGAGATCTGCGCCACCGCCGTCGCGGCATAGTGCGCCACCTCAACGTCGCTTCCGCCCTCGGTCAGAACATCATCGTACAGCATCTTTGTGCCGAAGTACGGAGCTATAAGCCCCAGCGCCACCGATACGGCTATGAGCGCCAGAATTATAACTATCTGCTTTTTGTAGTCACCGAACATACCCAGTAAGCGCTTGAATATCCATGTACGCTTTGTGCAATACGGACAGAATGCTCTGTTCGGGTCGGGATATTTTCTGTTGCACTTCGGACAATACAGCGTCTTGTCGTCCAGTGCCGAGTCGTCGGGCGTTTCACCCTTTTTGATCGTTTCGTATCTGCGGCAGAACTGCTCAAATTTTTCGGAAAACCCTCCCGAAAACATTGCAAGCTGTTTTTCGCTGCCGTCCGTCATCTTCGCCATCAGCCTTGCCGTAAACTGATAGCGGTCAACATACAGCTTTTCGATATCCGACATCGGATATTCGCAAAAATCCTTGAAATCAAACTGTGTGTCGAAAGTCTTTTTATTTTTTACCAGTCTGTCATAGCCCGACAGCAGATAAAGCTTTTCATTGTCGAACGTGATATAGGTGTCATAATAGCACCCCTCTCCGTCCATATCTGCCTTTACGCAGTATAAAAGCTTATCCGTGTCTACCGCCCTGACAGAAAAAGCTGCCTGCACAGCGGCAGACAGCTTATCAAAATACTTCATTCATTCACCGTTTCTTTCCGACCGCAAAAATGCGGTCTTGCGAAAACACAAAAAGATACGCAGGCACAGTTGCTCCGAATTTCAGTCAACTGTGACATTTACGGCATACAAAAGGTTTGCTTGTTGCGGGTCGTATAATTTATAATGATATCTTTTTATGAATTTCAAACGTTACGCAAGCCCACATTAAGCACACCGCCGGGTCAACAAAAAATCAACCGACAGCACAAGGCTTATTACAGGCTTCCGTTATTAGAATTTTCTTCTGAAAGCTGTTCTCCGAAAGGGCATAATTATCCCTTTGAAGATCAGTCCGTTGCGGATAATATTTTATTATTCCGTTCCTGTTTTCCTTGTATGTCGGTCAATGTACTTGCTTTTAATTATCTGTACATCGTCTTTGCTACTTCAGCGAGTATATCAACGCCCTTTTCGATCTGTTCATCGGTGGGTGTTGAATAGTTCAGTCTGAACGACAGACAAGGAGCATTTTCATCTGTTAAGAACGCATTGCCGGGAACTACAGCCACCTTGTTCTGTACAGCCTTCTTGCAGAAGTAAGGCATATCTCCGTCAGGCAGAGTGCCCCAGATAAACAGACCGCCCTCGGGCTCTGTGAACTTGATGGACTTGGGCATCTTCATCTTTAGGTTAGTAAGCATAAGATCCGACTTGTGCTTGTAGATGGCTCTCAGCTTTTCAAGATGCTCTTCAAAGTTATTCTCGGTTACGAACTTATAAGCGATCATCTGCGGCAGGATAGAGGTGTGAACGGTTGAAACCTGCATGCAGACTACTGCCTTTGCGATTACGTTCTTTGGCGCGCAGAGGTATCCCACACGCAGACCGGGTGCAAGCGTCTTTGAGAATGTTCCCGCATAGAGGACATGACCGGTCTTATCAAGCGACTTTATG
>OLOV01003053.1_pt1 | contig 10615 bp, 6 predicted proteins | sample 1672931 | NCBI WGS metagenome assembly OLOV01 (sample SAMEA3136738, study PRJEB25190) | human gut metagenome | biome: human gut; feature: human-associated habitat; material: faeces | place: Austria | collected 2013
CAAAAAGACCGGCAACGCCGTACAGAGAAATCGCTCAAAGAGGATAATCAGAGCGACCGACCTTGTCGGCGATCTTGGGGGTGATGATCAGTGCCAGAATACCAAGAGGCATGCTTACGGCGCTGGCCATGCTCATCATGCCGATGTTGCCAAGCACATCGCCGTACATGTATGTGCCCAGCGTGCTGCTGACATACTGCATCGTGCAGATGCAGATGCCGTGGATGCACAGCGCCAGAAACGGCCGGTTTACGCGGAAAACATTCAGAATGTCGGTCAGCTTAACGCTGTCATTGCTCTCGCTGGGGGCAACACTGACATGGCGCTCTTCAGTCCAGGCATAGTGCAGCATGCAGAACACAAAGCCGACAATGGCGCAGAGGGTCGCACCGATGCCGAAGGCCTTGCTGGTATCGCCGAACTTGGCGAGCAGCTGGGGCATGATGATCATCGGGATGATGTTGCCGATCATGCTGCCGAAGCCGCGGGCGCTGGACAGGGCGGCACGCTCGCCGTCGGTATCTGCCATGGCGGACAGCATCGAGCCCATCGGGATGTTGAACATCGTGTAGAAGCCTTCATACAGGATCTTGCAGAAGAACAGCACGACCAGCATCGTGACGCCCTTGAAGTAGGTAGGAACCGTAAAGAAGATGATAAAGGTGATCGCCACGCAGGGGGCGGAGCGGAGCAGCCAGGGGCGGAATTTGCCGCCCTGACCGTGGTGCTTTGCAAACACCTTGTCCATCAGGGCGCCCATCAGCGGGTCGTTGACGGCGTCCCATACATTCCAGATCAGCAGCATCGTAGCCAGCACAACGGTATTGACCTGCAGAACATTCGTGTAGTAGCGGGTGACGATGGAGCCCATCAGGGCGAAGGTCATGCAGCCGCCCAGGTCACCGCAGGCGTAGCCGATCTTGTGCTTCATGGACAGACCGCTCTGGGTCTTTGTCTTTGCCATAATATCCTCCTTTTTGGATGCGGGTTACAATTCCTGTGCAGGATGCCGCAACACATACCTGCTTTTGTTGTCCTTATTATACAGTGCAAAAACGGAAATATAAATTGCAAAAATGACAATCAATATTGCAAATCCAGCAATTTTACTGTATACTATATCTGAATTACACAAAGAGAGAGGATAATTTTTGTGAAGCTGCACGAAATCGCACGGCAGGCCCGGGCGCTGGGCATCGTCATGGGAGAGAACTCCGGCAATCGGGAGCGGCAGGAAAAGCTGCTGGAGATGCTGCATTTCAACTCGGGAAACTTCTATCAGGAAATTGAGATGGACGATCCGCTGGTGCAGACGCAGGAGGATATAAGCACCACGGAGGATGTGGTGGGTCTGCACAGCCATGTCTACTATGAAATCATATTTATCCGCAGCGGCAACCTGCAATATCTGATTGGCACCCGCCGCTACCGGATACAGCGCGGGGATATATTGCTTATCGCGCCGGGTGTCAGCCATCGGCCGTTGTTTCTTGAACGCCTGCAGGAAAAGTACGCCCGTATCGTTGTCTGGGTCAGTCCCGCCTGTGTGGAGCTGCTGCGCGCACAATGGCCGGATCTGGACGAATTGAACCGGCTGCCCTGTATGCTGCGCACCGGTGATCTGCCCACCGACAGCATAGCCGCCTATGAGGCTGCGTTCCGCCGCGGTGTGCGGGAGTACACGGCCGCAGAGCCGGGCTGGGAGGCTGCGGTATTTGCCAATACCCTGCAGCTGTTTGTATCGCTGCGGCGGGATTTCGGCAGCGGGCGCGTTGCCCAGCCTGCCGCTGAAAAGCGGGAGTTGCTGGACGAGATCATGTCTTATGTTGAGGATCATCTTGCCGGGCATATCACGCTGGATGACACGGCCCGCCAGTTTCATGTCAGCGCCAGCACGGTCAGCCAGCTGTTCCGCAAGCGTATGGGGGTCAGCTACTACCGTTTTGTGACCCAGCGGCGGCTTATTGCTGCTAAGACTCTCATCAAGGAAGGCACCGCATTGGATACTGTGGCTGAATCCGTGGGCTTTTCGGACTATTCCGGCTTTTACCGGGCCTTCAAGCAGGAATACGGCATTTCCCCCACCCGCTTCAAAACGCTGTGACCGTCATAGGGAAACAATCTCAAGCAAAAACAACTAAGAGGCATCGCCGGAAAAGCGATGCCTCTTAGTAGATTTGGTGTTATTTGCCCAGATGCCAGATGTCGCGGTCGTACTCCGCAATGGTGCGGTCGCTGGAGAAGAAGCCTGCCTTAGCAATGTTGATAAGGCACTTGCGCCGCCAGCCCATCGGGTCGCAGGCGTAGTCGCTGAGCGCCTGTCCCTTGCGCACCACATAGGCGTTGAAGTCCGGCAGGGTCTGGAACCAATCCTTGTGGATCAGCTCATTCTGCAGGCGCTTGAGGTTTTCCTCATGCCCGGCGGCCAGCATCTGCGGGCTGGTCAGGAAATCCACGGCGCGGCGGATGTTGGGGTCGCCCTCATACCACTGGGCAGCAATATAGTCCCCGGCGTCGTAGCGGTGGATGACCTGATCGGAGGTCTGACCGAAGATGTAGATATTGTCGTTGCCGACCTGCTGGCTGATCTCGACATTCGCGCCGTCCATCGTGCCAAGCGTCAGTGCGCCGTTGAGCATGAACTTCATGTTGCCGGTGCCCGACGCCTCCTTGGAGGCAAGGCTGATCTGCTCGGACAGATCACATGCAGGGATCAGCTTTTCGGCTGCCGTCACATTGTAATTTTCGACAAACACCACCTGCAGCCATGGGGAAACCTCGGGGTCCTGCGCAACGACCTTGGAGAAGGTCAGCAGCGCATGGATGATGTCCTTGGCGATGATGTAGGCCGGTGCCGCCTTGGCGCCAAAGATGCTGACCAGCGGCACAGCGGGCAGGTGCCCTGCCTTGATTTCATAATACTGGTGGATGAGGTAGAGCAGGTTCAGCTGCTGGCGCTTGTACTCATGCAGGCGCTTGGACTGAATATCAAAGACAGCCTTCGTGTTTACCGTGACATTCTGGGTGCGCAGCAGCCAGTCTGCCAGCTCCTGCTTGTTGGCGGTCTTTACGGCGGTCAGCTCGTTCAGCACGACCTCATTGCCTGCAAACGCCAGCAGCTTTTCCAGCTCGGCGGCATCCTTGCGGAAGCCGGAGCCGATGTGCTTTTCCAGCACCTGCGTCAGGCGCGGGTCACATTCCAGCAGCCAACGGCGGAAGGTGATGCCGTTGGTCTTGTTGTTGAACTTCTCGGGGTACAGCTCATAGAAGCCGTGCAGCTCGGAGTTTTTCAGGATCTCCGTGTGCAGCGCTGCCACGCCGTTGGTGGAGTGGGTAAAGTGGATGTCCATGTGCGCCATGTGAACCCGATCATCCTTGTCGATAATGGCAAGGCTCTCGTCCTCGGTGCGGGTGCGGGCCAGCTCGTCCAGCTTTTCAATGATCGGCATCAGCTGCGGCACAACAGCATCCAGATAGGCGCGCGGCCACTTCTCCAGCGCCTCTGCCAGAATCGTGTGGTTGGTGTAAGCGCAGGTCTTGGTGACGATCTCAACGGCTTCCTCAAACTCGATGCCCTTCTCACCCAGCAGACGGATCAACTCAGGAATGACCATGCTCGGGTGGGTATCGTTGATCTGAATGGCTGCGTAATCCGCCAGATCGTGGTAATCGCAGCCGCGCGCAGCACACTCTGCAATGATCAGCTGCGCACCGGCGGAGACCATCAGGTACTGCTGGTACACGCGCAGACGGCGGCCCGCCTCATCGGAATCGTCCGGGTAGAGGAACAGCGTGAGGTTCTTGTCAATATCGGTCTTGTCAAAGGCAATGCCGTCATGCACGATGCTCTCATCAATGCTGTCCAGATCGAACAGGTTCAGCGTGTTGGTGCGTGCACCGTAGCCGGTGACAGCCAGCTTATACAGGCGGGCGGTGTATTCCTTGCCAGCCAACTGTACGGGATAGGTAATGTCGGTTTTCTCTGCCCAGCTGTGGGCGGTAAGCCACGGATCGGGCTTCTCGTTCTGCAGACCGTTTTCAAAGGACTGACGGAATAGACCGAAATGATAGCGCAGACCTACGCCGTCACCCGGCAGACCGAGCGTTGCCAGCGAATCGAGGAAGCAGGCCGCCAGACGGCCCAGACCGCCGTTGCCCAAAGACGGCTCCGGCTCGACCTCCTCAATCTCAGAAAGACTCTTGCCTGCAGCGGCGAGGGCGGCGCGGGCATCATCGTAGAGGCCCAGATTGATAAGGTTATTGGACAACAGCTTGCCGATCAGAAACTCAGCGCTGATATAATACAGTTTACGCCCTGTGACAGGCTGCACTTTATCGGCACTCTTATGCCGGACGATCTCCAGCAGGGCCAGATACAGCTCCTGATTCGTGCAGTCAGCCAGCGGTTTGCCGGTGTAGCTTTGCAGCATTTCGGTAAAGTTCATAAACAAGTCCTCCTTTACTGTGACGACCAGAGTTTCTCTCTGTACCTAAGGTATACCACACAAAACAAGAAAAAACTTGCGCATTCGCTGCAAAATATGGTACTATCCTAACATCAGGAGGAAAAAACCATGGACAATCGATCTTCTCTGCAGGAAACCAAGCACCATGGCGAAGTGCGCTTTCCGTTCAATATCTACCCCTGCACCATACCGGGGGACTTTCGGCAGGTGGCTGTTCACTGGCAGGACAGCATGGAGCTGGTCTATATAAAACGCGGCAGCGGCCTTGTGCAGACCGGTGCGCAGGTCTGTACGGCACAGAGCGGGGACATCTTTGTGCTGACGCCGGGCACCCTTCACGCGATACGCCAGACCGAAAGCTGCACGATGGAATACGAAAACATCATCTTTGATGTTGAGCTTCTCGGCGGTGCGGAGGATCTTTGCGCTGAAAAATATCTGTTGCCGCTGCAAAGCGGGCGGCTGGCACTGCCGGAGCATATTACCCCGGATGAGGCCTGGTACCCGCAGGCTGCCGACTGCCTCAAAGAGGCCGAGGAGGCCAACCGCTGCAAGCAGTTTGGCTATGAGCTTTGCATCAAAGGGGCGCTGCTGCGTTTTTTGGCGCTGCTTATTGCCCAAAGCAAGGCGCTGCCCCCCGCTGAAAAGGCAAGCACCCAGCGGCTGCGGGCGGTACTGCAATGGATCTCGGCCCATTACAGCGAGCCTGTCTGTGTGGCGGACGCCGCTGCGCTGTGCCAGTGCAGCCCCAATCACTTTATGCGGTGGTTCCGCCAGATGACCGGACAAACCTTTATCATCTTTTTGCGGGAATATCGTCTCAACGCTGCCGCCGAGGCACTTCGCACAACAGAGGACACCATTTTGAGCATTTCCGAGCAGTGCGGGTTTGAAAACCTCTCCTATTTTAATAGAGAGTTTAAAACGCATTTTGGGATGACGCCACGGGAATACCGGAAATAATAGGAATTCTTTCTATGAACGCAGGGAACGCACACTGTGCGGCCCTGCGTTCTCTGCAATGAGATACTGTGATTGCATCGAAACAATGGATAGGAATCTTTCTATCTGCGTGGCGGGCAGCTTTTCGCCCGCGCGAGTGAACCGTTTCCGCGATTATGGCGCAATTCTTTGTCTATATTTACCAAATCGCACTGCCGTTCTTCGTGTAATTCAACAAAGTTAGTTATTTTTGCTATTTTTCTATTGATTTTTCATTGAAATTGGGATATTATTATGTCAATCCGATACGGAACCGTTTCCGGAGCGGACACACAAATTTGTTTCAAAATGTTTTTCTTTAGAAGGAGGAAAAAACATGAAAACAAAAAAGACTTTATCCCTGACCTTGGCAGCCGCTATGACTGCCGGTCTGCTGGTTGGCTGCGGCGGTGGCGCCGCCAGCTCCAGCAGCACTGCCGCTGCTTCCAGTGAAGCCACTGCTTCCAGTGAAGCCGCAAGCAGCGCCGCCGCTACCTCTACCGCTGCAGGCAAGGTTTACTACCTGAACTTCAAGCCCGAGCAGGATGAGGCCTGGCAGAATCTGGCCAAGAAGTACACCGAGGAGACCGGTGTTCCCGTAACGGTCGTCACCGCCGCCTCTGGTCAGTACGAGACCACCCTGATGAGCGAGATGGCCAAGAGCGATGCGCCCACCCTGTTCCAGGTCAACGGCCCTGTCGGCCTGGCCAACTGGAAGGATTACTGCTACGACCTGTCCGGCACCAAGATCGCCGGTGATCTGACCAGCGACACCTACGCCCTGAAAGACGGCGACCAGATGCTGGGCATCGGTTATGTTATCGAGAGCTACGGCCTGATCACCAATAAGACCCTGCTGGAGAAGGCCGGCTACACCGTTGACGACATCAAGAGCTTCGACGACCTGAAGAAGGTGGCCGAGGACATCACCGCCCGCAAGGACGAGCTGGGCTTCTCCGCCTTCACCTCCGCCGGTATGGACGGCTCCTCTGACTGGCGCTACAAGACCCATCTGGCCAACCTGCCCATCTACTTCGAGTATCAGGAGGACGGCATCGACAACACCGACGCCATCAAGGGCACCTATCTCGACAACTACAAGAATATCTTCGACCTGTACATCAACAACTCCACCTGCGATCCTACTGAACTGGCTGGCAAGACCGGCGACGACAGCCGCAACGAGTTCCTGAACGATGAGGCTGTCTTCTTCCAGAATGGTTCTTGGGAGTACACCAACCTCGTCGGCGACGGCAAGCCCTTCACCGATGACGATCTGACCATGCTGCCCATCTACATTGGCGTCGGCGATGAAGCCAACCAGGGCCTGTGCACCGGCACCGAGAACTACTGGTGCGTCAACAAAGAAGCCAGCGAGGACTCAAAATATAGACAGCAATGTTTTGAATTGAATTATAGTGCGAGTAATTCCGGGAAAGGTAAAGAGATAATGGTATTTTGCGATGGCATAGTTATCCCCAAACACAAACTATTTAACCATTCTACAAAGTGAAAATAACGCACATTCATATCGAAAGATTTCGAGGATTTCAAAATGAAGATTTTGAAGTAGGTTCTTCTTTGTTTGTTGTCGTGACCTTGGGCAGTGCGGAAGGGTCGTCTCCGCTGCGTCTTGCCCTGCCGCGGACTTCTTCGAGATAGTCAAGAGCTTCTCCTGTCTTGTCAAGCTGGCAGCATGTCTCGGCCATATAGAGCAAGATGTTGGCATATCTGAGAATGATCATGTTTCTCGGAAGGTCATCCTCGTTGCTTTCTTCAGTGCGGTATGAGAAAGGTACATATTCCTTCTTTGACTGATAGCCGCTGTCGCTTGAGAGATTGAAATGGGTGTGTCCGTCGTAAAATTCGTTAGGGGCAATCACTGTAGCCTTCAGACGGGGATCACCAGGCTCGAAGGCGTTCACGAGGTCAAGGGTAGGGCAGTGGAGTGACCATCCTGTCCATTTCTTCAGATATGGCTTCGGTGTACCGTCTTCATTGACATTGGATGGGAATTCTTCCAGCAGCTTTTTGCATACGAACTCATACTGGTCAGGAGTCAAAGTTGTCGTGGATTTGTTCAAGTCAGCGAGTTTGATTCCTGCATCATGTCCGTAGAAACTCATCATGTTGCCGTCATTTGAGTCTCCCCAGCCTGTATGGGAAGTCCTGAACTGTATGGAGAAGATGATCTCACGTCCGTTCTGGTGCTCCATGTCGAAAATATCCTCATAACGGGGTTCCAGACTGAACCAGTTGCCTTTCTCAAGTTCCTTTATGGTGTCGTAGGCCTTCTGCCAATCCTCTTGCTTTTTGCTGTGGCTGGCATGATATACGTATGTTCTGGCGAGCATTGCAAGAGCGGCTCCTTTGGTTGCCCTTCCGATATTAGCCGCATCCCAAGTCTCAGGAAGTCCTTCAGCTGCATCCCTGAAGCCTTGCTCGATGAATTCCCATGTCTCATCCTCAGTTGCACGAGGCTTGTAATATTCTTCGTATGTGAGTACATGATCTACCAGAGGAAGACCTCCGAACTGACGCGCCATGTCGAAGTAAACGTAACTTCTGAGGAACTTTGCTTCAGCAATATACTTGTCGGCGTTATGGATGTTGTTCCTGGTTACACTTTCGATCAGGTAATTTGCATTTGTCACGACTTGGAAATCCTGGTTCCAAGTGTTGTTGCCTGAGTATGAATTCGTCGGCAAAATATTGAACTGGATCAATGATTTGGCATTTCCTGCCCATGCTACACCATCTGAGCGGGAGTTGCCGAGCTGAGAGTCGTCTGACAGATTGTCTCCGAGATGAAGATAGTGGTAGAGACCGAAGTTCTCAGTCATGAAGACGTGATATATACCCATGAGGGCTGTCTTCGCCTCACCTTCCGTAGTATAGTAATTCTCTACTGCGAGATTGACAAGAGGCTTTTTTTCCAAAAGGTCGCTGCAGGAACAACAAAGGGCAAGGCTCAATGTTGCCATCATTATTTTATGTATTCTCATAAAGCTCTAGTTATTAAAGGTTGATATTGACACCAATGACAAAAGTGCGAGGCTGCGGATATTGGCCTGCATCCACTCCGTTGTCTGAGATTTCAGGGTCGAAGCCTGAATATTTTGTCAATGTCAGAAGGTTCTGTGCTGACAGATATAACCTTAATGACGGATTTCTTTTCGCTTTGAAATTGAATGTGTATCCGAGTTGGAGATTCTTGAGTCTGAAGTAAGAACCGTTCTCGACATACATTGTGGATTGCCACCAGTTCTGGCTGTTTCTGGCATCGTCTGAATCATATGCGAGCGAAATAGGGCGGGAATTGGTCGAGCCTTCTTTGCTCCATCCTGATTTGTATGCTGACTTGAGTACATTCTGTCTTCCGTCGAACTTCTCGAAGTAGAACTTGGATGCATTGAAAATGTCGTTGCCATAAGTTCCCTGGAAGAGAAGGGAAAGGTCGAATCCTTTCCAGCTGGCATTGAATGACAGACCGTAAACCATCTTCGGGTTAGGATCTCCGATGACCGTCATATCGTCGCTGCTGATTTTTCCATCGTTGTTGGTGTCAGCAAATATGGTGTCTCCTGGTTTTGCACTCGGCATGATGACAGTTCCGTCCGGACTTTTGTAATTGTCGATTTCCTGCTGGTTCTGGAAGATTCCAAGCATCTTGTAACCGTAGAACCGTCCGTACGGATTACCTACGGTAGAACGTATGATATTGTCAAACTGGCCCTGGAAATCTATCAATGCGTAATCGTATGTGATTCCGTTGGACTGAAGAATACCTGAAGTTCCGAGATTAGTTACGGAGTTCTTGACGAAGGATGCGTTGGCATCAATGCTATATGAGAAGTCACCGATATCGTCTTTCCATCCCAATGCTATTTCAAGTCCTTTGTTCTGCATTCCTCCGACATTCCTGATAATTGATCTTGTGCCGGCAACGCGCGGAACAGTCTCGTTGAGAAGGATATTGTCGGTCTTGCGGAGATAGATATCGAATGATGCTGTAAGTCTGTTGGTAAGGAAACCAAGATCGAGTCCGGCATTGTACTGCTCTGATGTTTCCCACTGGATGTCTTTGTTTCCAAGAGTGCTCAGCAATACACCGTTGATTCTTTCCTTGTCACCGAGTACATAGTACTGGTTCTGGGAGATTGAAGTCTGATACGGATAATATGAAGAGATACGCTCGTTACCTATCTGACCCCAGCCGAGTCGGAGTTTGGCCATGTTGAACCATTTGGCACCCATGTTCTTGAAGAAAGGTTCTTCAGAAATCTTCCAAGCGAAAGCTCCTGAAGGGAAATAACCCCATTTCTTGGAACCGACGAATCGGGATGAGCCGTCAGCACGGAAGGATGCGGTAAAGAGGTATCGGTCGAGAAGATTGTAGTTGATTCTTCCCAAGTATGAGAGCATTCCCTGTGCTTCAGCACCTCCGGTAAGTGACGGACTTGTATCTGATGCGGCATCAAAGTAACGGAACTGTTCAGCTTCGCTAGGAAGATTTTTCTTGTTGCCTGCATACCACTCCCTATAATAGTCCCTTGCGGACATGGCCGCCATTACAGAAATGTCGTGTGCGCCGATTTTCTTGGTGTAGGTCAGCATGTTCTCCCATGTCCAGTCTTTGCTGAATGTCGTACTGCGGTACACTTCAGTATTTCCGCTGGCGATATTGGACGTCTCAGTGTAGATAGGTGTGAAATTGGAACTGAGTATGGTCCTGTAATTATATCCGAAGCGGGATGTGAACATGAGGTCTTTGGTAATCTTCAAGTCAGCATTGAGGTTCATCATCAGGAAATTGAGATTGCTCTTGGAGTTGTTTCTTGCGATTACTCCAGCCGGGTTTGCCAGGCGGAATGCAGTAATACCGCTATAATAGTCGGTTGCGTCATTCCATACGGGTACATCAGGCGGAGCAATGAGAGAAGAAAGGAAAATTGTCTTATTGTTGGAACCATTGGCACCGAGTGAATTCGTTTTCATGAATGATCCGGTGAAGGAAGCCTGCAATGTCAGAATCTTGAAAGGCTTGTACTGTGTCTTCTGAGAGAAGTTCAGACGGTCGAAAGAAGTGGATTTTACCGTTCCCTGACGATTGAACATATTTGTGGTAAAGACAGTAGACAATTTGTCCGAGCCTCCTGACAATGTTA
>OLOV01003057.1_pt1 | contig 10596 bp, 8 predicted proteins | sample 1672931 | NCBI WGS metagenome assembly OLOV01 (sample SAMEA3136738, study PRJEB25190) | human gut metagenome | biome: human gut; feature: human-associated habitat; material: faeces | place: Austria | collected 2013
AGCCGTTTGCTTCTAACACACTGAGGTAAAATGGATTTGTTCTGCATTATGCCTGCAGAGATTCCAGCTCTTCCTGTTTTTCTTTTTCTCTTTCGATCAAGATCTGCTGGTACTCTTCTTCAGTCATCTTTTCCATGGTGATCCCCGTGAATCCGTAGAAGGCAGACACTAACGGGCAGATCAGATTGAGGTACGCATATGGCGCATATCCGCCCGCTCCCCATTGCGGGATGCCGAATACGCTCTGCATGTACGCGCCGCACGCATTCCAAGGTACCAGATTCGATGTCAGTGTAGAAGAGTCTTCGATGCATCTGGAGAGGTTCTTTCTCTTCAGTCTCATGTCTTCGAACACTTCTTTGTACATTCTTCCGGTCATAACGATAGAAATATACAGATCACCCGGGATGATGTTGAACAAGATCGCGGTACACAGCGTCATCAGAACCAGCACGCCTCGGCTCTTGACATGCTTCATCATTGCCTCGGTAAGTGTCCGGAGCATACCGGTGCTGTCCATGACACCACCCAACGCCAACGCGCAAAGCATCAGCAGAATGGTCCACATCATGCTGTCCATACCGCCCCTGGTCAAAAGGTCTACCAGCTCCGGCATAACACTGTCAGGATCCGCGAATTCAAATCCATAGTGCCATACAGCCGGAATATCTCCCACAAAAGTACCCTGGAAGATGACACCAAAAACACTTCCCAGGATTGCGCCGAAGAGCATGCCCGGCAGCGCCGGTGTCTTGAAAGCGATCATCAGAATGACAAAGATCGGCGGCAGTACCAGGAACGGGCTGACAGTAAAGCTTTCCAGGATACCGGCTCTCATCGCCTCTACCTGTGCCATATCTGTGCTGCCGGAATAATGCGAACCGATGATCGCGTAAATGATCAGAGCAATTATGGTTGTCGGGGTAACTGTATAAACCATGTGGCGGATATGTTCAAACAGATTTACGCCTGCGACAGCAGAAGCCATATTCGTCGTGTCCGATAGTGGAGACATCTTATCACCAAAGTACGCTCCGGAGATAACCGCGCCGACCGCGATCGCGGTCGGGATGCCTAAACCGTTCCCGATGCCGACTAACGCGATGCCTACCGTACCGCAGGTTCCCCAAGAGGTTCCGGTCGACAGCGAAACGAGCGCGCAGATCAGCACGCTGGCGATCAGGAACAGCCCCGGCGTTAAGATGCCTAATCCGTAGTAAATCATAGACGGCACGACGCCGGCCTGGATCCATGAGCCGATCAGCGCACCGGTAACGACAATGATCAGAATAGACTGCATCGTGCTGTTGATACAGTTCAAAATACCTTTTTCGATATAAGACCACTTCCATCCGTTCACTGCCGCGATGACAGATGCGAAAACAACCGAGATCAGTAGACCTACATGGATATCACCGTATCCGCATGCGAACGCCGGTCCAAAAAGATCTTCCATAAGACCCGTGCAGTAGCAAAGATTAAATGTCGTTACCAAAAGTACAAGCAAAACTTGCCATAAAGGAATCTTCTTTCCCATTTTCTTCTCCTTTCTCTCACCTCGTTCAAAGCGTTATCATTAAAACGGTCCTAAATTTATCAATTGCGCTGCTATGACAAAGACCAATCCGACCAGATATTGAATACCGATCAACGGCAGGATCCATTTTGCCCACTTTGCCCAAGGGATTTTCCCTGCCGCCAATGCAGCCATGAAGTATCCGGAGGTCGGTGTCAAAATATTGGAAATGCCGTCGCCAAGCTGAAATGCGATAACGGTGGTCTGTCTGCTGACTTCCACCAGATCGCCGAGCGGCGCCATGATCGGAATGGAAACTGCAGCCTGTCCCGATGCGGATGGTACAATGAAGTTCAGCAGGCACTGGAAAATATACATACCAACAGCGGAGACCGCCGCCGGAAGGTCTGAAAGCAAGGTTGCCGCACCGTGAAGGATCGTGTGTAAGATCTGTCCGTCTGTCATAACGACCAGCACGCCTCTGGCAATACCAACAACTAATGCTCCGGCTGCCATGTCCGCTAAGCCCTGCGAAAATAATTCCGCATAACGGTTAAAGCCTACGCCTTTTGCGATAACGCCGACTACGATCGACATTCCGAAGAATAAGGCCGCCAGTTCGTCAATATACCAGCCCAACTTTACCACGCCTACGATCAACAGGATGATGGATGCTGCAAATACAGTCAGAATGGCTTTTTCTCTTCCGCCGAATTGCGGTAGATCCTCTAAATTCATGGATTTTTCACGATGCTTGTCTGCCTCATACATCAGCGACTTTTCCGGATTCTTTTTCACTTTTAATGCATACGCGAGCATAAACAGTGTGGTCGCGATCGTCATGCAGATGAACATGACGATACGGAATCCCATGCCGGAGCCAAGCGGCAGTTCCGCAATCCCCTGTGCCACGCCTACGTTGAATGGGTTTAAAAAAGCTGCCGCATATCCGGCCGCACAGCCGCACAATACGATGCCCGCGCCGGTCATGGAGTCAAAGCCCATCGCCATAAAAATAGGAACAAAGATCGGTACAAACGCAATGGTTTCTTCACACATACCGAATGTCGCACCGCAAACTGAAAAAAGAACACAAAATACCGGCACTAACGCAATGGAGCTTCCCCGCATTTTTTGGATCAATCTGCCGACTCCCGCATCGATTGCGTGCGTGGATGTCAAAACATTCATAGATCCACCCAATATAAACAGGAAGAAGATAATCTGCGCCGCTTCCTGCATTCCTCGCGGTACAGAGGTTAGGAACTGCATCAGCGTCACCGGTGTCGGATCGACCGTGTGATACGTCGACGCATCCACCACGCTCCGCTGCGCGCCGGTTTCCGCAACCGTGATTGTCTTCATATCGTATTGGCCTGCCGGAATAATATAGGTGAGCAGTGAGCAAATCAGAATGAGAGCAAGCAATAGAATATAGACATGTGGAACTGCTAACTTTTTCTTATTCATCTTTTTCTCCAATCTTATCATGATACGTTTCGATAAACTTGATGGCGGGATCAAAAGCGTCTTTTGATCCCGCTGTAATATTATTGCAGTTTTGCATTCTCATGTGAGAATGCTTGTTCCGGAACTCTATGTTAATCATAATACAATCGCTCTCACTGTTATTTAGAAGATTTCTCACAAATAGTCGAAATCTTTGGTATTTTTATAACGATCTTTGCGCATCCATGATCTTGATCAAATCACTCAATACCGCATAGGCAGTCTGATCGATCTCCGGTTCGTAAACATGTTCCACGATCGAGATCTCACCCATCAGGTCTGTTTTCATGGTAACGACGGAAGCAGTACCGTTAATCGCGGCATATAATTCATCCTTTGCGACTAAGGTCGGTTTAACGGTTCCACGTACCTGCCCGTTCTCAACCCAACCGCGGCAAAGCAGTTTGATCTTCTGATCGTTTGCGGCTGCCTGTAGGATCTCCTCTCTTGTGATCGAACGGATCCCGCTTCTTTCAATCTCTGTCGGCGTGATGGATACATCCATCAGCACATTCATCAGGGCGGTCAGTTTTGCCGCCGCGTCCCATCCGTCAACGTCCAGAGTCGGATCTGCTTCCACAAAACCGCGCTTTTGTCCCTCTCGGATGGCTTCCTCATAGGAGCCGCCTTTTTCGATCTCGTTCAGGATATAATTGGTCGTCGCGTTAAAGATGCCGCGCACTTCCTCGATCCTGCAGCCTTTTAGGCAGTTCTCCGCCAGATTGTACACCGGAACGCCATCCATAACGGTCCCTTCATGGCAGAACAGCACTCCGTTTTTCTTTGCTAGGTCACGCAGTTCTCGGTAGGCCCAAGCTACCGGTCCCTTGTTCGCGGTGATAACATGTTTGTCGCGGTTTAGCGCACTGCGGATATGATCCGTCGCCGGCTGTCCCGTCATAATATTGACCGGCGTCAGTTCAACCAGGATATCATAGTCCGTCTTGGTGATCACATCCATAGCAGAGACGCTTTTATCTCCTTTCGGCAGCGTTTCCGCCGCGGTATGGATGCCGTTAGAATCCAGGATTGCCCCTAGACTTCGGGTGCAGATGGCCGTAACTAAAATCTCCGTATCGTACTTTTCACTTAAATACATCTTTCTTTTTTCCAGCATCTTGGTGAAGGCTCTGCCGACATTGCCATAACCGATCATCGCTAATTTCATTGTTTTCATCATTTCGCTCCTTTTATTCTTGACTTTTTTCCATGTACGCGTCCCGACATCACATGCAGTCCCACGTTGCTTTGCCTGCGAGCAGTGTCTTTTGAACTCTGATATTGAGTATCTCGTCCGCCGGAACATGAAAGATATCTCTGTCCAGGATTATTGCATCCGCAAACTTTCCGACTTCGATCGTTCCCATCCTTTTTTCATCTCCTGTGGCATACGGGATATTTTTGCTGAAAAGACATATGGCTTCGTATATACTGAGTCTTTCCGCAGGATTCGGATGGGTCAGACAGTTATAGATCCCACGCAGCGGATCAAAAGTTTCTACCGGACAGTCCGATCCTCCGGTCAGCAGCAATCCTTCTCTCTGATAAGTCTTCCATGGGTAGGCGTGCCGAAACCGCTCCGGACCGATCCGATCCAAGATCCAATATCGATCAGACTCCAGGAAGGACGGCTGGATATCTACGATCAAAGGGATCTTTTTCATTCTTTGGATCAGCTCTGGAGTAGACATCTGTGCATGGATCAGACGGAAAGGCTTCGCGGCTATTTTTTTGTCCGTCCATCCGGCAGTTTTTAATCGCTCGATGGTTTCTTCCATTGCTGTAAGAACTACATCTAGCGCCCGATCACCGATAGCATGTACCGCGCTTTGTATCTCGTTTTGTGCTGCATTATACATCTTTCTCGTCAAGGACTTTGTATCTTCTACGATCATCCCCCTTGTATCCGGAGCATCCGTGTAGGGCTGCAGCAATGCGGCACTTCTCGACCCTAAGCTTCCATCGCAAAACAGCTTATAGCCGCCCATTTTCACTTTCGAATGCGAGTCGTTCGTATCAGCGCCCTTTACGGTATCCCCTTTTAATCCTTCCATACGATCGGAGTAAATCGTCACGCGCACCGGCAAAAGATCACAAGCATCCAGCTGTCTGTACACATCGATATCCTCGATATATCTCCAGATTTCCGCCGCATAGGTATGCATCATCGTCATTCCCATGGACGCCATACGCCGCAGTTCCTGAACCATTATTTGTTTTTTCAGCCTCTCATCGCGCAAAGCATCCGGGGCGATCTCATCAAATACTTTTGTTAACTGTTCTCGCAGAACTCCGTTTGGAGTTCCGTCTTCTCCCCGCTCTACTGAACCACCCGCATCCGCGATGTAATTTTGATCCACACCTGCAAGTTCGAGCGCCCTGCTGTTCGCTACCGCGGTATGCAGGCAGACACGTTTTATGACGATCGGATGCTGCCGGCTGATTTCATCCAATTCCCACCTCGTAGGAAGTTCATCCGCACAGTCTTCCCATTTTGTCTGATCAAAATTCGCGCCGCGGATCCATTCTCCTTGCGGTGTATGTTCGGCCTTTTCTCTTAGTTTCGTAAAGGCTTCTTTTTTTGACCTGCAATCTGCCAGATTCACCTGTGTCAAGGTTTGGCAATAGGCGTAAAAATGCAGATGGCTGTCACCCATTCCGGGTATCATGATACTGCCGTTCAAATCAAATACCTGTACCGCCTCGTATTTTTTTGCTTCTTCCACGTCTCCGACAAAGGCGATCTTTCCGTCTTTGATCCCGATTGCGCTGAAGCATTCCCCCTCTTTGCGTAAAGTATAGATCTTACCGTTTTGATAAATCGCATCCAGCATCGTTCTTTCCCCTCATTCTTTTTTTGTTCTTGTTTTCAAAGATATCCATCTGCGCAAGCAGCACAAATGAAAATACCAATACACATCCCCAAATTTCTCGACCACTTAAATGTTCATGCAGGATCACCCATCCTGCGATTGCTGCGACAACGGATTGAAGACTGATGATCATCGTGGCGACCGTCGGCTCCACATAGCGCTGCCCGATCGCCTGCAATACATATGCAACCCCGCTTGACAAAATGCCGGCGTACAGAATGGAGGCTACTGCCTTATAGATATCCGCTATGCTGCAGTTTTCCGCCGTGCATGCCGCAATAAAAGACAGGATTCCGCAGATCAAGAACTGCACCGCGCAGAGGCTGATGCTGTCTTGATCTCGACATTTTCCAAGCAGGACTACATAAATACCGAAGGTGCATGCGCACAGAAGAACCAAGAGATCTCCCAAATAAAATCCGCCAAGGCCATTTGACATGCATAAGAGATACATGCCGCACAGAATACCAACGAGGGAGACAAATAAAACCGATCTCGGCTTTTTTCCAAAGGACCACTCAATAAGCGGTACGATCACAACCTGTACAGAAGTGAGAAATCCTGCACGTCCTGCCGCGGAAGTCTCCGGCGGATAGGCCGCGATTCCTCCCTGCTGCAGTCCAAATCCGAAGAAAAGCACGATTCCGCAAATCACGCCATACTTCCAAAGATTTCTTCGTGCCTCGGTATCCTCCGTTTGTACTTGAAAAAATCGATTTCTTTTATTTTGGGCATTTCGCAAAAGCAGAACGACAGTCAGAAACATGGACGCCGCAAAGGATCTGCATGCATTGAACGTAAAGATTCCCAATGATTCCGCTGCTGACGTCTGCGCAACAAAAGAATTTCCCCAAATGATGGCTGCCGTAAACAAAAGTAAAATTCCTTCTATCTTTCTTCGTCTCATTTTTGCACCTCCGATTTCAGCATAGCAGAAAAGATGGCTTCAGGACTTGTTAATTCAACAAAGATCACCGATACCTTTTGGTGGAATTCCAACTTTTTGAGAACTTATAATTTCTAATTTATCCGAAAAACCATTGACGCAAACGCTGCCGCAGTAGTAAGATATTTGAGGAAAAGCTTTGCCGCTCATCGACGAAGCTTTGCTTACCGCACAATCGCATCGGATCGAAAAAGAAAGGAACTTTATCATAAATATGAACCAAAAAGAAGTCAGAGAAATCAAAAAACGTCTGAATCCGAAGAAGGACAGCATCAGCCGCATCTACGGCTGCTATGTCAACGCCGCCGGAGAAATCGTCACCACCCTGGATATGTCAGTCGGCCTGATGGAACAGGAGGAAGCAGAGCTTTACTTCAAATTGCTCAAAAAAACGCTTTCCGGCACCCTTGGCAAGAACCTGTTAGACATTGCGTTCAGCACTGCGCAGGTCGAAAACAGTGATGAACATCGTCTGCTGCAGGGTCTGCGCAGCTCTCATCTGCGCGACGCGGGGCTGCGCGATGCGCTCTATCAGCGCATCATTGAATCGCTGGATTTCGGCGAGGACAGCTATGTTATTCTGCTGGCCGCCGACTCCTACGATGTTCCATTCAAGGGCAGCGATGACGAAATTTTTGAGGAAGGCTCCGGCGAAGTCTTCGATTATATACTCTGCTGCATCTGTCCGGTCAAGGACGCCAAATCTGCCCTGCGCTACATCGCCGATGAGCATAATTTTCGCGGCGCTTCTACCGGTCACGTGCTTAGCGCGCCGGAGCTGGGCTTCCTGTTCCCGGCCTTTGACGATCGCAGCACCAACATCTACAACGCGCTGTACTACAGCCGCGGGCTGGTCGATATTCATGAAGAATTTCTCACCGGCGTCTTTCGCGCCGAAAAAGTTCCGATGTCTTCGGGTGCGCAAAAGCTCGCCTTCAGCGATGTGCTCCGCGAATCGCTTGGCGGTGACTGCAGCTTGGACGTGGTTCGTGCCGTTCACGGAGAAATCCGCGACCGCCTGCTGCTACACAAGGAAAGCAAGAATCCCGAAGCGCCGGAGATCTGCGTTGAAGATGTCGATGATGTGCTGAAAGCCAACGGCATCTCCGAACAAAAGGTATCCGGCTTCCACGAGGCCTGCAATCGAGAGTTCGGGGAGCAGCCTGTACTCAATCCGCTTAACCTGATGGAAACAAAAAAGTTTGAAATGTCCACGCCGCAGGTCAAAATTACCGTCGATCCTGATTGTGCTGATTTGGTACGAACCGAAATCATCAACGGAAAAACCTGTATTATCATTCCGGTCGATGAGAACGTCGTCGTCAACGGCATCGATGTCAATCCACAATGTTCTTGATCCAGACGCCTCTTTTTACCAGCACATAGCCGACGATACACTTAATAAGGTTGGAAAGCTCCGCGAGCAGATACACAAGCTGCACCGGAATCGCAGTAAAACGAGCGAGCAGGAAAACGATCGGAATCGGAAGCACCCACATGTACGCGCTGTCAAACAAAAAAGTGACAACGGATTTTCCTCCGGCGCGCAGGGTAAAATACGTGCCATGCACGAAGCCGTACAGCGGCTGGCAGCAGCCGGTAATAAAGATCAGCTGTGTCGCGAGCTCCTTGACGATTTCCTCTGTATTGTACATCCGCGGGAAAAATGGCGAAAGGAGGATGAGCATCGCGCCGGTAAGGAAGCAGCAGAACACCGAGAACGCGATCAACTGCTTATCCTCACGCTTCGCCTCCTCCAGCCTGCCCGCGCCAAGCATCTGTCCGATGATGATGCCGACCGAGTTTCCTAAGGATAAAAATACCACGTTAAACACATTGCTGATGGTGTTCGCGATGTTGAACGCCGCGACAACCTCCAGCCCTCTGACGGAATAGCATTGGGTCATAAAGGTGATACCGAACGACCACATCAATTCGTTGATAAACAAAGGTAAGCCGATGGCGATAATTTGCTTCAAAAGACTCCCGGGAATCTTAAAACTGCGCAGGGCGCCCCGGATAAACGGATTCCGCGCCACATGCTTATGCGTCCAGCCTGCTACAATTGCAAGCTCTACGAAACGGGAGAGAACTGTCGCGATTGCCGCGCCGACACAGCCAAGCTCCGGCGCGCCGAGTTTGCCGAAAATCAGGATATAGTTAAACACCAGATTGACAAGCACCGCGATGATGCCGGCAATCATCGGAATGACCGTTTCTCCGGTTTCACGCAGCGTGCCCGAATAGCATTGGGTCAAAGCAAAGGGTAAAATTCCGATGACGATCACTTCAAGGTAAGCCTTCCCATAAGAGCGCGTCGCCTCAAGATCTCCGATACCTTCGCCCTGATGGATAAACTGTTGGATCAAAGGTTCTCCCACAGTCAAAAAAATAACCGCGAAAATCGCCGATAATATCACGCCGAACAACAGCTTAAAACGGAAGGTATCCCGCACCCCCTCCGAATTGCCGCTGCCGTAGAACTGCGCACCCAAAATGCCCGCGCCAGCCACCGCGCCGAAGATACAGAGATTAAAAATAAAGACCAGCTGATTGGCAATCGCCACGCCGGACATCTGCTCCGTACCCACCTGCCCGACCATGATATTGTCGAGCAGACTGACAAAATTGGTGATGCCGTTTTGAATCATGATTGGCACCGCCACCAGTAACACCTTTTTATAAAATGCTCTTGTTCCGACCAGACTGCGCAGTCCGCCGCCGGTCGATTCTTTTTTTATGTTCATAATTTCCTCGTATTCGTATTACATTCGGAAGCACTTTCGAAGCGCCTCGTATTCTCCCATCACAAGCAAGGTCATTTCACCGGTGAACTACCCATTGTCTAAAGCCAATGGGCTTCCTGCTTCATCGACCTCGTAACCTACTATCTCCACAGGCGTTAATTCGGACAGTCCCTGCCCTATTTATATTTTTTCTTATGCTATTTGTCTTATTCCTTCTGCCAGTATATTTTTTGCAGCATTGATATCCCTGTCATGTTCCGTTCCACATTTCGGACATATCCATCTCCTCACCGACAAATCTTTTGTGTCCGAATTCTGATACCCACAAACAGAACATATTTGGCTGCTGGCATAAAATGTATCTATTTTGATGTATTTCCTGCCATTCCATTTTGCCTTATACTCTAACTGTCTTGTCAGCTCATACCATGATACATCACTTATGGCTTTTGCCAGATGATGATTTTTTACCATGTTTTTTATCTGCAGATTTTCTGAAACTATCACTTGATTTTCGCTGATAATCTCATGTGAAACTTTATGCAGATAATCTTTTCTGCTATTCCTTATTTTCTCATGACATAATGCTATCTTTTTCTTTGTTTTATAATAGTTTTTACTTCTCTTTTCTTTATGTGACAGTTGCCTTTGCAGCTTTACAAGCTGTTTCTCATATTTCCTTGTAATTTTTAGATTCTCATATATCTTCCCATCGGAAGTAATACATAAATCTTTAATTCCTAAGTCTATTCCTATACGACCAGTTGTATGTACCATCTCCTTATGCTCAGTTTCCACAAGTATGGATACATAATATTTTCCACTGGGCATTTGCGAAACGGTCGCTGACTTAATCTGTCCACTAAAATTTCTATGCAGTTTTGCTTTTACTTCCTTTAGTTTAGGCAGTTTTATCTTACCATTCTCATGATTTACTGTTATATTTCCATTTGTGTAATTTGTTGTATATGATTTATGCTTATCATGTTTGCTCTTGAATTTTGG
>OLOV01003059.1_pt1 | contig 10593 bp, 12 predicted proteins | sample 1672931 | NCBI WGS metagenome assembly OLOV01 (sample SAMEA3136738, study PRJEB25190) | human gut metagenome | biome: human gut; feature: human-associated habitat; material: faeces | place: Austria | collected 2013
ATCGAAATCTGTTTTATCCATATCGTTTTGTTTTTACTTAATCTTCTAATAGAGACTGAGGAGCCTTCAGTTCCTCGCAACCGCAAAGACGGAGGAAATGCTGCAGGTCGTGAATGCTTACTACCTGCATGGCTCCTGCGCCCAAATTCATGCTGCCAGATATGCCAACTGATTCCCCTGCTGCGGACCATACGATGATACCGGAGCATAGACGTAATCGCCCAACTGGAAATCATGCGGTCCGTACTTGACAGGTTCGCAACCGCTAATTTTTATTTTATTTGCCATATTAATCTATTCTTTATTTGTTATACTTCTTCTGCATCTGCTCTACACTATCCGCAAGAATTTCCTTCAGAAAATCTTCTGAAAAACTAGAGATATTCATTTCTTCTCCGGAAATGTGTCGATGAAACTCCTGATAGTAGATGTCTTTGATTTCATCCCTATCAAGAGACTCGTATGTTACGAAATCAAACAACTCGACAGACATTATCTCATCATCCTTGAAGACGCACCGGGCTACTGCGATACCACCAGGAAGTGCCAACATAGAATAATCCCCGATAATCGATTTAACGCCTTCAAAAGCGAAGAAACGGGATAGTTCCTGCGCAACCTGCAATTCGGAAATCTGCCTGTAACCATATATCGACGAGATATAGGCATTCGCAAAAGAAGGACAAAAAGTGATTCTAAAGTTATGAAACTCCCACTCAGAATTTTTCGCCTTCGTTAGCATATCTGTAAGTACCTCGCCCTTTTCGTTGTGATAAACCACGGCGTAAACACTGCCCATCTTGTTGCGAAAGACAAATTCCACATCTGTTTCTGCGTGATCTACTACCCGGGGCTTCGACAGACGTTCTGTGACGTTATTGAATTTTATGCAGCCGAACTCTTCGGGGGTACCAACAGGAGTAGGCATAAGAACGATGTTATCCTTTCTTTCTGCCCTTGAAAGAAGCAAATTCTTTGGATTGATGATTCCCTGGTCCATACGCTACCCTCCTATCGGTTATAATCTACCACGATGTTATATCTTTCGAGGACGGGTACCAAGCCGGTCATTACACCTTTGCCTAAGAGAGGAACTGCATCGAGCACGCTATATGGGATAACCTTCTTCTTAGGAAGCTGTTCGCGGTTGGCTTCCTCTTCGAGGAGCTTCTTGTAAGTTTCCAACTCCTTGTCGGCAGCATCGCGCTCGTCGAGAGCCTTCTTATATTTGGCATTCAGCTCATCATATTGTTCCTGGGCCTCCTTTGCCTCCTGACGCAGTTTAGCGATGAAATTACTGGCTTTATTCATAGTGGCATCGGATTCGGCAGCTTGCTGCACCAGGGTGTCGACTTCCTGCTGGTGCTGGGCTTTCAGATCTTCCAACTGCTGCTGAAGAGAGGCAATCTCTTTTCGCAAGGCATCGGTATCGGTGGCGGTATGCACGAAATCAAACAGGCGTTCGATGTTCTGCTTTAACTGAGCGCAGGTTTCGGTGGTCGTACCGATGAGGGTTACGGCTTCTTCGGCGGTGAGGGTATAGCCGGACTTTGAACCAGCGATAAAATCGCTGGGAACGGAGGCGTTTTCGACAGTGGCGGCGGCGGCTTTTGCGGCTTCCTCTTCCTTGGCTTTCTTTTCCTCGGCTTTCTGCTGCTCTAACACGAAGGAGATAGCTGTGGGCATATCTTCCAGCTTATCGTAGTAATTATCTTCCTGCGCATCGAGAGCAAGACGGCCTTCGTATACCTCCCACAGATGGTTATCTATGAGGTAATAGATGGCTGAGAGCACTGTGCGCTCGCCATGCTCCTCGATATAGGCGTTGAGAGGAGCAACCCAGGCTTTCTCTACTACGTCCTTGAGCCATTCCTTATAGACTACACCCATCAGAGTCTTTTTATCGTTCTCATCGGCATAACAGGAAGCTATGCGGGGGATAACGTAGAGAGGTTCTGTCTTCTGCAGGAAGTTCTCGTAGTTGATACCGAGAGCCTGGCGAACCATATTGCTCACGCTTTTAAACTTATACTTCTTCAATAAAGCTCGAAGTATGTTTTGCTGTTTATTGATCATACAGATTCAGTTTTAGAATCGTTGTTTATTGTTTATTATTACTTTGAAGTATCAGGCGAATCATCGTCCTCTCCTTCGATAATCTCAAAGCCATGCTTTCGGGCGGTAGCCTCGCTGCGTTCCGAGCGGTTGGCTTGCATGGAGTTTTCGTGTTCCCGAAACTCATGCATCAGCCTCCGGTTCTGGTTCTTCCGGCCAGCCGTCCTCCTGATAACCAGCCTTATGTTCCTCTACTGATTTCTCACGGCGATTGTCGTAATATACAGGTTGTTCACCTGCGGCTACTCTCTCCTTATTGTACTCAGCATAGGCAATACCTATCTTATCCATAAACTCCTCATTGGCACGGCGTTTAGCTACCTTGTAGTCGTGATTGGCTTTCTGATATTGGGCGTGAGCTTCGGCACGATCAGCATTTTGCTGAACGAAGAAAGATTTCTTTTCCAAGGTTTGCTTTCCGAGAAATTCTTTCAGGCTAGACTTCTGACGCTCCTTGAACTCAACTTCCTTATCCAAGAGTTCCTTCTTACGTTTCGCAAAAGCCTCGCCGCCATCGGTCTTGATTTTCAAAGCAACTTCGTGCTTTTCGTCTCGCTCCTTACGCAACGGCGCAAGGACTTCTTTCTGAAATTCTTCTAATGTTCTCATAATCTCTAAATCTTTATGTATTATAAAACTTTTCTTAGTCGAAGAGGGAAGGATTTTGCCTCTTCTCTCTTTCTTTTCTTGCTGCCTTCTCAGCTTCCTCACCCTTCTTCTTCACTTCGGCTTGCTCGGTGAGGATTGCTTTCAGCTCCTTGCGGGAAACTAAAGGGTTTGCATTAACGATGGCGATAAATAAAACTCTACCCAGCTTTTTATAGAGCGGAATAAATTCCTTATCTATCAGGTCGGCTGGCTCGCTAGCAGGAATACTAACCTGGTTCAGGTCTTTTCCTTCTTTGTTGACAACGAGGAAGGTTCTTTTCTTACCATCTTCGTCTGCGATTTGCACGCCTCCGGAATATTTGGCTACACTCAGTTGACTGCGCAGCCAGCTTTCCTTTGTGAATAATATTGTTTTCATATACGAGGGGTTGCTTATTTTTCTTCTTTCAAATCGTTCTTGATTTCATCCCACATCGCCATCTCTACCTTTTTGCCATCGAAGTGGCCAACGGCAACAAGCTCGCCACCTTCCTGAGTAGCATCAGCAGAGGAGATAGCACTGCTGCGGATGATCATGATGTCAAACTCATGGATAGCATCCATGATGCTCTTCATATCGATGTGCTGCATATTCTCTCTAGCATTCAGACGGATGCGCTGAATATCAGCATCGGTCAGCTTACTGGACGTTTTCTCTTGCGCATCCCTCACAGCCTGCGTCTCGATAGTGATACGCTGCTGCTCATAAGCATCAGCGAGCAGTTCCGAGTTTTGTATCTGGACGGCGATGTTTAGGAACTTCTCGAACAATTTACTTCCACACGCCAGCAGCGTGGTAGCTAAACTCTGCTCAATGAGAAGAGTCTTACCTTTTACCTGCCAGTAAATCAATCCAGCCTTCTCCCACTTCTTGATCGTGGCAATTACGCTGGTCAGACTATCCAATGTTTTGAGAGCTTTCTTTGCTCTATGTTTTCTAAACGGATTCCACATAACCTATATATTGTTTAAAATGAATATTCCAGTTAAAAAAGCGCCCTATGCTCACGCACCGGGGAGGTGCAGGGAAATGTGAATAAACAACCCTACATTGCTTTTGCTTGTAGTTATATCACAGAACTTGCCTTTCGCTAAAGGCTCATGCTATGAAGCATTTACATTAATTCAATAATGTAACAGTTAGAGCTTTAAAAATCTTCGATAAACTATATATTAATCTTAAAACATGAATTACCATTAATGAGTGATGAACCTTGTGCCATCAACTTCGAGTACCAGTATATCGTTAACAACGCGGATTTCTCCACTGTTTACGAACTGCACTTTTCTCTGATGACGCATAACATCCACCTTCAGGCAGACGCATTCACCTTCATCTACATGCCCGGTCTTAGTGAGGAATTTGATGTAGAACGATTTGCGCTTTACGTTCCTCGCTGTCTGTGGATGCACATAACCAGTTACCTGCTGTCCGCTGCGTGGGTCTATCCACTGCCACTTTTCGCAGAACTGACGGAGGTTCTGATAAGATTGATGATATTTTGCCATAACTCTTATCTATTAGTCGATGAATTTATACGAAGCCACCGAAATCATAATGATCACGAGGACCATCCTGCTCCTTATCCTCTTCGTAAGGAGGAAGCTTGGCTTGCAGGAATCGGTTTAGGATGATACTGTCTACCTTCCGTTTCTCCTTGGCTACCCTTTGCCGATGCCGCAATATATCAGGAAACAGGATATTCTTGAGCGGATTTGACCAATCGGCTGCATCATTGCATGCCGAATAGTCGGGGTACAGCACCATCGAATAATGCGATAAATTACCGTTAGGGGTATCGAGCATCGGACCAGCCAACGTAAAGGCTTTCTCCTCGTTGTAAAGAACCATGTGCGAAGTCTGTAGGGTCACATCATTATGGTTCTGATACAAGATTCTGTCTTTGTATTCCATCAGATGAATATCTATCCAATCTTCTACACTCTTATCGGTTGAGAGCATCAGGTGGGTTATCCAACCCCTCTCAAAGCACGTTTGAAGGTAGTTGATGATATATCCGGTGGCAGATGTTCTGCTTACGGTCATCGCCAACACCATCACGCAGAAATGTTTTTTCTGTGCCCGGTTAGGGTTTACATCAGCCAGATAGCCGATAGCATGGAAGAATTTATCTACCAGCACATCGCCGTGCGTATAGAAGCTCAATGCTCTCCGGGGGGCTTGTATGATTGCCTTGGGCAGCTTTTTATCTACACAGCAGGGAGGAATGAACAAAGTATCATTCATAATCTTTTATCTTATTCGTTCGATGTAAGTTTATTCTTCAAGAATCATCGGCATGATTAAAGTCAATGCTCTAGGTGATGATTCGTTGGCGGTAATGACCCCAGCACGACTAGGATCGCCAAGATGCAGGCATACGGTATCAGACTGGATAGGTGCCAGGGCATTCAGCAAACTGCTTGCCTTGAAACCTATGCGATGACCATCTACGCAATTACTGTCGATGATAAGCACCTGGTCATTGGCCGACATATTGAAGTCCAAATCCTGCGCTGCCACGTCGAGGAACATACCCTCCTTCTTCAGGACAATCATGTTGCTGCTCTCTGACGAGAAGAGTGCCACACGCTTTACTACGCTTGCCAACTCGCGCTTGTCTACCACAACATTATAAGGATTGTTGCGAGGAATTACCGAGTTATAATTAGGGTACTGACCTACCATCTTTTTGCAGACGAAGGTAATATCATTTCCAGATGTAAAGCGCACCATGCTCTCGTTTGCCTCTATATCAATATCTGCGCAGTCATCAAAAACCGCCAAGCTCTTGAAGAAGGTTCTTTCTACGAGAATAATGCCAGGTGTACCACTGCGGAAGAAGTTGCTGCCACCTGTTTCAGGGTTGTTGGTATGGATAAGTTTGATAAGGGAGTGACCGTCAGAGGCTACAAAAGTAACCTCACTTCTGTCCTCGGCTACATCGATACAGAGGCAGTTCATAATTGGTCGAAGCTCTGAGTTGCCCACAAAGTTGCCGGCATGAGACAGAACATTGCCGAAGGTTGCCATCGGCAGGGATATATGGAGGCTGGCATTATCAGGCTGCGCTGCACGAGGGAATTCCTCTGCGCTGAAATAAACCAGACTGACGTTACCCTTCTTCACCTTTTCGCCGTTCTGGGTGCAATACTCAATATTCATTGAGCGGTTCTTATCCTGCGACAGATCCATGGTAACTACGCAGTCAGCAGGGAGTGTAGAAAGGAGAGACAACAGAGACGTGATAGGAAGGACTACATCTTCCTTGAAGCTGCCTTCTACGATACTGAGAGGGGCAGGGATAGATAACTCCGAGTCAGTGGTAGCTGATACGAAGAAGAACTGACCATCTTCCTTACGCTGGGTAAGGAGCACATTGCTCAAGATGGCGATAGCTGACTTGCTGTCAATACACTTGGCAGCTTTCTGCAAGGCTTGACGAAGCAAGAGGGATGATTGCGCTTGTATTTTCATTTTGCTTTTATTTTTTAGAGAAATTCGATTTCTTTGTTTACAAATTTTATATATGTTTGAAAGAACTGCTTCACCTGCTCGCAGGCTCCGCTACCGGTATAGGTACATCTGCCCGTGCAGTTGGTTCGGGTGCCGTCGGAACTCTCGCAATACTCACCGGGACCAGTACCGCCTCGGTGCTGCGGGCAGAGATATACGAAGGTATCTACCCAGGCTTGGCGATTAGCCACCCTTATACCTTTTTTTTTGTTTCTTCTTTCTTTGCCATTTTTGCTTATAACTTAAAGATGACCAGCGATAGAATCGCTGGGGACGGAGACGCAAAAGCGCTAGCCTAATTCAACATTCAACATTCAACATTAAATATTAGAACGGCAGGGTGCTCTTATCTATTTCCTCTACGGTAGCTGCGGCATTGTTGCCATCGCTAGCGTTAGGTATAGCTTGCCTTCTGCCTTGCTTGCGAGATGTGAAGGCTTTCCAGCGTTCTTCCTCTTCCGGTGTGAGGGAGACGATGTTACCATCATCATCACGGTATGGTAATGGGTCGGGACCTTCGACATATTCTTTCGCTATCCGCTTTAACTCGTCGTAGCTTTCCGGAATATGATCCTTTCCGCTACGGAAGAAGAAATAGACGTGCTTACTCGTCTTTACCCTGCGGATATGCTTCGGTTCTACGCTGTCATCGTTCTCCCACTCTCTGCCTACGAAGTATTCCTCCGTTACCCAGGCTCGAAGCTTGAAACAGCCATGGCGCTTATTGTCCTCACCTATCAGGAGATGATCAGGATTGCAGATGATATTCATATTCTTGCAATACTTCTTGATTTTCTTCTTGAAGGTGGCTCGGCTATATTCCTTACTTTTACCCTCGCTGGCATCAGCCCAATCACGCATAAACTCGCAGAACATTTCGTCTGCACAGATAGGTGCTGAATAGACTTCATTACGACTGAAGAACCACTCGAAGTAGTTCACCGTGTTCTCGGTCAGCTCTCTTACCATCAATCTTCGCTGAACGTTCTTCTGAGGAGCAATCACGAAGGTATGGTAGCGCATGATAAATTGCACGGCTAAGGCACAGATGTATATCGCCTGATTGCGGTCTCGCTCATTCAGATTCTCCGGTTCCTTAACCAGGTTCTTCATCACTTCCTTGGGGGAACGTGCCAACTTATGCTGCATCGGATTTTCTCGACAGAACCTATCCGAGAAAGATACCAAAGGAAAACGGCCGATGGTAGACTCATCATCATCACTCAACTGCGAGTTGCTGGAAATTACATTCGTTGGCGATTCTTCCAACTTGAAGACGATAGGGTCACCAAACTTTCGTTCTACCTTGGCTCCCGCCGTTACCTTATTATAAAAGTACTTCATTGGGAAACCCGAAGGTTTATCTTCCCAGTGTACTACCCTATATTTACCAGGAGAAATCAGCAGGTCGGAAAGACTGAACTTTGCATCGGCAATCGTCAGAAAATCCTTCATATCGACGCGCAGCACATTGACTGCTGAACCTACCACAAGTTCTATCATCAGTGATTTACCCGAACCGCCACTTGCCTGCTTCTCGTCCTCCACCTCATCTTCGAGAAGATAAGGACAGATACTCTGCATATCAGCCCATGAGCGATAACAGATTCTTCCCAAACAGGAAATCATGTTAGCAAAATGGGAGTCGATGTCGGCGATAGCTTCGGCAGGCATGGGCTCTTTGTTACGGATGCAATCCTGCTCCAGTCGCCACTGTGTATTGCAGCAGCCGCGTATCACTCTCAGGATAGGCCAAAGCTCTTTCTCCTGCTTACCTTTCCAATCCACCTGCCAGCGGAAGGTTTGCGCCCAATCTTTAAGATCGGATTTTTTTTGGTCGATTTCGGCTCTTGTGAAGACTGGCGAACCGTCTTCGTTGGTCTGAGCTTCTTGCTGGGCGATGACTGCCACCCTATCCTTGTATTCCTGGCTCTCGCTGATAACAAACGGAGGATTGAACACCCTCATCGTAAAATCATACGGTCTTTTAGCCAGGGCAGGGATAAAGAAATTCAAGCGGTCATAGCTGACTGGCATGATGGTTTCGGGCGTAATCTTCAGCGCTACATTGCGGAAGAAGAAATATTCCGTATGGGCATCGAAACTCTCGGTGAAGTCTATCGCCATGCCCTGCAAGCCGCCAGCCGATTTTTCACTGAAATTCTTGTCTATCAGGTTAGCGCAATCTGACATCATCTTGCGCTCCTGATCATTATGCCGCCAACTCTGTTCGGTAAACTGCAGAAGTTGGGTTTTTGTCGCCTGGATGATACTTTTCTGGTCGATGTATTCCACAAAACATCTGTCCAGATGGATATACTGACCTACAAGGTCGGTACTCTCAGGGTCTATCATTCGATAATAACCATGGCAGGTCATAAATAACCACACCTTAGTAGGCGATACCTTACAAGTAGGCGGTTTAAGCTTGCCACTTCTCGGATCGCGAGGATATTCTATCTCGAATGGATCGGTGTTGTTGGCACCCCGCAATCTCGAATATAGCGGCAACCTTATATCATGGTCGAACTTGAAGTTATCGGTATCATCCATGTGGTAGCACATCAGATAATCTCTTACACTTCGCGGTGAGCAACCGTACAACCAGTTCCACCTTTGATTATATCGGCTTCTGAAGCCATCGGGCAGCGTGGCGTAGCACATATCGCAATACTTGGTTGCGATGGCTCCGCAATCCCTTTGGCTAGCGATGTCGTTAGAGTAAAGCATAATCACCCTTTCGGCAAATCGCTTCATCTTCTGATACTGCACGGCATTGAAATCGAGTTTTTCCTGTCTCCACTGCCCCCGCTCGATATACCAGAAGTTTCTTCTGCCCAGCGAAAAGGCTACGTGGTACCAGCAGTACTTTTGAAAATGCTTATCCTGCGCCTTATCCTGACGCAGGGAACGCATGGCATAATAGATGCTTAGTGCATCTTCCGGTGTCCGGCAGAAAACGATGTTCTGAGCTTTGATGTCGCCTACTTCTATAGGTTCCTCCTCAACATGGAAGGTGCCTTTCGGTTCTCCGTCCTTGGTTTCGTTCTCTACCCATATTTCCTTCGTCTCTGTATAAGCCTCTCCCGGTTGCAACTTTTCTATTGCCGAGTGAACGGCAGTAGAGTTGTTACTCCGATGGTCCATGGCATAGGTGAAAACCTTGTCGCCCATCAGCCATTTGCTCACCTTTCTTACGCTATGTTCCTCACAGGTAGAGAAGACGATAGGGTCTTGCTGCATGGCTGGACGGAAGAAGCATCCGCAACTGCCTTGTGGCGCTATCACGTCTGTAGCAAAGCAGACGAAGAGAGGGTTCCAGGGTGTGCCGTAAATCACTTCACTTACCAGTTGTCCGTTTCTCACTACGTTGGGCAGCGTTACCTGGTCCACGGCATAAATGCGGAAATCTTCATTCAGCATCCTTGTGTTGAAGTCCTTGCCGAAGCCATATTGCGGAATGCCTTTTACTGATGTGACCTCGCACCCCAGGGCTGCAAGCTCCTGGGGATTGAAATCTGTTTTTGGCATAAAAGAGAACGTCTCTATCGTTTGTTGCGCGATTGTACGATAGTCCATCTTCGCAAAGAGCATCGGCCATTTGGCTCTCGTCTTCTCGTTGTCGCCATATACCCTCACGATGAGGTCATGGCAAAGACGCAGCAGACTGGCTCCGTGCATCGGCAGTTTATGTATGGCAGCATAAAGCTCTAGGGCTCCATAGCCATACTTGCCGGTCTTGGTACACATCCAGCGCAGGGCACCATGCTCTGCCTTGGAATTGTCGACACAATCCGCAGCCTCGCACGCGAATGGTATCCGCAAGCCATGCAGGCCGGTATCGAGGCGAGACGAGACGACCTCTCGTCCGGATTGGACAACACCGCGCGCGAGGTCGCCACCATCAAACAGGACGACCTATCCGGCACGCAAGGCTGCGGCGATCTCAAAGCCGCGTACGAAACCGCGAAACGACTCGTGGACTCCAAGTCGGATGATTACGACGCTTTGACCAAAGCCCAGCAGAATCTGACCACGGCGATGAGCGGCTGCGCGACCAACCTCGATCCGACAGACCGGGAGAAAGTGTTCGGCCAGCCGCAGGGAACCCTCAAGGAAGACAAGGAGTAGGAGAACATGGTTACCACGAACAACCGCTCTTGGAAAGCGCTACTGCCACGGAACGGCGGCATCGGAGTGTGCCCGCAGATCGGCAGGGTGAAGATCCCGCCCGTCTGCCCGCGTTCCACGCTCAATCTCACCGGAGGCAGACGCATCAAAACCGTCCGCGCCTGCTGGTTCGAGGGCGATGA
>OLOV01003062.1_pt1 | contig 10588 bp, 9 predicted proteins | sample 1672931 | NCBI WGS metagenome assembly OLOV01 (sample SAMEA3136738, study PRJEB25190) | human gut metagenome | biome: human gut; feature: human-associated habitat; material: faeces | place: Austria | collected 2013
TCTTTTCATTTTCCCAATTCGAAACCGTCTGTCTTGTAACATGGAATAACTCACCGAACTGCTCTTGCGTTAATTGCTGCTCCTTACGAATTGCCGATATTTGATGTCCTATGCTCATGGTCAGCACCAACTCCCTCTCTGAAAATTCATTGCATCATTACTTCTTGAATCCCATTATGTAAGAAAAACAGCGCAAAGTAAAGCAATTTACCTTTTACATTGCGTTTTTCGTGTGGTTAAGTAGGTTTTGCAAATTCTTTTCGACAAACTCGAAGGCAATTCAACAACAGTGAATTATAGAGAAATGCCCCTGCGAGGTCAAACCTCACAGGGGCATCTTTTTTGTGTCACTTGGGATTGTATTCCCTCAGAATGTTTTGAGCAATGCGGTTGATTCTATCCTCCACGCTCATAGAAGCATAGGATTCAGGCACGGGAGGGGTCTCCATCCGCACAAACTCCTCGCAGAACCGTATCGCCATCGCCTCCACGGTGGTGCCGAGGCTGGCGCACAGCGCGGCCATTTGCTCGTACAGGGTATGCTCCATGTCAATCTGCACATCTGCCATTGCCATGTTACTCCACCTCCTGCTCTTCTGCCGCATAGGACTCCTCCTGCAACTGGCATTCACCGTCGTCATTGTCCTCACGGACATAGTTGCTGAAGGCCAGCAGCGAGTCTTCCTGCGGCGCAAACTCCGGCTTCATAGAGTAGACCGTTTCCCAGTGTACCTTCGGCTTCGAGAACGAAAGGAGCGACATATATCCCATCGCGTAAGGCGGCTTGTCGCAAGAAGGCTCCTCGGCAACAGGGACACTCTCCGTCTGCATCGTGTAGACAACGAGAGCCGCAACCTTGTCGCTGTAAAGAGCCCGCGCACGCAGCCGTTCAAAGCTGTACCCGTTCCCCATGCGGCTCATGTCCTCCACCATCCGGTTCAAGCCCTCCGTTACGGCATTGGTGAAGCGGCGGTTGGGTTCAAAGTAATTGAAGATTTCCTCGTGCCACTTCCTCGTGAGGGTGTTCTTGGCCGAACGAAGGTCGTCAAACAGCTCCGGCTCCACCTTGAACCGCTTCTTCCATGCCTCGATTTGACGGCAGCCGGAGGGCGGGATAAGCTCTGCCCATTCCTTGCAGTATGCCTCCGCCGTCCTGCGGTCAGGGGCGGTGTAGATGCGGTCAAAGCGTTCCTTGATAAGCCGCAGATGGTTGAACTCAGGGAAAGTCGCGCAGATATTTGCCATTGCGCTGATACGCCTCTCACTCTTGGCGAGATTCTTGGCGTTGAACTTGAACAGATAGGTGTTCGTCTGGGCGAGGTTCCGCACCGCAATCATGCGCTTCTTTGCGCCGCCCTCCGGCTCCGCTTGGATGAGGGCGCCGATATAGGCCATGATTTTGCTGCGGGCCTTGGCGATTTTCTCATAGACGGACTGGCAGACATGGAACTTGTCCACGACGATGGCGGCATTGGGCAAGCACTCCTGCACATAAGTACGGTAGCCACAGGACATATCCATCGTTACGACCTCGATATTGGTGTCGTAACCGACCATCTGCTCGATGGCCGCAATGACTGTATTCTTCTTGTTGTCGGGACACATTTCCAGTAAGGTACGGTTCTCAATGTCCGTAAAGATTGCCCGCATATTATGGACAATGTGCTTTTCGTCAATGCCTAATACGCGGGGAGCGATAACAGGGCCATGGGCTGATTCCAACTCTCTGGAATACTCGTCAAAAATCTTGCCGATGATGGTGTCGGAATAGCCGTATTTCATGGCAACTGTACTCAGCGGCTTGGTAAACGCTTCGTGTCTGATTTCATCATAAAGCCGCTTGGTTAAATGCCGGCCCTCCATGATGTCCGGCGGTAGGTTGGAAAATGACTTTCCGCATTCACTGCATATGTACCGTTGCACCTGCAGGTCTATATCGACCTTCGTGCGTCCGCTGTTGACATCGTGAATACGGCGCGGAGTCCCTGTTTGGCCGTGTGCGTGAACGGCGGTACTGCTGCAGAAAGGACATTTTCGGTTTCGGTAGTTCTCCACATGGCAGGAGAACAGTAAGTAAGGATGCCCAGCCTTGGGTCTATAGCAGGCATCTTCAATTATGCCGCACAGATTCAGGTGCGGAATGGGGATGACTTTCTCCATATCATCCGGAGTCAGTCGAACGTGATTGACAGTCTTCATCGTGGTATACCTCTCAAATTCATCAAAAATAAAAATATGCTGGGGCAATGTATTCAAATAATTGATGAAGACTGCGCTATTTAGTTTTGGATTCAGCTTTGGTATACCGTAGTTTTAGAATAGCACATATGTTTGATTTGTGCAAGAGGGTATTTCGATTTTTTCAAACAGATTTTCTGAAATATAGATTGAAACTGCAATATAATTATTGCTTTTTGTGATGATAGAGTGTATACTGAAAACAGTAATTTGAATGGGCGAAATGGTTGCCAAAGGCGTGAATTTTGTTATAATCGAGTATAGAGAGTACGGCAGAAAAGGAGAACGACCATGGCTGATATAAAGAGAGAACAGGAACGTGATGAACTGCATCGTGCGATTTGGAGTATCGCGGATGGGCTGCGCGGCAGCGTAGATGGCTGGGACTTCAAGAGCTATGTTCTTGGCACCATGTTTTATCGCTACATCTCTGAAAATCTGGCTTCCTACATAAATGCCGGGGAAATAGATACCGGTGACAAAGATTTCGATTATGCCAAGCTGCCCGACAGCGTGGCGGAGGAGATTCGGGACGAGATGATAAACTCGAAGGGCTTTTTTATGCTGCCCTCCGAGCTGTTCTGTAATGTCCGGCAGCGGGCTGCACAGGATGAAAACCTCAACGAAACGCTGGAAAAGGTCTTTACCCATATCGAGGAATCTGCCAAGGGGTCTTTCTCCGAGGCCAGCTTTGCGGGTCTGTTCGATGATTTCGATGTAAACAGCAACAAGCTGGGCGCGACTGTCGCCAAGCGCAACGAGAAGCTCTGCAAGCTGCTCAACGGCATCGGCGAGATGAAGCTGGGCGAGTTCAAGGACAACCAGATAGACGCCTTTGGCGACGCCTACGAGTTCCTGATGACCATGTACGCCTCCAACGCCGGCAAGAGCGGCGGCGAGTTCTACACGCCCAGCGAGGTGTCCGAGCTGCTGGTGCGGCTGGGTACGGTGGGCAAGACGCAGGTGAATAAGGTCTACGACCCTGCCTGCGGCTCTGGCTCCCTGCTGTTGAAGGCCACTAAGATTCTGGGGCCGGAGGGTGTCCGTATCGGCTACTACGGGTAGGAAATCAACATCACCACCTATAACCTGTGCCGCATCAATATGTTCCTGCATGATGTGGGTTACGATAAGTTTGACATCGCCTGCGATGACACGCTGACCAATCCGCTGCACTGGGACGATGAGCCCTTTGAACTCATCGTGTCCAATCCTCCATATTCCATCAAGTGGGCCGGGGACGAAAACGCCCTGCTTATTGACGACCCCCGTTTTTCGCCTGCCGGTGTGCTGGCCCCCAAGAGCAAGGCCGACCTTGCCTTTGTGATGCACTCGCTGTCGTGGCTCGCCAACAACGGAGCGGCGTCTATCGTCTGCTTCCCCGGCATCATGTACCGTGGCGGCGCGGAGCAGAAAATCCGCAAATATCTCATCGACAACAACTTTGTGGACTGCGTTATCCAGCTTCCCGGCAACCTGTTTTTCGGAACCTCCATCGCCACCTGTATCATGGTGCTGAAAAAGAATAAGCCTGACAATTCGACGATGTTTATTGACGCCTCCAAGGAGTGCATCAAGGTCACAAACAACAATAAACTGACGGCGGAGAACATCAGCCACATCGTGGACTATTTCACAGCCCGCGAGGATGTTCCCCACATCTGCCACCGCGCCGCCTATGAGGAAATTAAGGAGCAGGAGTATAACCTCTCCGTCAGCACCTATGTGGAGCCGGAGGACACCCGCGAGGTCATTGACATCGTGAAGCTGAATGCGGAAATCGAGGAAATCGTGGCGCGGGAGAATGTCCTGCGGGCGGAGATTCAGAGGATTATTGAGGAGATTGAGGGGTAACGCATGGCAAAGATAGAGAAGGGGCATCCGCTACCCTCGCATACAAAACTCAAGTATGATGAATGTCATGCAAAAATTCTCTTGGAAAACTTTTTCCCGGAGGTATATAACGATTTACAAATCTCGGATAGACCTGATTTGAGAGATGTTGCCAGCGGAGTCGGCGTTGAAGTTACTTCTGCTATTCCACAGGGAGAACAAGAGGCACTTGCTATTGCCTGTACGATTCCGTATCTCGGCAAAGAGGAGCGAGAAAGGAAAATCACCCATCTGAAGGCAAAGGGCTACGACTACGGTAAGTATGTACTTTCTCATCCGCCAAGGGGATATGCGTGGACCGGTTCAGATTACCCGGATATAGAAATAACTTTTTGCAAGGACTTCCTTTCTGCGGTAAAAGCAAAGATAAAAAAGCTCAATAGCGGCAAGTATGCGCCGTTGTCGCGGTACGATTTGCTTGTATTATCCGAGATAGATATAGAGGATTGGATGCCGGAAAAATTGCTGGAAAAGCTCATTTCGTATAAGATGGAAGCACTGAACTACTCATATATTTATCTGTTGGCATTAAATGGGTTATTTCGCTTCGATATAATCTCACGAGAGTGGTGCGTCAGAGGGACACAAGCCGATATGTTCGGTTTGTCGCGGCTGGCACGCCAAATGGTAGAGGATGGTGAAACAGATGACAAAACTCAATGAATTGATACAGCAACTTTGCCCGGACGGGGTGGAGTACAAGACTCTTGGCAGCTTTGCTACAATAAGCCGTGGTGGGAATTTTCAGAAAAAAGACTTTCGTGACGACGGATTCCCCTGCATTCACTATGGTCAGATTTACACTAAGTACGGCCTGTTTGTTGACAAGACAGTTTCCTTTATCAGCCCTGCCTGCGCCAGCAAGCAGAAAACTGCATCGAAAAATGACATTATCATGGCTGTGACAAGCGAGAATATTGAGGATGTCTGCAAGTGCATTGTGTGGTTAGGAGATGGCGAAGTGGCTGTAAGTGGGCACTCCGCAATTATCCGCCATTCGCAAAATCCCAAATACCTTGCATATTATTTTCATTCTCGGATGTTTTTTGACCAGAAGCGGAAATTGGCTCACGGCACAAAGGTAATTGAAGTTACCCCGGATAAACTGGCATCTGTGAAAATTCCCCTCCCGCCCATTGAAGTCCAGCGTGAAATTGTCCGCATACTGGACAATTTCACCGAGCTTACCGCCGAGCTTACCGCCGAGCTTTCCGCCCGTAAGAAGCAGTATGAGTATTATCGGGATAAACTGCTGACGTTCGATGTCTTCGGGGGGGGGACAAACAGACTTGAATGGAAGACGCTTGGAGAAAGCATTATTTCTCTTAGCACCGGTCTTAATCCTCGACAATTTTTCAAATTGAATACGGAAGATGCCAAGAATTACTATGTGACAATTCGGGAGATTCAAAACGGAACCATTGTATTTTCAGAAAAGACGGATAGGATAAATGACGAGGCTCTATCTCTCTGTAACAATCGTTCGCATCTTGAAGTTGGTGATGTTCTCTTCTCTGGCACAGGGACGATTGGCGAGACGGCAATAGTGAGTGAAGTTCCTACGAATTGGAATATCAAAGAAGGCGTTTATGCTATAAAACCGAAAAGAGAATTACTTAATTCTCGGTATCTTATGTATCTTTTGCGTACGAGATATATGCAACTGGCGATTTCAAAGAAAGTGGCTGGCGGAACAGTCAAGAGCATTCCTATGGGTGATATGCGAAAACTACAAATACCGGTTCCTGATATTACAGTGCAAGAAAGTATAGTTTCTATCCTCGACCGCTTTGACGCCCTCTGCAACGACCTGACCTCCGGCCTGCCTGCCGAAATCGCTGCCCGCCAAAAGCAGTACGAATTCTATCGGGACAAGCTGCTGACGTTTAAGGAAAGGATATCTATATGACAGAATTCCTGCATCCCGAACTAAATAAACGCTTACGTAAAGTGATAAATTCTTCACCTATCTTTCAAGAAGGCAAACTGCGCGGGAATTTCAACTTGTTGTGTGCTGCAATGGACCGCATTGACACCTGCGTCGCATATCTGAACAAGCATTCGAATTTCCCTCGCACAGAAGAAGACTTTATTATCTTTCTCATGTTTGCAGCCATGTTACGTGATGCTGTTTTGGATGTCCTTGTAGGTGTTTTGCCGAACTTTGAAAGGAACAGTGGCGAACTGCACTTTTTCAAAGACACCTATCTTCATAGCGCTGTATATAACCCCGATAAACCAGTTCCTTCAGATGACCGCTTTTTCGAGTATATTCGCACACTTGCCTTTGCTCACCCCACAAATACAAACCATCCCACATTTCTACGAAAAAATGAGAAACAGTATTCACCGTGGGTAATCGTAAACAGGACGCTCAATCGCTTTATGGGAACGCCAAACATGGTGGGAATTAGAGTTTATACAACGGCTTCCGATGAAATCATAAATATACAGTTTCCGTTACAAGTGTTAAAAGACTACATTTCAAGTCGATATGAGAAACTGTCATTGGCAATAAGTTGGGCAGAAGAGTCTATTCGAAAAGCTGAGGCAGAGTGGAGAGAGCATCATATCAAGAGAAATGTGAGCCCAGTCGAGGTGTTGACATCCATAAAGGAGGTTTTGGCTTTACGGTATCAGTCAACTGGGGAAATTGATGATATGATTCGTGATTTGACCTGTCCCCTAACAATTCAAGAGAATCTGAAATCTGTTTCGGAGTATAGAAATGCTATTATTGATGCCATTCCACAGATATGTGATGGCATAGAAAACCTTGAGGAACTGTTTAATATCCCGGCCTATAACGCGCTGAGAGAACTTCCCAAGACGATGCCACAAGGAACATCTTATCAGTTGGAAAAGATATTCACATACTTAGATGATGAGTATTCAACAGGAGCTAACTATACCTTTGGACTTATGCAGGCGGGCGATTTTGCAGAGGGCTTTGCAAAAAAGTGGGTAGTGATTTGCCCACAAGAAATGCCAATATGTGAAATACATTTATTGGTGCGGACGGCTTGCTATTTAGAAGCTCAAGCGCAAAAAGGAGACAACCATTATGAGCCAATATAACATTATCGCCCAAAACACAGAAAACACCGTTGTATCTGAATATACGCCCCTCCCTAAGCGAGCTGAGGCATATCAGAGCGAGGCGCAACTGGAAAAAGAGTTTATACGCCTGCTGTGTGAGGTGGGCTATACTTACCTGCCCATCCACACTGAGGCAGACCTCGTTGCCAACCTTCGCAAGCAGTTGGAGAAACTGAATAACTACCAGTTTACCGATGGCGAATGGGAGCGTTTCTTCCAGCAGAATATCGCCAATGCCAATGAAGGTATCAAAGAGAAGACCCGCCGGATACAGGATGGTGATACAGCGCAGGCATTTAAGCGTGATACGGGCGAGTCAAAAAACATTCGCCTCCTTGATAAAAAGTGTATTCACAACAATACGCTGCAGGTCATCAACCAATATACCGTTTCTCAGGCAGAGGGCGCTGCCCACGATAACCGTTACGATGTGACCATTCTCGTCAACGGACTGCCTTTGGTTCATGTGGAGTTGAAGCGTCGCGGGGTAGCTATCCGCGAGGCATTCAATCAAATCAACCGCTACAAGCGCGACAGCTTTTGGGCGGGCAGCGGCCTGTTCGACTATGTGCAGATTTTTGTTATCTCCAACGGAACGAACACAAAATATTACTCCAACACGACCCGCTTGGGGCATATCAAGGATTTCAACTCTTCTGCGGCGCGAAAGCGCGGCAAGACCAGCAACAGCTTTGAGTTTACATCGTTTTGGGCGGACGCCAAGAATCGTATTATCCCCGACCTGATGGACTTCACCAAGACGTTTTTTGCCAAGGCAACGATACTGAATATCCTGACCAAGTATTGCGTTTTTACGTCTGAAGAACTCCTGCTGGTGATGCGCCCCTATCAAATCGTTGCTACGGAGCGTATTCTTAACCGCATTGAAATCGCCACCAACTACAAGCGATATGGTACAGTGCAGGGCGGTGGATACATTTTCCATACCACCGGCTCCGGCAAGACCTTGACCAGTTTCAAAACGGCCCAACTTGTCGCAGACCTGCCGTATATCAGCAAGGTGCTGTTCGTGGTAGACCGTAAGGACTTGGACTATCAGACCATGAAGGAGTATGACCGTTTCGAAAAGGGCGCGGCCAACGGTAATACCTCTACGGCCATTCTGACGCGGCAGCTTAGTGACCCCAACGCAAAAATCATTATTACTACCATTCAGAAATTGGCGATATTCATTAAGAAAAACGCAAATCATCCGCTGGCTGATAAGCAGGTGGTCATTATCTTCGATGAGTGCCACCGCAGCCAGTTCGGTGAAATGCACCTTGCCATCACTAACTACTTCAAGAAATACCATCTGTTCGGCTTTACAGGTACGCCCATCTTTACGGATAATGCGGGCAACGGCAAAATCCCGACCTTGCGGACGACTGAGCAGGCCTTTGGTGAGCAGCTCCACGCATATACCATTGTAGATGCCATCAATGATAAGAACGTGCTTCCGTTCCGCGTGGACTATGTCCAGACGATGAAAGAGGAGCCGGACATTGATGACAAGCAGGTGTGGGACATCAAGCGCGAGGAAACGTTCCTCACGCCTGAGCGCATTACGCTGGTTACGGAATACATACTGGAAAGATTTAATCAGAAAACCTACCGCAATGAGAAAAGCTACACCTTCAATGTGCTGCAGAACATCGGCGAAGTAGCTTCTGCCAAACGTCAGGACGATGTAGAGGAAATCAAGCGCCAGCAGCGTGTGAGTGGCTTCAACTCCATTTTTGCCGTTTCCTCTATCACAGCGGCCAAGCTCTATTATGAAGAGTTTAAGCGCCAGATGGCTGCCGACCCCAGCAAGAAACTGCGTATTGCCTTGATTTACAGCTATGGGGCAAACGAGGAAGAAGCAGACGGCATCTTGGATGAGGAGAACTCAGAAGACACCTCCGCGCTGGACCAAAGTTCCCGCGACTTTCTTGACATGGCTATCTGTGACTACAATTTGATGTTCCATACAAATTACAGTACGGATAGCGATAGGTTCCAGAGTTACTACAAGGATATTTCCCTGCGGATGAAGAACAAGGAACTTGACCTGCTCATTGTGGTAAATATGTTCCTGACAGGTTTTGATGCCACCACACTGAATACACTGTGGGTTGATAAGAACCTGAAGATGCACGGACTTTTACAGGCGTATTCCCGCACAAACCGTATTCTGAACTCCATAAAGACCTTTGGTAATATCGTATGCTTCCGCAATCTGCAAAAGCGTACAGACGCTGCCATAGCGCGTTTCAGCGATGCTACGACCAACGGCGTCGTAACGTTGCGGCCTTTTGACGACTATTACAACGGCTATACAGACGAAAAGGGCAAATACAACGAAGGCTATGTGGATATGATTGCGGCCTTACAGCAGAACTTCCCGCTTAGTGATGTTCGTATCGTTGGTGAAAACCGGCAAAAGACGTTTATCCGGCTGTTTGGCGCTATCTTGCGTATGCGGAATCTGTTGGTGGCATTTGACGATTTTAACGGCAAGGAGATACTCTCAGAGCGCGATATGCAGGACTACATGGGTCGCTATCAAGACCTGTATGATGAGTGGCGTGGTCGTTCTGGACATGAAAAAGAGGACATCACGGATGATGTTGTGTTTGAAATCGAACTTATCAAGCAAATCGAAATCAATATCGACTACATCCTTATCCTCATGCAGAAATACCATGACAGCCATGGCAAGGATAAGGAAATCGCCATCGCTATTCAGAAAGCCGTGGAGTCCAGTTCTGAACTCCGCAGCAAGAAAGCGCTTATCCAAGGGTTCCTTGCCGGTATTAACGAGGTGGATGATGTAATCAATGAGTGGCACGACTATGTAGCTACCCAAAAGGAAACCCAACTCGCCGCGTTGATTGCTGAGGAACGTTTGAAGGATGCTGAAACGAGGCAGTTTATGGCAAACGCTTTCCGCGATGGTGCTGTCAAAACGACCGGCATGGATATCGACAACCTCTTGCCTCCCATGTCACGCTTTGGCGGTGGAAACCGTGCGGAGAAGAAACGGATTGTAACGGAGAAGCTGGTCGCATTCTTCAACAGATTTTTCGGAATAGGGTAAGGAGTGAGCCAGAGTGCCAAGACAGAAAAAGGATAGTGTCCCTATCTGCTATCGTATCGAAAAAAGCGTTTACGAGCGCCTTCAAGCATACGCAGAAGATAAGGGACAAACAATGACTATGGCTGTTGAGAGACTTCTGACGAAAGCTCTCGATGCCGAAGAGAAGAAAGACGAACAATAAAAATGAGCTGGTGTCCGCACTGGATGCCAGCTTATTTTTTATGCTCCCTTGCCAAAAGGGGTAAGAACGGCGAAAGCAGGAAAATGCATTTGGAA
>OLOV01003066.1_pt1 | contig 10581 bp, 7 predicted proteins | sample 1672931 | NCBI WGS metagenome assembly OLOV01 (sample SAMEA3136738, study PRJEB25190) | human gut metagenome | biome: human gut; feature: human-associated habitat; material: faeces | place: Austria | collected 2013
GCGTGAACGGCAACCGCCTGCCCGTGCCCATGATGAACATCCTGAACGGCGGCGCGGGCGCACTGCCCGGGGCCACGGCCCACGCACCTGTGTACCTGCTGCTGCCCTACATGGCGGCACTGGTGCTGGCGCTGTATGCGGTGGTGCTGCTGGTGCGGCTGACCCGGGGCGGTGCGCGTGTGCGGGCTTATATCCATGAACAGACCGCACAAAAATTGCCCTCTTTGTGCAGGGCGACAGCGGTACTCTGCGCTGCTGCCTCCGCGGGGCAGGGGGTGGCTGTGTTTGCAGCGGACGCACAGATGCTTTGGGGAATGCAAGGTGTTTTTATACTTTTTGAACTGCTCTCCTGCGCTGCTTTTGCCGCTGCTGCGTTGTTCCTCAAGCGGATGCCGTGGGAAAAAGAAGAATAATTATACAGTATCATAATAGAGCGTGCTCCGCAGAAAAACGCAGGGCACGCTTTTTTGGATGAGCAGGAAAAGTCTTCCCACAGGGGGAAAAAGACTTTGGGGGTTACAAAATTTTCCTCTCAAATTCGGCAAAAGGTACAAAAAGCAACAAAAGTGTGATTTATGGTTGACTTTTTGTCAATTTTAAGGTATCTTATAAGCTAAGTCATTATCGACAAGTGTACACTGTAAAGAGATACAGGGTGCGGAGAGGGGGTTCCCCCTTTCTCGTGTTGCGCTCTTGGGGAGCACAATATTGATTTGTGGGTGAGGGCAAATTTATAGGAGGTTTTACCACATGAAAAACACAAAGCAAGCCATTGCACTGGCATCTGCTGCCGCTCTCAGCGTCGGCATGCTGGCAGGCTGCGGCGGTGCTGCTTCTTCCGCTGCGACTGCGTCCAGTGAGAGCAACAGCACGGCCACTGCCGAGGCATCCACCACTGCCGCTTCCGACGGTACGCTCGTTCTGGCCGAGACCGGCTTTGAGAGCAAGTTCAGCCCCTTCTTTGCTGCTTCTGCCGCTGACCAGGATGTCATCGACCTGACCCAGATCGCCCTGCTGGGCGCTGACCGTAAGGGTGAGATGGTCCTGAACGGCATCGAGGGCGAGACCCGCGAGTACAACGGCACCGACTATACCTACCACGGTCCTGCCGACTGCGTTGTCACCGAGAATGACGACGGCACCGTCACCTACGATATCAAGCTGCGCGACGACCTGAAGTTCTCTGACGGCGAGCCTGTCACCATCGACGACGTCATCTTCTCGATGTATGTTTTCCTCGATCCTACGTATGACGGCTCTGTAACCATGTACTCCACCCCCATCGTTGGTCTGGAGGAGTACCGCAATTCTATGTCCACCCTGTCCAAGCTGATCGCTGAGGCCGGCGAGGACAACACCGACTACACCAACTTCACCGAAGAACAGCAGAAGGCTTTCTGGGATGCTGTCAATGACGGCGGCGTGAAGTTTGCCCAGGAGATCGTTGACACTATGCTGGAAAACGGCGCTACCGATGTTGCCTCCGCTGCTGCCGGCTGGGGCTTCGATGGTCTGGCTGCCGATGCCACCGCCAAGGACTTCTTCCTGGCTATCGGCGCTCAGTACGACTGGAGCTTCTCCGCTATGGAGGCCGAGTCTGCCGGTTCTGCCCTGTCTGAGTTGATCCCCGAGGATGTCTACGCATACTCCACCACCGGTGTCAATGTCGGCAATGCAGTTGCCAATGTTGCCGGTATCGTCAAGACCGGTGATTACAGCATGACGCTGACCACCAGTGAGCTGTCCACCACCATGATCTACCAGCTGCAGATGCCCATTGCCCCCCTGCACTACTACGGCGATGAGAGCCTGTACGACTACGACAACAACTCCTTCGGCTTTGTCAAGGGTGATCTGAGCGGCGTCCGCTCCAAGACCAGCGCTCCTCTGGGCGGCGGTATGTTCACCTTCTCCAAGTACAGCGACGGCGTTGTCTACCTGGATGCCAACCCCGACTACTTCAACGGCGCACCGAAGGTTGCCCACGTCAACATGAAGGAGACCCAGGAGGCCGATAAGATCACCGGCGTTCAGGCCGGCACCATCGACATCTCCGATCCTTCCTACTCTCTGGAGGTTGCTGACCAGATCGCCGACATCAACGGCGTCGAGGGTGAGGACGGCCCCGTCATCACTACCCGCCTGAAGGACTACCGCGGCTACGGCTACATCGCCCTGAGCGCCAAGAACGTCAACGTCGGCGGCGACCCTGCCTCCGAGGCTTCCAAGGACCTGCGCAAGGCCATCATGACCGTCATCGCCGCTTACCGCGATGAGGGCATCGACTCCTACTACGGCGACACCGCCACCGTTATCAACTACCCCGTTTCCAACACCTCTTGGGCTGCTCCCTCCGTCACCGACGACGGCTACCAGATCGCCTACTCCGCCGACGTGGACGGCAACGAGATCTACACCTCCGACATGAAGAGCGAGGACAAGTACGCCGCCGCTCTGCAGGCTGCCCTGGGCTACTTTGAGGCTGCCGGTTACACCGTCGAGAACGGCCAGATCACGGCTGCCCCCGCCGGTGCCAAGATGGAGTATCAGGTCAACATCGGTGCTTCCGGCAATGGTGACCACCCCTCCTTCCAGACCCTGACCAACGCTGCTGCCGCCCTCAAGACCATCGGCTTCACCCTGACTGTCAACGATATGGCCAACGCTTCTGACCTGTTCGCTTCCTACCAGTCCGGCGCTGCCGAGGGCTGGGTCGCTGCCTGGCAGTCCACCAATGACCCCGATATGTTCCAGCTGTACCACAGCCAGGGCGCTACCAACTACTACGCCATCAACGATGCCGACCTGGATGAGCTGATCATGGCTGCCCGCCAGACTACCGACCAGGAGGCCCGCAAGGCCATGTACAAAGAGGCTATGGAGATCATCCTCGACTGGGGTGTTGAGCTGCCCGTCTACCAGCGCAGCGAGGCTACCATCTTCTCCACCGAGCGTGTCAACATCGACACCATCGCGAAGGATCAGACCCCGTACTGGACCTACAAGTCTGAGCTGAACAACCTCGAGCTGAACTAAGTTCAACTTACCGTTGTGAAAGCAGGTGACCGCCCGCCAAGGGCGGTTGCTTGCTGTCAAGGCATGGGCGGACCAATGCCCGCCCGCGGGGCGTCGAGGACGCCGCCCCCTACAACTGCTAATATGGTCGTCCCACTCCCACGCAGTGTTTGCGCGCTGCGTGGGATGGGGATGCCCACATTACGGCATTTCCCTGCAAAATAAACGCGGTCTAACCGTGCAAGGAAGGAACGAAAACTCTTGCGAAATTACATCATCAAGCGTATCGCGCAGTCGGTATTGATCCTGTTCTGTGTCATGTTCATTATCTACGCGCTGATCCGCAGCCTGCCCAGCTCCTTTGCCGAGACGATGGCAATGCAGCTGGCCCAGGCCCCCGGTGCCAAACCCTATGAGGAATGGCTGGCCCAGCTCAATGCGGCCTACGGCCTTGACCTGGACATTATCCCCGGCTTCTTCACCTGGCTGAGCAAGGCCGTTGTCGGCAACTTCGGCGACAGCTGGAAGTGGAACGTGCCCGCCACCCAGAAATTCACCGAGGTCATCGGCCTGTCTGTCATCATGGGCGGCATCTCCTTTGTGCTGTCCATCGTGATCGCCGTGCCCCTCGGCGTGCTGGCTGCCACCAAGCAGTACAGCCGCACGGACTACGTCATCACGGCTGCGGCGCTGGTCGGTATTTCGCTGCCCACCTTCTTCTTTGCTACGCTGCTCAAGCTGCTGTTCTCGGTCAAGCTCGGCTGGTTCGATCTGTACGGCCTCGTCGGCCGTGACTATGCCCAGCTGGACGCCTGGGGGCAGTTCTGCGATAAGGCCAACCATCTGGTGCTGCCCATCGCAACGCTGGTCATCGTCTCCATCGGCGGCTATATGCGCTACACCCGCACGAATATGCTGGAAGTGCTGAACGCGGACTACATCCGCACTGCCCGCGCCAAGGGCCTGTCGGAGCATACGGTCATCTACAAGCACGCCTTCCGCAACACGCTGATTCCCCTTGTCACCATCATCGGCGGCAGCCTGCCCGGCCTGTTCAGCGGTGCCCTTATCACCGAGACGCTGTTCTCCATCCCCGGCATCGGCTATATTTCCTACCAGTCCATGGTCGCAGGCGACATCCCCTTCACCATGTTCTACCTGTCCTTCATGGCGGTGCTGACGCTGGCCAGCAACCTGCTGACCGATATCCTGTACGGCGTGGTTGACCCGCGCGTGCGCATTTCTTAAAGAAAGGAGACTGCACACCCATGAGCGAAAACACGCAGAACCAGAACCCGAAGCAGGAGCAGTACTCCCTGAACGATGACCGCCGCGTCAAGGTTTTGTCTCCCGGCGCACTGGTCGCCAAGCGGTTCTTCCGCAACCGTCTGGCCGTCGTCGGTCTGTCCATCCTGATTGCAATGTTCCTGTTCTCCTTCGTCGGCGGCCTTGTCAGCCCCTACGGCCAGGACGAGCAGTTCTTCACCTACACCCAGATGTCCAAGGAGTTCGTCGGCGTCACCCGCAACGACACGATGCGTTTTGTCGTGGCCGACGGCCAGAACTTCGGTTCCATCGCCCAGAGCAAGGCCCTCGAAGCCGTGAAGAAGGGCAGCACCGAGTTCAACTATAAGGATACTGACTACACCGTCGATATCCAGAGCGACGACTTCTATGTCGTCTACCAGGGCAGCGACGTCATGGGCTATGCCAGCCGCGACCTTGTCAACGAGGCCGACGGTGCGCCGAAGTTCAGCTTTGACGTCAAGCTGGCCGCCCTGACTGCCATGACGGCAGGGGAGAGCGACTTCACCGCCGACGGCGTGGACTACACGCTGAACAAGGACGGCGAGATCGCCGCCAATGGCGAGCAGCTGGGTTATGTCAGCCGCTTTGTCGTCTCCGCCGCCGATTCCAGCATCGTCGTTACCCGCGATTTCAAGGATCGCCTGGAAGAGGCCATCAACGAGAACGCCGATAAGTTCAACTACACCGACGCCGAGGGGAACGAGGCCGAGTACGATATCGTCTACGATGCCTCCACCAAAGTTTGGTCCGTCAAGCAGATGACCGAGACTTACGTCTACGACCGCTACGCCAGCCCCAGCAAGGCGCATTGGCTGGGCACCGACACCAACGGTATGGATATGCTGACCCGCCTGATGTACGGCGGCCGCGTCTCGCTGATCATCGGCTTCATCGTCGTCGTCATCGAGGCATCCCTGGGTATCCTGATGGGCGGTATCTCCGGCTACTTCGGCGGCTGGGTCGATAACATCATTATGCGTGTCGTCGATGTTTTCTACTGCATCCCTTCGATGCCCGTCATCATCATCATCGGCGCGGCCATGGACGCCATGCGCGTGGATTCCTGGAAACGTATGCTGTACCTGATGCTGATTCTCGGCTTCCTGGGCTGGCCCAGCATTGCCCGCCTAGTACGCGGCCAGATCCTCTCCCTGCGTGAGCAGGAGTTCATGCTGGCCACCGAGGCCTGCGGCATCAAGGTCTGGCACCGCATTTTCCGCCACCTGATCCCCAACGTTATCCCGCAGCTCATCGTTACCTGCACGATGGGCCTGGGCTCCACCATCCTGACCGAGGCCACCCTGTCCTTCCTGGGTCTGGGCGTCAAGTATCCGTTCGCCTCCTGGGGCAACATTATCAACGATGTCAACAACGCCTACGTTATGACGAACTACCTGTTCATCTGGATCCCCGCCGGTATCTGCCTGCTGCTGACCGTTCTGGGCTTCAACTTTGTGGGTGACGGTCTGCGCGACGCCTTTGACCCCAAGATGAAACGCTGATCGAAAGGAGAAACACACGATGGCTAAGAAACAGGAAGGGTATCTTTCCGCTAAAGAATCGCGGCGTATCTCCAAGGAAAACCGCCGCATCACCGACCGGTACGAAAAGCAGCGCAAGCGCCGCAATGTGCCGGAGAGTGAGTATGTCACCGAAATGCACGATAAGAAGAACGCGGTCGAGTTTGACAACCTGCACACCTACTTCTTCACCGACACCGGTGTTGTCAAGAGCGTGGACGGCGTCTCGTTTGAGGTACCCATCGGCAAGACCGTGGGCGTTGTCGGCGAGTCCGGCTGCGGCAAGTCCGTCACCAGCCTGTCCCTGATGCAGCTGCTGCAGCGCCCGCAGGGCCAGATTGTCGAGGGCTCCATCCGCCTGAATCTGGGCGATGGCAAGGCCTACGATATTGCCAAGACCCCCACCGAAAAGATGCAGGGTCTGCGCGGCAACTATGTTTCGATGATCTTTCAGGAGCCGATGACCAGCCTGAACCCTGTGTTCCGCATCGGCGCCCAGATCGATGAGGTCATTGCCCTGCATGAGGGTGAGGGCAAGACGAAAGAGGACATCAAAAAGCGCACGATCGAGATGCTCGAGATGGTCGGCATTGCCAACAGCGAGGGTGTCTACACGATGTTCCCGCATGAGCTGTCCGGCGGTATGCGTCAGCGCGTCATGATCGCCATGGCGCTGGCCTGCAACCCCAAGATCATCATTGCGGATGAGCCGACCACGGCGCTTGATGTGACGATTCAGGCCCAGATTCTGGACCTGCTGCGCAACCTGAAGGACCGCATCAACTCGTCCATCATGCTCATCACCCATGACCTCGGCGTTATTGCGGAGATGGCCGACTATGTTGTTGTCATGTACGCAGGCCGTGTGGTGGAGAAGGGCACCGTGGAGGAGATCTTCACCAACCCCAGCCACCCCTACACCATCGGCCTGATGGCCTCCAAGCCGGTTGTCGGCAAAAAGGTCGACCGCCTCTACTCCATCCCCGGCAAGGTGCCCAACCCGGTCAACATGCCGGACTACTGCTACTTCAAGGACCGCTGCGAGCTGCAGCTGCCCTGCTGCGGCGGCGAGTACCCCTGCGAGATCAGCCTGTCCCCGACACACAAGGTCAGCTGCTATCGCTATTATGAAGAAAACAGAAAGGCGGGTGAGTGACGCATGGCAAAAGAAAAGATGCTGCCCGAGAACGATTACACCCCCGTCACCTACGACCCTCAGTACATTCTGATGGTCAATCACCTCAAGAAGTATTTCCCCATCAAGGGCGGCCTGCTGTCCCAGACTGTGGGGCATGTCAAGGCCGTTGACGGCGTCACCTTCAACCTGCGCCGCGGCTGCACGATGGGTCTGGTCGGCGAGTCCGGCTGCGGCAAGTCCACGACCGGCCGCACCATCCTGCGTCTGGGCGGCGATAAGACGGGCGGACAGGTGCTCTTCAACGGCAAGGAGGTCTACGACATGACCCCCGCCGAGATGCGCACCCTGCGCACCAAGATGCAGATCATCTTCCAGGATCCGTTCTCCAGCCTGTCGCCGCGTCTGCCGGTCGGCGAGATCATCGGCGAGGCTGTGCGTGAGCACAACCTCGTCCCGAAGGCGGAATTCAACGATTATATTGATCAGGTCATGGACGACTGCGGCCTGCAGCCCTACCACAAGACCCGCTACCCGCATGAGTTCTCCGGCGGCCAGCGCCAGCGTATCTGCATCGCCCGTGCCCTTGCCCTGAACCCGGAGTTCGTAGTCTGTGACGAGCCGGTCTCCGCACTGGATGTTTCGATTCAGGCCCAGATCATCAACCTGCTGAAAAGCCTGCAGGAGAAGCGCAACCTGACCTACCTGTTCATCTCCCATGACCTGAGCGTTGTCGAGCATATCTCCGACACGGTCGGTGTTATGTATCTGGGCAATCTGGTCGAGTACGGCGAAACCGATGACATCTTTGCCCACCCGCTGCACCCCTACACCAAGGCGCTGTTCTCGGCCATCCCCATTCCGGACCCGACCATACGCCGCGAGCGTATTGTGCTGCAGGGGTCCATTCCGTCCCCGGCCAACCCGCCGTCCGGCTGCAAGTTCCATACCCGCTGCCCCTATGCCACCGAGCGCTGCAAGACCGAGGCACCCAAGCAGCGTGAGGCTGAACCGGGCCATTATGTGGTCTGCCACCTGTACGACAAATGAAAAAGCATGAACCCTTTGAGGACGATGGGCATACCATCGCCGATATGAACGGCATCGGCCCTGCGCCGATGCTGCGCCCCCACCGCCGAAAGGCGGGCCAGCCCCCGGTGCCGTCCAATGACCGCCCGTGGGAGCAGGAGCCGGAATGGACCGCCAAGGAAAAGCTCTGGGCGGTTCTGGGCGTGCTGAAGGCCACCCTGCTCATCGCCGGAGTCTATCTGGCCGGGCTGGGTGTGCTGCTGGCCGCTTTGTTCCTGCTGTGGAGATGAATATAAAATAAAAAGGCATGTACGATTGGATCGGTCGTACATGCCTTTTTTGCGGTCAGAAAACAAAAACCGCTCAAAGCCTTGCGGCTTCAAGCGGTCTTGGTGCGCCTGCAGGAACTCGAATCCTGGACCCTCTGATTAAAAGTCAGATGCTCTACCAACTGAGCTACAGGCACATCTATTATGCTGTGCGAATCACAGCTTCAATATTATAGCAGTCTCGCTGCAAATTGTCAATATGGTTGGCAAAAGATTTTGCCGGAATTTGCCCGTCTTTGCCGCAAGCCACTTGCCAAACACGCCGCGGCGCGGTATAATACTTATTTAGAAAACTATAACCGTAAAGGGGACTGGAAATATGGAAACTTTGGGCAGCCTGCGCCGCACCAACTACTGCGGTGAAGTCAGCCTTGCAATGGCTGGTCAGGAAATGACGGTCTGCGGCTCGATCGCCCGTGCCCGCGACAAGGGCGGCATCATCTTTGCCGACCTGCGCGATACCACCGGCATCCTGCAGCTGGTGTTCGATGAGGACACGCCGAAGGAGGTCTTTGCCAAGGCCGAGAGCCTCAAGAGCGAATATGTTGTCATCTGCCGCGGCAAGCTGCGTGAGCGCGCCGCCAAGACCGACAAGATCGCCACCGGCGATGTGGAGTTGTATGTTGCTGAACTGCGCATCCTGAGCGAGGCCCAGACCACCCCGTTTGAGCTGCGCGATGAGATCAACGTCAATGACGATCTGCGCCTGCGCTACCGCTACCTTGACCTGCGCCGTCCGTCCATGCATGAGCCGATCGTGCTGCGCAGCAAGATCATGCAGATCATCCGCAACTATTTCTGCGAGAACCACTTCACCGAGATTGAGACCCCCACCCTCATCAAGTCCACGCCCGAGGGTGCGCGTGACTATCTGGTGCCCAGCCGTGTGCAGCCGGGCCACTTCTATGCACTGCCCCAGAGCCCGCAGCTGTATAAGCAGATCCTGATGCTGTCCGGCTTTGACCGCTACTTCCAGCTGGCCCACTGCTACCGCGACGAGGATCTGCGCGCAGACCGCCAGCCCGAGTTCACCCAGGTGGACGAGGAGATGAGCTTTGTCTCCGAGGACGACATCATGACCCTGAACGAGGGCCTCATCAAGCGCCTGTGGAAGGAAATGCTGAACGTCGACGTCGAGACCCCGTTCTACCGTATGCCGTGGAACGAGGCCATGGGCCGCTTCGGCTCCGACAAGCCCGACACCCGCTTCGGGCTGGAGATTCAGGATGTGACCGAGGTGTTCAAGGGCACTGAGTTCAAGCCCTTCGCCGCTGTGCTGGAGGCCGGCGGCAGCATCCGCGCCATCAACGCCAAGGGCATGGCCGACAAGCTGAGCCGCAAGAACATCGACAAGCTGGGCGAGGTCGCCAAGACCTACGGTGCCAAGGGTCTGGCCTACAGCCGCCTGACCGCTGACGGCACCTCCTCCAGCTTTGAAAAGTTCCTGACCGATGCCGAGAAGGCTGCTCTTTATGCCGCGCTGAACGCCGAGACCGGCGATGTGCTGCTGATCGTCAGCGATGCCGACTGGGTCAAGGCCTGCACTGCGCTGGGTCAGGTCCGTCTGGACATTGCCCGCAAGCATGGCCTGATCGACCCCGACAAGTTCAACTTCCTGTGGGTGGTGGACTTCCCGCTGTTTGAGTACAGCGAGCAGGAAGGCCGCTGGATGGCGATGCACCACCCGTTCACCCTGCCCAAAGCCGAGGATCTCGACAAGGTCGAGAGCGACCCCGGTGCCTGCCACGCCGTGGCCTACGACATCGTGTTGAACGGTGTCGAGATGGGCGGCGGCTCGATGCGTATCAACGACCCCGCTTTGCAGGATCGCATGTTCCACGCCCTCGGCTTTACCGAGGAGAAGGCCCGCGAGAGCTTTGGCTTCCTGATGGACGCCTACAAGTTCGGCGCACCCCCGCACGGCGGTATGGCCTACGGTCTGGACCGCATGGTCATGCTGATGCTCAAGAAGGATTCCATCCGCGATGTCATCGCCTTCCCGAAGGTGCAGAATGCCGGCGAGCCGATGAGCGGCGCCCCCGATGTGGTGGACGCCCAGCAGCTGAACGACCTGAGCATTGCCCTGACGCTGAAGGACTAAGGCTTTCCCACTATCATGCAGCCACCGCAAGGCAGCCGGAGCGGTCAAGACCGCTCCCTACAAACTGCCGTATACGGATGCTTTGTAGGGAGGGGTCTTGACCCCTCCGTGAGCTGAAGGACTAAGTCAGAAGTCATTGCGCTG
>OLOV01003072.1_pt1 | contig 10566 bp, 13 predicted proteins | sample 1672931 | NCBI WGS metagenome assembly OLOV01 (sample SAMEA3136738, study PRJEB25190) | human gut metagenome | biome: human gut; feature: human-associated habitat; material: faeces | place: Austria | collected 2013
TGAAATTGCGTTGGCTTTACTGCCCAAGATGCGGCGGCAAAACAAGAACGCAGATCCGGCCACATACGGTGTTGGAGGATTTTCCGCTATTCTGCCCAAAGTGCAAATACACCTGTGTAATTCGTTTCAAGGACGGAAAAATTGAAGAAATCAAAATGCCAGACGCTTAGACGCAGTGCAGACCGAGAAAATCGGTTTGTACTGCGTATTTTTAAAAATTAAATTTAGGAATTCGGGGAGGAACATAGAATGAAAAACAGTGCGTTGGTAGTCATCGACCTGCAAAATGACATCACAAAAAACTACAAGAAAATCATCGCAAGAGGAAATGCAAATGAATAAAAAGAAAGAAAATGATATTTTGGAAACCACATTGTCCATTGCTGAGAATGAGTATTCGGAAGCATATCGGTTTTTACTGAATGCCTATGAAGAAAGTCCAAGTAGCTTTGGTCCGCAAACATTCTATTTCCTCGCCTGTTTGGCTGGCGGCGCCAATATGCCGGAGTTGGCTTTGGCGTGGCTGAGAAAGGCGATTCAAGAGAACAACTGGTGGTATCGCCCGGAAGTGCTGGAGGATGACGACCTTGCGGTGCTTAAAAACGATGCGGCGTTTCTTTCGCTGAAGGTAATTTCGGACGAACGCTATGCGGATGCCGTTTCCAAGTCAAGGGCTATTTTTTCATGGGAGAAGAAAAAGACTGACAATCTGTTTTTGGCCATTCACGGGAACACGCAAAACAGTGCGCAGGCAAGAGAAGAGTGGGAACCAATCATTGGAGAAAACGGCCAGTGGCAGATTGAAACTGTCCAAAGTGCCGAACCGGACGGCTATGGAACCTATCGCTGGAGTTATGACAGCACTTCCTATTTGCCGGTGGCAAATTCCATGGAAAGGATACAAAACCAGGGCTATCACACAATTGCCTGCGGCGGTTTTTCTGCCGGATGCGATATGCTTTTGCGCGCAGTCACATTTTCACCTGCGGCCTGCGATCTATTGATCCTGCAAAGTCCCTGGATTCCCATATTGCGGGATCATGCAGAAGATATGGTTCGTGCCATTTCGCAAAAGAACATCGAACTTTGGATTTTCTGCGGCGCAGAGGATGAGGACTGTCTTCCAAAGGCAAAGCAGCTATATGCTGTGACAAAACAAGCAGACTGCAATGTAACACTGACGGTTCAGGAGAACACCCGGCATCAGTTTCCGGCGCAGTTGTACCATGTATAGAGAGGAATACAATATGAAAAACAGTGCATTAGTCGTGATCGATCTGCAAAATGACATCACGAAAAACTACAAGGAAATCATTACAAAAGTCAACGAGGCGATTGACTGGGCAGAACAAAAAGAACTGTGGATTGTTTACATTCAGCACAACAACCTTTCTGCGGGAACAAGAACCTTCAAGCCCGGCACCCGTGGCGCAGAGCTGGTGCCAGAGCTGAATGTCGCATCTAACCATGTCTTTACGAAGTTAAAGAGCAACGCCCTGACCAGCGAAGCATTTACTGCTTTTATTCAAGAGCATAGTATTATCGAGTTTTATGTTGTTGGAGCTGATGCTGCGGCCTGCATCAAATCTACCTGCTATAACATGACGAAAAGCGGCTATACCGTTCATGTTTTGTCAGACTGCATTACGAGCTATAACAAAAAGAAACTGCCGGAGTTGCTTGCGTATTATGAAAGCAAAGGATGCTCTGTTATGCCTCTTCAAGAGATCATGGAGGTGTAAAAGGACACAATGTCGGACGGAAGTGGAAAGATTGGCGGAATCATTGCGCTGGAGTTTTGGTGTGTATATTTTCTGTTGTTCCAAAGAAAGTTGAGAATGGAGATAAATGAAACGAAAAGCATTTAATATCTCACTTGCCCTGTTCTGCATCTTGGCGTCTGCAGTCTTTTTGACTGCTTGCGATTTAAGATGCTTTGTCGGTAACTGCGCAGTAATGCCTGACTCCTTTCGACTGGACATTGACCACATGACCGGAATGGATAAGTTCACAATGGAACTAACGGCGGGTGATACACTGGAAATCCAATTTATAGCCACAAGAGGCTCAATACAGATGGAAATCAAAGAACCAGACGGCAATATACTGTATGCCGGTAACGGTAGAGGTGTATCTGATTTTACCGTAAATATTTCCGAAAGCGGTGTGTATTCCATCATCGTGGAAGCACATCACGCGAAAGGAAGAGTTCACATTCAGCAGAAAGGAGAGCAAAAAGATGCACATTGATCAAATGCTGGCTGAGTGGACTGCTCCACTGTGGGCGCAGCTTGGAATGAATGGGATTACAGCATTGCTTGTGCTGACTGCGGTATATTTCACCGTAAAATGGGCTGTCAAAAACGGCGTGAAAGAGGCGTTTCGAGAAATGAAGGAATCGGAGGAAACGAAATGAAAAAGCTATATGAGAAAAACGAGCTGACTTTTGCGATTGTATGGATCGTGGTTTACTGCGTTCTGCAATCGCTGGCGAATCCGCTGAACAAGGCCATCGGGATCACATACGCGGCAAGTGCCGCTTTCTGCGTGTTGCAGACGGTCGTGCTTTTCGCCTTTATCCGAAAGAACCACTTGCAGAAGCGGTATGGGCTTTGTAAATCACCCGTTCCCGCATGTCGATTCCTTTATTATGTGCCGCTCATTATCTTGGCATCGGGAAATCTCTGGAACGGTTTCGCCATCAATTATTCACCGGCTGAAATGGCCTGTCGTATCGTGTGTATGCTATGTGTTGGTTTCTTGGAGGAAGTGATCTTCCGGGGTTTGCTGTTTAAGGCCATCGCGAAGGACAATATCAAGTCTGCCATTGTTATCTCAAGCGTAACTTTCGGCGTCGGGCATATCATCAATCTGGTCAACGGCAGCGGCATGGATCCGCTCAACAACCTGTGCCAGATCGTTTTTGCCATCGCGGTGGGCTTCATGCTGGTCACAATCTTTTATCGCGGCGGCAGCTTGCTTCCCTGCATCCTCGTCCATTCCGCCATCAACACGCTTGGCACTTTTGCAAATGACACGAGCCTTACCATGGAAATGCAACTGCTCCATCTCGCTGTTCTAATCGTAATTGCAGTGGCTTATACGCTGATTCTGACACGGACACTCCCCAAAAAACAACGGAAAGAAGGTTGTAAGAATGAATAACAAAGCCAGTATTACCGCCCTGATGAGTTCGTTCGGACGGGCGTTTCACGCAGAAAACGAAGATCATCCGGTTTTCGCAGATCACCTTGCAAAAGAGCTGATGACGGCAGACGAATATGCCGCCGTTCAGGGATATGTTCTCGGCGGTGCGCAGTTTTTTGAGCCGGAGATCGACCCCGCAAAGCAGGAACCGAAAGAGCTGCTGCACAGACTTGTGAATGTCCATATCGCGCCGTCGCCGCTCTGCCGCGCGGCCTATACTGAGAAGGCTCTGAAAGCTGCCGTCTTGACCGGAACAAAGCAATATGTCATCCTCGGCTCGGGGCTGGATACCTTTGCTTTTCGGAAACCGGAGTTTTTATCGAAGTACTGGGTATTCGAGGTCGATCACCCTCTGACGCAGGCGGACAAGCTGGAACGGATCACTCGCGCCGGTTGGACGATCCCTGATAATCTCTCCTTTGTTCCCGTGGACTTCACGAAGGACAGCTTGACGGAACGGCTGATTGCTGCTGGCTTTGACCCGTCTGTGAAGTCCTTTTTCTCATGGCTCGGCGTAACCTACTACCTTTCGTCAGAAGCAATCGACACGATGCTCTCTGCACTGTCCTCGATCTGTGCGAACGGCAGCGCCCTCGTGTTCGATTATCCGGACGAGGACTTCTTTGCTGCACCCGAAAAGCGTGTGCAAAACACCATTATGATGGCAAAAGCAGGCGGCGAACCGATGCAATCGGCGTTTTCCTATTCTGAGCTTGAAAAGTTGCTGGAGAAGCATGGGTTTCTGATCTATGAACTGCTGACACCGGATGATATTCAAAGGGACGTGATCGACAAGGCCGGGGCAGATCTGAAAGCCTTTGAGCATGTCAATTACTGCCTTGCGGTCAGGAAAAATTAAATTCTATGGAGGCGAGGCACGGATCGGGGTCTATCAATCTGTGTATTCTACCGCAGAACTTTATCATGTTACTGACAAAGATAAAAACGCAACGTACACCAACGAGGTGTACCAGAGCCGGTAGGTAGCCCGGCCGTCCTATGTAAATAGGGTAAGTAACCTGCCCCTCCGGGTTGTCCATTCTTTGTTCAACAATTATTTTAGGAGGGATTCTTATGGACACAGTCAGTAAACTGACGGTGTATTTTGAAGAGCCGTTCTGGGTCGGCGTTTTTGAGCGGATGGAAAACGGCAAGCTGTCTGTATGTAAGGTTACCTTTGGCGCAGAGCCAAAAGATTATGAAGTCTGGGAGTTCGTTCTCAAGCACTATGACAGGTTGGTGTTCAGCGCTGCGATTGCATCTGAAATGAAAAAGACCGCAGATAACCCCAAAAGAAGGCAGCGTGAAGTGAAGAAGCAGATGCGCGTTTCCGGCATCGGAACGAAGTCCCAACAAGCGTTGCAGATGCAGCGGGAGGAAATCAAAATGGAACGAAAACAAATCAGCAGGCAGCAGCGTGAGGCAGAGAAACAGCGTCAGTTCGATTTGGAACAGCAAAAGCGGAAAGAAAAGCACAGAGGCCATTAGACATTTTATCTGACAACCATGAATTTGTGGAGGATAACTATTGTGGATAAAGCAGTTATTTATATACACGGAAAAGGTGGAAATGCTGAAGAAGCTATTCATTACAAGCCGCTCTTTAGTGATTGTGATGTGATTGGTCTTGACTATACTGCACAGTTTCCATGGGAAGCAAAAGAAGAATTTCCATTACTTTTTAATTCAATTTATAGAAACTACAAGACTGTTGAAGTAATTGCCAATAGCATTGGAGCGTATTTTGCTATCAATGCCTTATCAAATCAGCAAATAGAGAAAGCATATTTTATTTCGCCCGTTGTAGATATGGAAAGGCTTATTGCTGATATGATGATTTGGGCAAATGTTACAGAGGATGAACTCAAAGAGAAAAAAGAAATTCAGACAACCTTTGGAGAGACCCTTTCATGGGATTATCTTTGCTATGTAAGAGAAAATCCTATTATATGGAAAATCCCAACGCACATTTTGTATGGTGAAAAAGATAATCTTACCGCTTATGGAACGATATTTGAATTTGTACAGAGGACTAATTCAACACTTTCTATTATGAAAAATGGAGAGCATTGGTTTCATACGGATGAACAAATGAAATTTCTTGATGAATGGATAATAAAATCTTCCAAATAAATTCCAGCTTGTCGAACTGAATCAATTCTACATAGCAGTCATGCACTACGGTGTGTGGCTGCTTATTTTTTGCGAAAGGAGCAGATGCAAATGAAATTAGTTTTGGCTGAAAAGCCTTCGGTTGCACAGAGCATTGCCAAAGTGTTAGGTGCTGCCAAGCGTGAGGATGGCTACTTAGAGGGAAACGGATATGTGGTCAGCTGGTGTGTGGGGCATTTGGTGGAGCTGGCACAGCCGGAAGCCTATGATGCGAAGTACAGCAAATGGGCTTATGCAGATCTGCCTATTTTCCCGATGGACTGGCAGTATGAGGTTTCTGCCGGTACGAAAAAACAGTTTGGGATTCTGAAAAAGCTCATGGCCAGAGAAGATGTTGCGAGTCTTGTGTGTGCAACAGATGCCGGTCGTGAGGGCGAGCTGATCTTTCGATTGGTGTACCACAAAGCCGGGTGCAGAAAGCCGTTTGAGCGGCTTTGGATTTCCTCGATGGAAGATGTAGCAATCAAGGAGGGCTTTGAAAATCTCAGGTCTGGAACTGAATATGATGCTTTGTATGAAGCAGCACTGTGTCGAGAGCGAGCCGACTGGATTGTTGGCATTAACGCTACTCGACTTTTTTCAACCCTTTACGGGCAGACCCTGAATGTTGGTCGTGTTATGACCCCTACCCTTGCTATGGCTGTTATGCGGGAAGCTGCCATTTCCGCATTCAAGCCCGAACCGTTCTACACAGTTCAGATTGGACTGAATGGTTTTACGGCTGCAAGCGAGCGCTTCAAAACCAAGGAAGCAGCGGAAGCTGTCAAACAAAGCTGTTCGGTGGCAATCGTTCAGAAAGCTGAATGTAAGGAGAAAACAGAAAAGCCGCCTGCGCTCTATGACCTGACCAGTTTACAGAGAGAAGCCAACCGTGTGCTTGGTTACACGGCACAGCAGACCTTGGACTACACGCAGAATCTCTATGAAAAGAAACTGGTCACTTATCCCCGTACCGACAGCAGATTCCTGACGGAAGATATGGCACACAGCCTGCCCGACCTCGTAAAGCTGGCTTTCCACACATTCCCCTTAGAGGATGTGGATAATATACCAGTTCATGCAGAGCAGGTTGTGAATAACAAAAAGGTCACAGACCACCATGCTATCATTCCGACCAGAGAATTGCAGAAATGCAATCTGAGCGAACTTCCCAAAGGAGAACTTGCAATTTTGCAACTGATCTCTAATCGCTTGTGCGTAGCTGTTGGCGATCCACACCGATACGCAGAGACAGTCATTGAGCTGGACTGCGGCGGCACAGTGTTTTCAGCCAAAGGCAAAACTGTTGTACAGGATGGATGGAAAGCTCTGGTTCAGAAAAATGATTCGACAAAATCCGACGAAAAAGTGCAGACACTCCCTTCCGTTTCCGTTGGTGACGAAATGACCGTCAGCGGCACGGAAATCAAGGAAGGGAAAACTTCTCCCCCAAAACACTTTACCGAGGATACACTGCTTTCTGCGATGGAAACTGCCGGTGCAGATGAAATGCCGGAGGATGTCGAGCGAAAAGGTCTGGGAACGCCTGCGACCCGTGCCGGTATCATTGAGAAGCTGGTTCGTATCGGTTTTCTGGAGCGTAAAGGCGATAAGAAAACCAAACACCTGATTCCGACTCACAAGGGTACGGCTCTGGTAACGGTCATGCCGGAACAGATTCAGTCCCCCTCCATGACGGCGGATTGGGAGGAAAAATTGTTGCTCATTGAAAAAGGCGAATATGCCAGCGAGGATTTTATGGATGAGATCAAAGATGTGATTGCCGGTTTGATTCAGAACTATGAAGTGATCCGTGATTCCGAGGTTCTGATGTCGAAAGAAGCCAATTCTATCGGCAAATGCCCGCTCTGCGGCAGTGCTGTAGAGGACAAGTCCAAGGGATACTTCTGTTCCAATCGAGGGTGCAGGTTTGCCCTTTGGAAAAACAATCGTTACTTTGCGAGTATCGGCAAGAGCATGACTTCTGCCACGGCGCAGAAACTGCTCGGTTCCGGCAAGGTAAAGCTCAAGAATTGCAAGTCCGCAAGGACGGGCAACACCTTTGATGCCACCGTTTTTATGGAGGTATCGGAGGATGGCAGGACGAAGTTCAGCATGGAATTTGATAATGGAGGAAAAAGCAAATGACGAATGAGTACAACCCGGATGGTAAGGAAATCCGATTTATCGACAGCCACTATAAGGATTTGTTTCATATCCCCGATGGCAGCTGTGTGCAGATTCACTACCCAGATGAAACGGTTGTAAAGCCCTGCACGTTCATTGACGAGTACCATACGCAGATCGGATACAATGTGTTTCATATCTGCCAGTTTGCAGAGATTATGGAGCGCAACGGCGCAAGCTATATGCCGGAGCCTGAAATTATGGGCGGTGAAGCCGCATGGAAGGTCGGAAAGGATAGAATCCTTGCGGTGCAGACCTGCGAAGATGGTTATGACTACACCCTGTTAGATGAAAACTACAACGAGGTTGATGGCGGTCAGGTCGATAACCCTGAACTGTCCATGATCGAAGTCCGACAGGATATTCTGGAATCCTTTGGACTGGAGCGCCGGGAGCTGCGGGCGATGTTCTATGAGGATGTCATGGAGCAGGCTTTTGAAGTCGGCAGACAGGCGGTGGTGGTCAATGACCCTATCGCAGAACTTGCTTTTAAGCTCGACCGTTTTGCAGAGAACTTCGACCCCTATGAATATATGGATCAGGTCGATGATGTGCAGACGCATATCCAAGAAATCAAGGCGGATCTTGACGCTGGTAATACGGCTCCGTATCGTGAGTTCCTGAATACGGCCATTGAAGAAGCTCGTGAGGAAACTGCGGTTGAGATTGCCAAAGTGCTGAAAAGTCAGCTGGATAAGATCGACTCTCCGAAGCGTGAGTCAGTCATGGAAAAACTGGCACAGGCCGCAGAAAAAACTGCGCCTGCCAGTCCCTCTCCCAAACGCAATGAGCCTGAACGATAAGGAGGACACGGATATGAAAAACGAAAAATGGGATGATGTTCACGGAAATACCACCCCGGATGACAGAATGGTTGCTTTTCTGGAAAGCCCCACGGATTCCTATGCGATTCTTCAGCTGCGGGAAGATGTAGACGATAATATCCCGCTCATGTTTGCAAATTACAGCTACCTTCAGAAGAAAGAAATGGAGCCTGAGATTGACCGTTACGAGGTGGTCTATCATGGCTCCATTTCTATGTCCGAGGATGTGAATCGGCAGCTGGAAGATTTGTATGTGAAGTTCAATATTGACCACCCGAATGATTTCCGTGGTCACAGTATGTCGGTCAGCGACATCGTGGCCTTAAAGGTAGCCGGTGAGGTATCCTTTCACTATGTAGATTCTGTCGGGTTTCAGAAGCTGGAAAACTTTATGAAGTCCGAAAACTACCTGAAAAATGCAGAGATGGCAATGGAAGATGATTATGGGATGATTGACGGCATCATCAACAACGGAAAAGCGTCTGGATTAGAGGAACGTCCTTCGGTGTTGGAGCAGTTAAAGGAAAAGTCCGTACCGGATGTTTCCCATAAACCTCCCAAGAGCCACCCGGAAAGGGAGATTGAATGATGGATTTCACACAAGATGAGCGGAACATGATGATGCTTTACAGCCCTGGCACAAGGTCAGGGCTGTGTGAAGCACTGACACTGATGAAGGAACAGCTTTCGGAGGACGAGTCAGAGCTTTTTGCTTTGGCAGACTCGGTTCTCCGTAAAGTTTCAGCCATGGACGATGCCGCCTTTGAGAAGCTGAACCTTTATCCGGATTGATAGGATTGGAGGGATGCAATGAACGCAAAAGAGCGATTTTATTCCGGGTTAGCAAAAGAAACGATTGGGAAAATCACCTCGAACACAGATAACTGGACTTCGTTTTTGAGAACGATGTCCCGCAACTATGAGTTCACCTATCCGGAACAGGTGATGATTTATGCTCAGCGCCCCAATGCGACCTTTTGCAAGCCCTATGAAGACTGGAACGCTGAAAATTACCGCAGATATGTAAAGCGTGGCTCTACCGGTATTGCCCTGTTTGTGATGAACAGGGATAAACCGTATCTGCGCTATGTGTTTGATGTGGCGGATACCGGCGTTCGCCGTTCTTCCCCGGAACTGAAACCGTGGGAGGTGACGCCTGAAAACCGCTCCTATGTCATGGAAGCGATGGAGCGCACCTTCGGTGTTGCCGCTGACGGGGTGCTGGAAGCACAGCTTGAAGATATTGCATCCGCACTGGCGGCTGAGTATTGGGACGATTACAAAAAGCAGTTCCTCGACATCGTTGCCAACAGCTTCCTTGAGGAGTATGATGAACTCAACATCGAAGTAGCTTTCAAAAATGCGGTAGCAAACAGCGTATCCTATACGATGTATTGCCGGTTCGTGGAAAGTCCCGATAACTACTTCGAGCATGAGGATTTCCAGAAGGTGTTTGATTTTAACACCAGACAGACGGTAAATGCCCTTGGTACTGCGGTGAATGCCATCAGCACAAGGATGTTTCAGGAAATCGAAAAAGCGATTGGAGAACATGAGCAGATTAAAGCTGCTGAAAGGAGTGCAGATTATGAGCGAGATGACTTCAAAATCCATTTTTGCAATAAACTGTTTTACATCTCCATGTTCTCTTAAGATATATCCATAAGATGATGACTCCTGCTTAGGCTTTACTCCTAATACAGCAAGATGTCCTGCCTTGGCGTAATCCTTCGCTGCAATAACAGCCTCTTTATAGCCATCTCCATCTATAAGATTATCCGAATTAACAACCAGAACTAATTCTGATGGATTAGCAAACATTGTTCCCAACAGCACAGCAGCTCCTGTTCCCTTTGGTATTCCCTCAAGAATAACCCTGTACTTAAGACTCTGAAATGCCTTCATCTGTCCGTTAACAATATTCTTATAGCTCTCATTAGTAACTATTATAAATTCCTCACAGAAAGGCATATTCCTTACTACAGTTTCCTGTAATATGGAACGTCCCTCTTTAATATTCATAAACTGTTTTGGAAAATTCCTTCTGGATAATGGCCATAAACTATCACCACTACCTCCAGCCAATATTACACATTTCATAGCAATCCTTCCTTAATCCTGTTATGCAAATATTTTGGCAAAAGACCGCGAAATCGCCGAAATTAAGGCGAATTTGGACAAAGCGCGCCGCGATTTT
>OLOV01003081.1_pt1 | contig 10513 bp, 9 predicted proteins | sample 1672931 | NCBI WGS metagenome assembly OLOV01 (sample SAMEA3136738, study PRJEB25190) | human gut metagenome | biome: human gut; feature: human-associated habitat; material: faeces | place: Austria | collected 2013
TATAGGTGAAGTCTAAGCCAAGCGACTGGGCTTTTTTGCGCCATTCCTGGCTGAACGCATAAATGAAATCCTGTTTGCCGATAGTGTGATACATGGGAGGCACGTATTTGCCTGCGGCCTTGCGCGCCGCTGCCTTATCCAGAAGAGCCAGCATGTCGTTGTCGCCGTCCTTCATATCCGGCCAGTCGGACAGGGAAGTATGTATGGTGAATATGCTGCCGTTTTCAAAGGCATTTATGAATCCAGCCATATCCATACAGCCTGACAGGGAGGCTATTTTGCAGTATCTGTCGGGGTTCATGAGGCCGATCTTGACCGCACCGAAACCGCCCATGGAGTAGCCCATTATGTAGCGGTCCCTGGCATCGGTGGAGGCGTGAAATGTAGCCTCTATCATGGCGGGCAGTTCTTCGGATATATAGGTGTAGTATTTTGCTCCATAGGGTGTGTCATTGTAACAGCTCAGTGCTGCATCGGGCATTACTGCAATAAAGCCGTACTGGCAGCAGAGCTGTTCCATGTCGGCGCGCTGTATCCATTCAAAGCCGTCGCCGCCTGCGCCGTGCAGCATATATACTACCGGCCAGCGCTTTTCAGGGTCGTATTTGTCTTTGCGCTGCATCATTTCGCCAAGGGTAGGGGTAGGATAAGCAACCCAGACGCTGGTCTTCATTGCGAGACAACGGGAAGTGAAGTTGATGTTCATTATGGCCATAACGGCAAGCCCTCCTTTTTACTTTGATAGAATTATAACTCCCCAAAAACCTATAGTAAAGGCAAATATACTAAAAACAAAACATTCTAAAAATAGAATTTACCTAAATTGCCAGATCTTCGGCATGCCGGAAACACTGTTGCAAGCAAAAAAATAAAAAATGAAGTAGAATTATAAAAGTTGCTATTGAAAAATTCGATGTAAGGTATTATATTATAAATAGAACATAGGTCAAAATAATAACGAGATTCCAAAGGTATTTTATAAATTGAATAGGAGGAATAAAAGTGAATCCACTGGATTATGTAAAAAAGACGCCTTACGAGCTGTATATTGACGGCAAGTATGTACCCGCTGAAAAGGGCAAAGTGGTGGATGTTATCAACCCCGCTAACAATGAACCGTTTGCTCAGGTATATCGGGGCACTGTGGAGGACGCGGAGAAGGCGGTGCAGGCTGCCCGAAAGGCGTTTGACGAAGGCCCCTGGGGCCGCACTGCCGCCCGTGACCGCGCCAAGATACTTGCCAAGGCCGCACAGATAATGGAACGCCGGGGAGAGGAATTTGCAGTACTCGAGTCGCTCGAATGCGGCTATCATTACGGGTCCGCACGCTACTATTGCGTGCCAATGGCAGTGGATTCCTTCAATCTGTTCGCCGGAAAGGCAAGGGATATTGAAGGCAAAGTCGTTCCTTCCGATTACGGCACGCTGAACTACGTTACATGGAACCCGGTTGGCGTAGTAGCCGAGATACTGCCCTGGAACGGGCCTTATCTCATGGGCTGCCAGAAAATAAACGCTATATTGGCCGCAGGCAATACCTGCATTATCAAGCCCCCATCCTGGGGAGTGCTGGCTCTGCTGCAGCTGGCTGGCGTATATGAAGAAGCCGGTCTGCCCGCAGGCGTATTCAATGTAGTTACCGGCTCCGGCTCAGAAGTCGGCGCGTATCTCACCAAGCATCCCATGGTAGACATGGTCGCCATGACAGGAGGAATTGAGACCGGCCGCGAGGTGATACACAACTCTGCCGAGCGCGTAAAGGATATTGCCCTTGAACTGGGCGGCAAGAGCCCTGCAATCTTCTTTGACGACGTAAACGTAAAGGACGCCGCCAAGTGGGCCGTCTGGGGCTTCACCAACCATTCCGGTCAGGTCTGCGTTTCAGGTACCCGTGTGCTTGTACAGCGCAGCATCTACGATGAGTTTGTAGAGGAAATGAAAAAGTTTATCGCTGAGAAGTATGTTGCGGGCGATACTTTCGATTTTAACTCCAACCTGGATCCCCTCATTTCCAAGTCCCATGCCGCAAAGGTATGGAGCTATATAGAGAAGGGCAAGGAAGAGGGCGCGAGGCTGGTCTGCGGCGGCGAGCACTACACCGACCCTGTGCTTGCAAAGGGCAATTACGTTCCGGTGACTCTGTTTGCCGATGTAACTCCCGATATGACCATATATCAGGAAGAGATATTCGGGCCTGTGGGCTGTGTTACTCCCTTTGACACCGAGGAAGAAGCCGTCGCTCTTGCAAACGGTACCTCCTACGGCCTTGCGGGCGCCGTATATACCAACGATCTCAAGCGCGGCATCCGCGTTGCCAACAGCATAAAGGGCGGGCAGATCTATGTTAACCACTACTTCAGCAAGGGTATGATAGAGTCTCCCGGCACTGGATGGAAGGAAAGCGGTCTGGGCGTTGCGGGTATGCAGAAGTACATGATTTCCAAAACTGTATTCGTGGAAACCATTGACGGAACCCTTCCTCCTGTGTGATACTGTTAATAATTATTAAAGTATCACTCAAGGGGTAAATATAATGCCTAAAAAAGAACAAGATTTTTCCAGGGAAAACGATAGTACGGTAGGCGCTAAGATACGTGCCCTGAGAAGAATCCGCGGCCTGTCGCTGCAGCAGATGTCACAGGAAACGGGAATGAGCTATTCATACCTTTCGGGTCTGGAGAATGGCAAGCATTCAGTGTCCATAACCAATCTGCAGCGCATCGCAAAGTATTTTGGTGTCGACATGGTGTACTTCCTTATGCCCAGCGGCGCAGTGCCGAAGGTATTCCGTAAGGAAGAGCTCTTCAGAGGGAATAATGCCTTTGCCGACATAGCCTACCGGGTAATAACCCCCGAAAAGACCAGTAATCTTCAGGTAAGCTATGTCTACCTGCCCCCCGATGAACCCAGCGAGCGGCATATCCACAAGCACGGCAAGGGGCAGGAGATGCTGATTACTTTGGACGGCTGCGTCTGTGTCATGGTAGAGGAAGAGCGGTACAGGGTTGAGCAAGGCGACTGTATAGTGTTCGATGCAAATATTGAGCATGTTATGTATACAGAAGAACAACCGGCAACATTTGTGATAATATCCAGTCCGCCATACGGGCAAAACATTCTTCCTACACATGAATAAGCTGAAAAGCGGGGGGCTGAAAGCTCTCCGCTTTATATTTTTAGCATGGCTGCGATTTTTGAATAAATCTTACAAAATTTTTAACCAAGATAAGAAAGGACTCCTGACACAAAATGAGTTTGAAGGCGGTACACTATATCAACCAGTTCTATGCCGGAATAGGTGGCGAAACCATGGCGGACACCGGCTTTGGCATACTGGAAGAGAAAAAAGGGCCTGCTCTGGGCCTTGAGCAGCTTTGGAATGGAGAGATGACCATATCCAAGGTAGTATATTGCGGCGATAATTACGTAAACACCGATGAGAACTATGGTGAGGTCAAGGAAAAGCTGGCAAAGGTAATTCGAGAGGAAAAACCGGACGTATTTATCGCGGGTCCCGCATTTAATGCCGGCCGCTACGGCGTTGCCTGCGCCAAGGTATGCGATTACGTTCGCAGCGAGCTTGGAGTACCCAGCGTTACCTGTATGTGGCATGAGAACCCTGCCATAGACATGTACGTGGAAAACAACTATATCGTACCCAGCACAGAGACTGCTGTAGGTATGCGCAAGACTCTGCCTGCGCTTGCAAAGCTTGCCCTTAAGCTTGCCAGGAAGGAAAAGATAGGTACCGCCCACGCCGAGGGATACCTGCCTACCGGCCACCGCTATAATGAATATTCCGATAAGTCCGGCGCAGAACGCGTCGTGGATATGCTCGTGGCGAGGCTGTATAACAAAAAGTTTGAGACAGAGGTGCCACTCAGGAGCTTTGAGGTAATACCCCCTGCCGCAAAGATAAAGGACATAAGCAAGGCTACCATAGCCCTGTTTACCACTGGCGGTCTGGTCCCTGTGGGCAACCCGGACAAGATCAAGCAGGCGTTTGCCGTAAGCTTTGGTATTTATGATATGACCGGCCTCGACGCTCTTAAGAAGGGCGTGTATGAATCAATACACGGCGGATACGATACTACCGCCGCCAGCGCCGATCCTCATCGTCTGGTACCTCTTGATGCTCTTCTCGATTGCAAGAAGGAAGGCAAAATTGGAGATATATACAAGTTCTTCGGTGCTACCTGCGGTGTCGGCACAAACATCGGCAGCAGCCAGGAGATGGGCAAGAAGTGGGCAAATATGCTTAAGGATGCCAAGGTGGATGCTTGTCTGCTGACCTCTACCTGAGGAACCTGCACTCGTTGCTGCGCAACGATGTCAAAAGAGCTTGACAGAGCAGGCATACCTAATGTACACATAACTGCGTTTACCACCATAGCCAAGAGCGTTGGTGCGAACCGCATAGTATTTGGCGGCGAATTTACCGCCCCAGTCGGCAATCCCGATCTGCCCATAGACAGAGAAAAGGTTTACCGCCGCAAGATCATCGACAAGGCGTTGGAAGTCCTGCAGATGGACATCACCGCACCCACGGTATTTACTGTGGACGAGAGCAAGGAGGACTAAGCAATGATAGATATGAAGCTTACCCGTCAGTATTTTGACGTTAAGGATGTTCGCTTTGGCGATAAGTGCGCATTGGAAAACGGTGTGCTTACCGTAAACGAAGCCGAGCTTCAGGCGCTGACCGCCGACCTCTGCAAGGCTGTGAAGGGCTATCATCTCGAAATAACCAAGCCGGGTGAAAATGCACGCATCATACACGTTCTGGACACGATAGCCCCCATGGTAAAAATAGAGGGTGAGGGCGTACAGTACTCAGGATTTTTCAGCACCCCTTATACCGTAGGCCGCGGCGTCACCAACATGCTGTCCGGCTTTGCCGTAATAGAGAGTGCAGCCCTTCCATGGGATGAGTCCAACGCCTCCAGCGGCCTGCTGTATCCCCGCGACGCCATAATTGAACTCAGCGGTTTCTATGCGGGCTATACGCCTTTTTCCAAGACAAACAATCTGGTCATAATATACGACCTGAACGAGGGCAAATCCTCTATCGAGTACGATAACGATATTCGCCTTATTGCCATCAGAATATCCAATTATCTGGCGGAGCTCACACGCAGCATGACTCCCGACAGGACGGAGGAGTTCTCTACTGAGGAAGAGCATCCGGAGTTGCCCGGGGTAGTGATGGTATGGCAGTGCCAGAACCAGGGACCGTATGCGGATACAATGCTCTATGGAATGCCCATAGACGATATGGTTCCCACTGTGCTGCATCCCAATGAGATGCTGGACGGCTGTGTGGTAAGCGGCAACTATGTGTGGCCCGCCTTTAAGGTACCCACCTATCTGCATGTTAACCATCCGGTGCTGTTGGAACTGTACAGGCGCCACGGCAAGGACATAAACTTCAAGGGCGTAATATTCTGCCGCAGCCACAATCCCAGCACATGGCATAAGCAGCGCTGTGCAAGCCACGTGGTAAAGCTTGCTCAGATGCTGGATGCAAAAGGCCTGGTAATGGTATGGGAAGGCGGCGGCAACGCCTGCACCGACGGCATGCTTACAATACAGACCGCTGAGCGCCACGGTATCCGCACCGCCGGCATCACCTTCGAATTCGGCGGCAAGGACGGCACAGAGGGCATACTGCTGGTTGACGATGTACCCGAAGCTACAGCTATGTGCAGCGGAGGTTCAATTGAGAAGACCGTACACCTTTCTGCTGTGGACAGGGCAGTAGGCGGAGATACCTTCAGGCTCAATAAGGAATCCGGCGGCTTCTTCCCTCCCGCCAAAGGCGAACTCACACTTGAGCAGACTACCCACCTTTATCTTGGCGGCAACCAGTGTGCATACAGCAAGATATACGGGGCGGCCTATTAAAAAAGATTTTAAAAATACTAATACGAAAGGAAAAAAGAATTATGAAGCGCAGAATGAATAATTTCTTTAAAAAGGACGGCAAGTCCTTCGTGTTGGCTATGGATCACGCGGCAATGATGCCTTCTCCCGATTTGAAGGATCCGGGACATGTTATCCGCGAGGCTGTGGCAGGTGGTGCTGACGGATTTCTGACTACCTATGGTATTATTAAGGCCTTCCAGAATGATTTCGGCAATGCCGGTATTATAATGCGTGCGGACGGAGGAATTTCTGCACTCCGCAAACCTATGAATCCCCTTAGCCTGCTGTACACCCCCGAGGATGCGGTGCGCGTAGGCGCCGATGCCATGCTGTGCATGGGTTATCCGGGCTCTACCGACAATGAGCACACCCTGGAGTACCTTGCTAACCTCTGCGCCGAGGCTGAAAAGCTCAACATTCCGGTAGGCGCCGAGATGCTGCCTTACGGCTTTGAAAAGCACGATGGCATTGATACCCGTTCTGTTGAGAATATGAGCTTTGCCTGCAGGCAGGGCGCAGAGCTGGGCGCTGATTTTATCAAGGCCGAGTTCGTTGGGGGCGAGCGTTTCCGCGAGGTCGTTGACGGCTGCTACGCGCCCATACTGGTTCTGGGCGGCGGCAAGGCCAAGAGCGAGGAGGAGATATTCGCCAACATTCGCGGCGCTCTGGACGCTGGCGCAAAGGGTATTATAATGGGCCGAAATATCTACCGTCACGAGAATATAGCCGCCGTTTGCGCGGCCATTGCCGCGATAGTGCATGACGATGCCACCGTTGACGAGGCTATGAAGATGCTTAAATAACCGGAGGTAAAAGATATGTCTATTCAAATTAAGACTATTGCCGTAACCGGCGAAAAACAGACCGAGATAATGAACCTGACCACCCCGGATCTTCGCAACGGCGAAGCATTGATAAAGGTACATGCCGTAGCGCTCTGCACCCTTGAGCAGCGCATATTCAGGGGTGAAGTAAAGATGCCTCTGCCATGCACCGGCGGCCACGAGGTATCAGGCGAGATAGTTGCTCTGGGCGATGGCGTGAACAAGAAAATGTGGGCGCCAGGAGACCGCGTTGCCGTACGTCTGCTTTACAACTGCGGCGAGTGCTATTACTGCCGTACCGGACATGCTAATCTCTGCGAAAGGGCGCAGAAAAAGCCCGTACGCGAGGGACTGCTTATAGGACCCGGCGGCCTTTGCGATTACGTTATAGTAAATACCGGTTATCTCTTTAAGATACCCGACACTCTGAGCTATGAAGAAGCCAGCCTGACCGAGCCTCTTGCATGTGTGGTGCATAGCGTCACCAAGGCTAACATTCAGCTGGGTGAAGACGTGGTAGTAATAGGCGGCGGTATAATGGGTCAGTATCACGTAATGCTGGCGAAGCGCAGGGGTGCAAGGGTCATAATGAGCGAGGTAGACGAGAGCCGCCGCGCTCTGGCCCGGAAGCTGGGAGCCGACATTACTTTCAACCCCATGGAGAAGGATCCTGTTGAGTATGTAAAGAGCCTTACCGAGGGCCGTGGTGCAGACGTGGTGTTCAACACTACCGCCATACCTTCCGTGGTACCTCAGGCTATCGCCATGACAGGCAAGGCCGGCCGCATGATACAGTACAGTTCCATGCATCCCGATGCCCCGGCGCCGGTAAGCCCCCAGATGCTGCATGGCAATGAGCCCATACTCACCGGCTCCATCAGCCCCGACGTGCACGACTTTTTTACCGCTAACCGTCTGCTTTCCGGCGGCATAATAGACTGCAAGCCGCTTATTGCAAAGAAGTTCCCCTTCGAGCAGGCACAGCAGGCCTTTGAGGCGGCGATTGTGCCCGGCACCTTCAGGGTAATAATAACAGACTGATATGGTCCGGACTTCTCCGTACAGGGCTGGTAGCCCTGTACGGAGATACTGTAAATAGAATTTACTTAAAATTTGCTGGCGCAAAGCATCAACTGGGATAGCCGAGGAAATAATGCTGATGTACCTGCATTGGTTATTATATAAGATTGATATTGACAAAAACGATGTTGAATATTAAACTATATCATAAATAAAATGTTCGATTAAGTGAATTACCAGTAAAAACGAATTAGGTTTTGGGATGCCCAGGCCCCGAAAAATCAATAAAAACACATTATTTAGGAGGACTCTATGGAAAACAAAGATAGTGGTAAGCTTGGCCTTGTAGCTTGCATTGCTATACTTACCGGCGGCTGCATCGGCAGCGCGATTTTCTCACTCTCCGGCATGACTATGTACTATGCCGGTCCCGCGGCTATAATTACATGGATAGTTGCAGCTATAATACTTGGCTGCTATGGCGTTCAGGTGGCAGAACTGTCCGTTCGCTATCCTCATTCCGGCGGCGTTTATGTATTCCCCGCAAAGTCCCTCGGCAAGTTCTGGGGCTATCTTGCGGCATGGGGATACATAATCTCCAACTTCATCGCGGTAGCGTTCTCCGCGATCTATGTAGCCACCTATCTGGGTGTTGGCTTCGAGGCTCTTTCAGGCCTTCAGATCCCCCTCGCGCTGGCCTCCATACTGTTCTGCGTCATACTCAACCTCAGAAAGATCACTGACGCCGGCAAGTTCAATAACATCCTGGTTGGCCTGCTCATTATCACCATGCTGGCGTTCGGCATCATTGCGCTGACCCACGACAACTTCAACTGGGGCAACTATGCTAACTTCTTTGACGGCGGCATGGGCAAGACCGGCTGGATACAGGCTATCCCCAACGCCATGGTTGCTTACGGCTCCGTCGTTGCCATAGCGTTCATGGTAGGCCAGGTAAAGGATCCTAACCGCACCGTTCCCAAGTCCATGGCTATAGCTTTGATAATCGTTGTAGCTCTGTACCTGCTGATGATCATCGGTACCATGGGTCATATAACCACCCAGTTCCTGGTAGAGAACCCCGGTATGCGCTTTATCCCTATGTTCGCGGCTGCCTGGACATCTATGACCAACGTGCCCTGGCTTTCCAAGCTGATTTCCATATCCGCATTCCTGGCCCTCATCACCACCATGCTGGTGGTTCAGAACCTGAACGCGCTGACGATACAGGCCATGGCCGAGGACGGCGCCCTGCCCAAGGCATTTGCAAAGACCAACAAGAACGGCGCTCCCTCCGTGGGCATCATAGTGTCCGCCGTCATAGCGGCCGCCTTGAGCTGCCAGCCCTCCTGGACTGAGCTTCTGGTCAACCTCGGCTCCATAGCCGCGGCGTTTACCATCGTTATAGTGTGCTACTCCCTGATCAAGTCCAGGCAGCAGATCCCCTATATTGAGGGTAACTATAAGGCTCCCGGCGGAAACGCTCTGAGCTGGATCACCATAATCGTGATCGTAGCGAGCTACATACCCGCCATATTCAATGGCGGCGCGCAGATGTGGATATTCACTGCCATCATCTACATCGTAGGTATACTGATTTACTTCCTTTACTCCAAGAAGCATCTCGCTGAATAAGCCGATATAGTTGTTTGAATTGAGACGTAAAGTCCTGCGGCAGTGCATCGCTGCCGCAGGTATGTCTCGAGACCGGAGGAAACTTACAATGAAGCATGTATTGGATTTTTGCGGTGGTACGAAGGACGGTACCTGTGTGGCTTTTGGACATTTTGACGGTATCCACCTTGGCCACAGGGCAGTTATAGAAAAGGTCTGTGCCCATGAGGGGCTTGTACCTGTGATAGTAAGCGCAGACGAGACATTTAAGCCCGTTATATATACCGAGCGTGAAAAGGAAGAACTCCTTAAAGAAACCGGCGTGGAAATAATGGTTTCGGTAAACGCCCGGGATTATGATTCCATGACCGCAGACGAGCTTTGCAGTGCCGTTGCCGGAAAGCTCAACGCAAAGGTGGTAGTAGCCGGAGAGAATATCTGCTTTGGCTCCGATAATAAGGGTATCGCAGAGCTTAAGGCCCTCGGTGAAAAGTACGGCTTTGCGGTTGAGTCTGTTCCCGTCGTTTATCACAATGGCGAAGAAGTATCCACAGCAGCTGTAATGAAGGCAATTGAGGATAAGGATTTTAATAAGATGTCCGAACTCCTTGGCCATGTATATATTATGATGGGAAGGGTCGTCCACGGTAAGGCGGCCGGGCGCAAGCACGGAATGCCTACGGCTAACCTGGGCGTAGCGGCTAATAAGCTGTTTCCTCCTCACGGCGTATATGGCACGCTTTCCATAATAGATGGCAGGTATTACAGGGGCATGACTAACATAGGTCTGCGTCCCTCAGATGACGATATACCCATTGCCACTATAGAGACATTTATACTGAACTTTGACCAAGATATATACGAAAAGGATGTACTGCTTCAGGTTTATGCCTATATCCGCGGAGTGAAGAAATTCTCCGGTGGTCTGGATGAAGTCCGCAAGCAGATCGACAAGGATATTCAGGACGTTAAGTCTTATATGGACGAAGTAGTACGTAAGCTTGGCATTTGATTCGAGAACCTGCTTTTCATAACTATTCTTAACGAGAGAGACAGACGGGCTAAGGCCCGTCTGTCTCAGTCTGTCAAAAAACCCCAGGGTTGATAAGGGGCCGCAGCCCCTTATGTTT
>OLOV01003082.1_pt1 | contig 10513 bp, 10 predicted proteins | sample 1672931 | NCBI WGS metagenome assembly OLOV01 (sample SAMEA3136738, study PRJEB25190) | human gut metagenome | biome: human gut; feature: human-associated habitat; material: faeces | place: Austria | collected 2013
AGAAAACGTGGGCGGGGATATGGAAAAAATATGCTGAAATTAGGCTTAAAATATGCTAAAGAAATATTCGGCGTTAATAAAGTCTCATTAGGTGTTTTTGAGAATAATGAATCAGCTTATTATTGCTATAAGGCGATAGGCTTTGAGGATGTATCTCAAGATGAAATAGAAAAGTATGCTGTAATGGGAGAAGAATGGAATTGCCTTGAACTGGAAATAAACCTATAAAGTAAGATTTAATTTGTAATTGTTTGAGTTTCCGTAAAATGTAATTTCAAATTGCCAGAGTTTTTCTAAAACATCAATCTGCCGGATTTTTGAAAGCTGTTTATAACACGTCTATGAAAATGTGGCTTTGTGGATAAAAACATGGAAACTCAAGAGAGTGAAATAGCAGAAACTCAAGAGAGTGAAATGGCAGTTGAGGAAAACAGCTGTTCGTGTTATAATTTACTTGCTATATTTTGCATTTCAGAATTGGAGAAAGACTATGTCTGAGACTACTGAAAAATGGCCGAATTTAGAAGAAACATCAGAATATTTAGGTGTAACAAAAGACACTATAAGAAATTGGATTAAAAAAACGGATGTACCGGTACATAAGATAGGATGACTTTGGAAGTTTAAATTTTCTGAAGTGGATGAGAGGGTAAAAAGTGGAAACGCAGCATTGTAATGATTAATTGATTTTACATGTGTCCGTTTTATTGTACATAGAATGTAGTATGATACTAAAATATAGGAGATCTTTTACTTTTAGTAGGAGAAAGAATTATGAGTCAAATAAAAGAGTTTAATATATTAGATTTATTTTGTGGAGCTGGCGGATTTTCGTATGGAATGCATAAAAATTCACATTTTAAAACAGTTGTTGCAATAGATTTTAATGAAAAGGCAGCAGATACATTTAAGAAGAATATGCCGGATACAGAGGTGATTGTTGGAGATATTACAGATGATAAGACTAAGGATAGGATAATTATAGAGTCAAAATTAAAGAGCGTAAATATGATTATAGGTGGACCACCTTGTCAAGGATTTTCAATGAAAGGAAAAAAATTAGGATTAAATGATCCGAGAAATTTTCTTTTTATGGAATATCTGAATCTGGTTCAAGAAATACAACCAGAAGTGTTTGTTATAGAAAATGTAAAAAGTTTATTGAATACGGCAGGTGGATGGTTTAAGGATGAGATTCTTAATTATATCCATAAATTAGGATACAAGGTGCAATATGGAGTACTTAATGCAAAAAAATTTGGAGTACCGCAGGCAAGAGAGAGAGCTATATTTATATGTTCAAAGCATAAGGATATTACCTTACCTAAGGGAAATGAATGTATAGTTACAGTTAGAGATGCTATATCAGATTTGGCATATTTACAATCGGCAGAAGGTAAATTTGAACAAGAATATATTACAGCTCCAAAGACTGAGTATCAAAAATTTATGAGAAAAGGCAGTAAGCATTTATATAATCATAAGGCATCAGCACATTCAGAGAAGGCTTTAGAAAAATTGGCAATGATACCAGCAGAAAAAGGAAAAGAGTGTTTACCAGAAGAACTATGGGGAAAACAAAAATTTAATACAACTTGGGGAAGACTTGTATGGGATGAGGTTTCACCAACAATAGATACTAGATTTGACACTCCTTCTAATGGAACTAATTCTCATCCTGAACTAAATAGAGCTATTACGCCTAGGGAGGCAGCTAGGATTCAGAGCTTTGATGACAATTTTGTGTTTTATGGAAGTAAATTTTATATAAGAAGTCAGATAGGAAATGCAGTTCCGCCATTATTAGCAGAAGCAATTGCAGATAGAATATGGGAGATGTATAGAAATGAGTAACAACATTACCTTTGAAGAGAAAAGTTTAGATTATGAAAAGTCTTTGGATGGAGATTTTAAAAAGAATAATGGGATATTTTATACAGATACTGAGTTGGCAGCTAGTATTGTAAAATTTCTTGAAATTTCAGAAAAAGCAAGTATATTAGATCCATGTTGTGGAACAGGAAGCTTTATATATGCATTGCAGCAAAAAGGATATAGTAAAGTTTATGGATGCGATTTTGATTTAATGACAGTTAAAAAATGCCGTGAATTAACGGAATCTAAAAAGATTAAAACAATGGATACAATTGGGCAAAGTGGTGACATAGTATTGAAAAAGATGAAACATAGTAAGTTCGATTATATTATTGGAAATCCACCATATGCTCCATTAGGAAAAAATGTGAGCATTGAAGGAGATGCACATTTTGTAGCAAAAGTTAAAAGTGCAGGATCTAATTTATTTGTAGCAGCTATATATAGAGCATTTGAATTGGCAAAAACGGATGGTATTATATCATTTATTATACCTAAGAATCTTCTGCACATCTCATCATATAAGAATATACGAGAAGCTCTGCTTAAAGAAAAGACAATAATCTCTATAATTGAACTTGGAATACATTTTAAGACTGTCCGAGGTGAACAGGTGGTTTTGACCGTTAAAAATAGTTATGAAGAGAATAATAAGATAAAATTTTATTCATATAATCATGGTGAAATTACATTTATGTCAGAGGTGGCACAAGATTATTATGAAGATGAAATAATAGTATTTACAGATAATGAGGAAGTTCCAATATATGATAAGTTAAAAGATTCATATGAACAATTGGGAGATGTTTGTACTGATACTATTAAACGTGGACGAGATAAATCAGAAAAAGCAATAAGAGGAAAGCAAATAAGAAAATTTGGATTCAAAGATCAAGATGTGCCAGACGATGGTAATCAAATATTTATTCAGAATATTTTTAGTGCTGAAGCAGGAATTACAGCAAGCTTTGGTGGAAATTTGAAACCATCGGAGACGGTAACAACGATAAAACTTAAAAATACGAAAATGTGTAAATATGTTCTGGGATTACTTCATTCAAGAGTATGTAATTATTTTTTAATACGATTTGGATTTAATAATTCCAGACTTACAATCCATACAGATGCTCAATATTTGAAAGGAATTCCTATTGTTATTGATGATGATGCATTTGAAAAAGTAGTATCAATTGTTAATAAAATGGAAACAGTTACATATATGGATGATGAATGGTATAAGCTTAATGAACAGCTTAATGATATTGTCTATAAAATATATGAACTTAATGTTAATGATAAAAATTATATAGAGAAAGAAATGAAAAAAATAAGTGCAAGTAAGTGGTATGGAAAGACAACGTGTACAGCGTAGTCATCAAACAGAGTATAGGAGAAGTATTCGGTGAGCAGAATTGAATGGAAATCTATTGAAGACAAGTATGAAGTAATAGGGTATTTAGCAAAACCTGGCGTTATAGAAAGAATAGAAGCTACTGTACCAGAAGATAAGCTAGATAAGTTTAAAGAAGAATATAAAGGAAAATATTCGGAAGAGTTTCCCTATGTGACAAAACCAAAAAGTAAATATGGATATCAGTTTAGGATATATTTGAGCGACACGGATGGTTGTCCTAGCTGTTTAGTTGATTATTTGGATAACAAATATGGGAACAGAATAAACGATAATCATTTTATTGCAGAACTTGTAAAAGAATATGGATTTAAATTCACAAAGACTCAGCAGAATAGTGAATATATTCATAAATGTGTAATTGAAAAAGCAGTTCAGTTTGAAAAAGAATATTATAAAGGTTTTAATGTGTATACAAATTTTTTGCGGACATTATCAAGTAAACTACTTGATGGGAAAGCAATAATACGACCTAATATTGTACATATAACATCATCTGTAAATAAGCCCACGCATAGAAATACCAAAAAATCAGAAATGATGAAAACATCATTTACTACGGAACAATTATTTCGCTTAGGATGGTTAGGTGAACAATATGTATATAAATTACTTATTAACAGGGATAATAGATTGTTAAAGGCATTACGAATTCAAAAAGCGGATTTAACTGAAATTATATGGCATAATGAAGGCGCAATAGAAAATGAAAAATGGGATGATAAATCTATTGGTAAGGGATGTGACATAGAACTTAAGTTGAATAGTAGGCATTTATATGTTGAAGTTAAAGCAAGTAAAAGAAAAAATGGCTTGTTTACTATGACATCAAATGAAATGCAGAAAATGCGTGATAAGGGTGATGATTATTATATCATAAAAATTAATTGGCTTGAGAAAATAATAAAAAATGAAAGCCCTGATGTATATGTATTTGAATCACCGTATATTAAGTTTTTTAAACCAGAAAAAATGAAAGAAGCTACATTTAGAATAGAAGGTGAAAGTAATGAATAATGAAATGGCATATTTACTAGGAATGATAACTGGTAATGGAGAAATACAAAGAGGAGTTAATGAAACTACAGTTGTAATCGAAATCCCACATAAAAAATTAGAAACGGAATTTCAAAAGGATGTTGCCATATATGTAAAAGCCAGTATTACAGATATAAGGCAAGTACTTGAACCATTGCTTGGAACTTCTTTAATGTTTAATCAAAGTGCAAATGTTTCGTATCTTTCATTTAGTAAATCCAATGAAGATTATTTAATGAGAGAAATTTTACGATACATAGGTAGGGCTACATCACATGAAAATATAAGGATTTCACCAGAAGTGTTTTCATTTACAGAGGATGAAAGAAGACAGTTTATTAAAGGTTTTGCCGATGTGACAGGATATATAAGAAAATCAAATTATTTTTTTGAAAAAGAGATGCATAGAGTGTATTTTGAAATACCTCAAAACTGGGAATTAGTAACAGATTTTTGTAATCTTTTAAAAAGTGTAGATATTCCAGTGCAAAATATTGATTGGGGACATCCTAATATGAGAGATGGCAATCTAAAAAAATATAACGAAGGAAAGCCAAATTTTTGGAAAAAAGAACGCAAGCTGCGCACGCTTGACCCGATGGCGGTGGTCGCCAATTATATCATGCCGACGCGCGGCGGGTCGTCCAATTTTATCCGCGAGTCCGTTGAAATCTCCGCCATGGAGCGCTACATCCGCGAAAAGCGCAAGCAAGGTTATACGAATCTCGGCGTGACGCATGTATTTCTCGCCGCCTATGTCCAGTGCGTGGCGAAATACCCGGCGCTCAACCGCTTCCTGTCCGGGCAGCAGGTCTATTCGCGCGACGACGACATTCAGTTCTGCATGGTCGTCAAGACCTCGATGGACACCTCCGCGCCGGAGTCGATCACAAAGCTTCATCTGAAGCCGACTGACACCATCGATGATATTTACGAAAAACTCAACAAGGGCATCGCTTCCATTCAGGGGCAGGCCATCGGCGGCAGTGACTTTGACAAGACTGCAAAATTCCTGTCCTTTATTCCCGGCGTGCTGTTCAAATTCGTAGTCTGGCTGCTCAAAACCATCGATTACTTCGGCTTCCTGCCAAAGTTCCTGCTGGAGGTCAGTCCGTTCCACGCCTCGATCTTCTTTACCTCCATGGGTTCGCTCGGCATTCCGCCGATTGTGCACCATCTGTACGACTTCGGCAACATGCCCGTCTTCGTGGCCTTCGGCTGCAAGTATCACAAGAACGAAGTGCTCGACGACGGCACCGTCGTGCGCCGCAAGTACATCGACTACACCGTCAACACCGACGAGCGCATCTGCGACGGCTTCTACTACGCCACCACGCTCAAGCACCTCAAGCGCCTGCTGTCCCATCCCGAACAGCTTGACAAGCCCGCCCCCGTTGTCAACCACGACATTGAGTGATTGATATGCAGGACCCGCCCCGAGCAGCTGCTCAGAGCGGGTCCGTCTGTCAGAAAGCATGAAACGCATCTTGAAATAAATCCGGTATGGCGCTGCCCCGGCGCTTGATGGTTTCTGCCTTCCCCACAAAATCATTGGCGCATGGTTCGCCGGGAATGCCGGCGGCCTGTTGTAGAAAACCATCATTTTTAACGTACAAAACGCCCCGAAGCAGCTGCTTCGAGGCGTTCGTTCAATCTGCGTAATCCTTCATTTCCTCGCGGCGTGCGCGGCAGGCGGCAAGCTTTTTGACGCCTGCGCAAATCTCGTCGAGGAAGCCGATGACGACAAGCACGGTGCCGATCACGGCCATGACCGCGCCCGCGATCTTCAGGATGCTTTTAATGGACTTCATACCAGTGCCCTCCTGTTTTTTCTTCAGTATAAGCCTGTCTTTCTGATTTTGCAAGAGGTTTTACGGCTACATTACACGCGGACGATGAAATCGGCCTTTCTAGGCTTTGCGGGGGCAGGCTCCTGCGCGGCGTAGCCGAGGATGCAGTGGCCGATGCCGGCGTAATTTTCGCTCACGCCCCATTTTTTCATCAGCGCCTTGCCCTCCGCGCTTTCAAACTCCTGCCGGGCCCGGTGGATCCAGCAGCTGCCAAGGCCGAGACTGTGCGCGGCAGCCATCATATTGCCGATGACAAGACTGCCGTCCTCGACCCAGGTGTTGACGTTCGTGTCCGCGAACACGACACATACGACCGGCGCGCCGTAGAACGGGTGCGCGTCCGGGTTTCCGAGAATCGTGGCGTTCATCTTTTCCAGCTGCGCGATATCATCCGGATTTTGCAGCACGACGATCTTCCCGGCCTGACGGCCCATGCCGCAGGCAGCATACGTTCCGGCCTCCAGAACGGCCTCCAGCTTTTCCTCCTCGACCGGCTGCGAAAGATACTTCTTGACGCTTCTGCGGGTCAGCAGGCAGTGCAATACTTCGTTCATGACGGTCCCTCCGTTTTATTTTTCTTTTCCCGCGCCTTCCGGGGGCGTGGTGATGTGGACATGGTTGTTGATGTGGTCGATGCAGTAGCAGTAATAGCCGTTGCACTTTGAGCAATAGCGGAATTCGAGGTTCGGATAATCCGTATCCGTCCGGCCGCAGACCGTGCATTTATGCCGGTAGGGCTTCTCACCGGATTTGGAGCGGTAGGAGCCTGCCCAGTTGGGGTTCGGGCGGGCATTTGAGGCGGTGGTGCGGTAATTCTTCCGCTGCCGGTAGCGAAGTGCGTCGGGCAGGATGTTCTTGATATCGCTGCCGAAGAAGAGGAAATAGTTCAAAAGCGGCACGACGGGCAGCAGCCAATAGAACGAGAGGAACGAGGCCGCTTGCAGATACGAGAACACGTTCAGCGCCGTAAAGCCGAGATAGACCCACGCCATGTATTTCATTTTAATGGGGATGAAGAAAAACAGCAGCACCTTTGCCTCCGGCGCGATGGTCGCCACGGCAAGAAACAGACTGAGGTTCAGCGCGGACGCGTCAGCTCCGGAGCCCAGCAGCAGCGCGGCCAGATCGGTCAGCACAAGGCCTGCGAGATAATAAAGGTTGAAGCGGAACGTGCCCCAGTAGCTTTCCAGGATTTTGCCGAACTGATAATAGCAGAACAGCGAAACGGCAGCCAGAAGCAGCCCAACTCCGCCGACGTCATTTAGATAGGTAAAGATGTACGAAAACAGCCGCCAGACCTGTCCGCGCAGAATGGCGGAGCGGCTGAAGCAGAGATAGCTGTAGACGATGTTGCTGGGGTCGATACGCGAGAGCATATAGACCGCCAGATTTCCAATGGCAATGACGAGCATGAGATTCGGAATGCCCTTGCCCCGGTTTTTGAGGCAGAAGCGTTCAAACCGTCTGCGAAGATCCTTCATAGCGTTCACCCTCCTGATGTTCAGGTTTCATCATACCGGCTTCGGTCGGAAAAATCTACCCTGCAAATGTAAACATTCTGTTCTTCTGGAGTATAGGCGCGTTTGACGCGGGATAAACAGAGGAATTTGCCGAAAGAAAAACTTTTCTCTTGACTTTTTCAGCGGTTTTTGTATAATCAGGGTACAACTGAACAGCCTTATCAAGAGTGGTGGAGGGAACGGCCCTATGAAACCCGGCAACCTGCTGCACAGCAAGGTGCCAAATCCGGCGAAGGAATCGAAAGATGAGGGAGAGAACCGTATATCGTTCTGCCCCTCGGGCAGGGCGCTTTTTTATGCCCGGAAAGGAATCAGATATGAACAACAGAAAAATTTTCACCTCGGAATCCGTCACGCAGGGACATCCCGACAAGCTGTGCGATCTTGTCTCCGACAGCGTGCTCGACGCCGTGCTCGAGCAGGACCCCATGGGCCGCGTCGCCTGCGAGACGGCGGCGACGACCGGCATGGTGCTCGTCATGGGCGAGATCACCACGTCCGCCCGCATCGACATCGCCCAGATCGCCCGCAAGGCCATCTGCGACGCAGGCTATGACCGCCCCGAGATGGGCTTTGACGGCCACAGCTGCAATGTCATGGTCGCCATGGGGCGGCAGTCCCCGGATATCGCCATGGGCGTTGACAATGCGTATGACGACGGTACGACCGGCGCAGGCGATCAGGGCATGATGTTCGGTTTTGCCTGCACACAGACGAAGGAACTCATGCCCGCGCCCATTGCCTACGCGCACAATCTCACCAAGGCGCTGACCCACGCACGCAAGTCCGGCCTTCTGCCGTGGCTCCGCCCGGACGGCAAGAGCCAGGTTTCCGTGGAATACGGCCCCGACGGCATGCCCGCCCGCATCGATACTGTCGTTGTTTCCACTCAGCACGCAGACTCCATCGCCATCGACGATCTGCGCAAGGCCGTTATTGAGACGGTCATCGAGCCGAACCTGCCGTCGCGCCTGCTGGACGAGAACACAAAATACTATGTGAACCCGACGGGCCGCTTCGTCATCGGCGGGCCTGCTGGCGACTCGGGCCTTACGGGCCGCAAGATCATCGTCGATACCTACGGCGGCTATGCGGCCCACGGTGGCGGCGCGTTCTCCGGCAAGGACCCCACGAAGGTTGACCGCAGCGGCGCGTACATGGCACGCTATATCGCAAAAAATCTGGTTGCAGCAGGTTTGGCAGACGCTTGCCAGCTGCAGCTGGCCTACGCCATCGGCGTGGCGCACCCTGTTTCCGTTCTCGTCGAGACATATGGAACCGGCAAGATCGCGGATGATAAGCTGGCCCAGCTTGTGCGTGAATGCTTTGACCTGCGCCCGGCGGCGATCATCAAGACGCTTGACCTGCGCCGCCCGATCTACCGTCAGACCGCCGGTTACGGCCACTTTGGCCGCGCGGAACTTGATCTGCCGTGGGAAAAGACGGATATGGTGCAGACTCTGCTTGCAAAAGCGTAAAAAATAGGATATAGTATCCTTGTATGTTTGCATACAAAGGAGCGAAAAAGCATGAAAAAAATCGAGATCATGGGCTGCGGCTATATTGGCCTCCCCACCGCCATCACATTTACGCTGGCGGGCTATGAGGTCTGCGGCTTCGACGTGAAGGATGCCGTCGTGGACACGCTGAACGCGGGCCATATCCATATTGTAGAACCCGGCTTACAGGACGCCATGACGAAGGCCATGGCAACCGGCCGCCTGCACTTTACGACAAAGCCGGAGCCGGCTGACGTCTTTATCATCTGCGTCCAGACGCCCTACCGCGAGACGGAGGAGCACAAGCGCGTGTCCGACATGCGCTTTGTTGAATCCGCCGCAAGGGAGGTCGGCTCTGTTCTGCGCGCGGGGAATCTCTGCGTGCTCGAATCCACCTCGCCTCCCTACTCCACGCGCATGGTGGAGAAGATTGTCTCTGAGGTGTCCGGCCTTGCGCCGGAGCAGTTTATGACAGCGCACTGCCCGGAGCGCATCATCCCCGGCCGGATGCTCATTGAACTGCGCGAGAATGACCGCATCATCGGCTCGAACCGTCCGGAATCGGCGCAATTCGCCAAGGAAATCTATGAAAAGGTCGTCACCGGCGGCACGATCCGCCTGACGGATGATCTGACTGCCGAGATGTGCAAGCTGACGGAAAACACGTTCCGCGATATCAACATCGCCTATGCCAACGAACTCAGCAAAGTCTGCGACCGGCTCGGCATCGACGTGTTCAAATTGATTGAACTTGCCAACTGCCACCCCAGAGTGAACGTGCATTCGCCCGGTGTCGGTGTCGGCGGACACTGCATCGCGGTTGATCCGTGGTTCATCCATGAGAAGTTCGAGGATATTACGCCGCTCATCTACGAGGCGCGTCTTGTCAACGATGGCAAGCCCGCCTGGACGGCGGACCGCATCGCGCGCGACGTGAAGCCCGGCGCAAAAATTGCCGTGCTCGGCATGAGTTTCAAAGCCAACATTGACGATACGCGCGAAAGCCCGTCCGTCCTGTTTGCGAACATCCTGAAAGCGCGCGGCTATGAGGTTCTTGCCTGTGAGCCGTATATTCGGGGCGACGTGGCAGGCTACCACAATTATTCCCTCGAGGAAGCCATGGCGCAGTGCGATTACGCCGTCATTACGCTCATGCACAACGTTTTTAAGGAAAACAAAGCCCTCATCGCCTCCAAACAGTATTACGACTGTGTCGGTCTGATGGAGCAATGATCCCCGCCCGGTTTCCGCGGAAGCCGGGCTTTTTATCTCCAAATCGCCCCCTAAAAATTACAACTCGTTTCCGCAAGTTCACATAAT
>OLOV01003083.1_pt1 | contig 10512 bp, 10 predicted proteins | sample 1672931 | NCBI WGS metagenome assembly OLOV01 (sample SAMEA3136738, study PRJEB25190) | human gut metagenome | biome: human gut; feature: human-associated habitat; material: faeces | place: Austria | collected 2013
CGCACGAGGGACTTGCGGACGCCGCGGCAAGCGGTGAGCCCATGGTGATAATCCTGAACGACAACAACATGTCGATAAGCGAAAATGTCGGCGGTATGGCGCAGGTGCTCCAGAATATGCGCTTGCTGTCCGAATTGCAAATGGTTACAGTTCAGGAAATGCCTGTTTGACCGCAAATGATATCTTACAGTACATTTATGATCTGGCAGATGAAGATACAATTCTGACGGGCTATGCCTCCAGCGATACCAGCAATACTTCAAATGATTAACAGACACAGGGCATCTGCCCTGTGTCTGAGATCACAGAAGAAAATACCAGAAGTCTGGAACATATCTTTGAGGAGGATACAGAAACATGGGCGAAGTGATAGTAATTACATCCGGTAAGGGTGGCGTAGGCAAGACAACGACAGCTGCCAATATTGGCACAGGTCTGGCAATGCTAGACAAGCGGACAGTCGTTGTCGATACAGATATCGGTCTTCGGAACCTGGATGTGATCCTGGGACTTGAGAACCGTATCGTGTATAATCTTGTGGATGTCATTAATGGAAACTGCCGTCTGAAGCAGGCACTGATCAAGGACAAGAGACATCCGGAACTGTTTCTTCTGCCATCTGCGCAGACGAAGGACAAGTCGGCAGTGTCACCGGAGCAGATGATCAAGCTGACAGAGGAACTCAGGGAAGAGTTTGATTTTGTTCTTCTTGACTGTCCGGCCGGCATTGAGCAGGGATTTCGAAATGCGATCGCCGGGGCAGATAAGGCACTTGTCGTAACAACACCGGAGGTATCTGCAATCCGTGATGCAGACCGTATCATTGGACTTCTTGAATCGGAAGATATCAGGGATATCCATCTGATCATTAACAGGCTTCGACCCGATATGATCGCACGTGGAGATATGATGTCCGTAGAGGATGTGATCGAGATCCTTGCCGTGGATCTGATCGGTACGATCCTTGATGATGAGCAGATCGTGATCGCAGCCAATCAGGGAGAACCGCTTTCGGGAAGGAATTCTCAGGCAGAGGAGGAATACCGCAATATCTGCCGGAGGCTTCTTGGTGAGGAGGTTCCTTTTGTAGAACTCAGATCAAAAAAAGGAATGTTTCAGCGAATTGGAGATTTTTTCCGTAAATGATCCATAAGCAGAAGGAGGGGATTTGTATGAAAGCATTTTCGCAATTCAGGAACCGCTCCGCTGATTATGCAAGGAACCGGATGAAGCTCCTTCTGGTTTCAGAGCGGATCGACTGTTCTCCGCAGATGATGAAATTGCTGAAAGATGATATGATCCGCACAGTAAAAAAATACGTATCCATAGATGAAGATGGCGTTGTATTCCGGATCAGCCAGGAACCGCCGGTTCTTCATGCGGATATTCCGGTATATAAGAAAAGGGAATAAGATACAAAATGATTAAACAGTATAAGTTACGATTTTATAATTTCAGACTGGTGATCTTTCTTCTTGCGATCAGTGTGATCGGAATCATTCTGGTTGGAAGTGCCAGAGATGACCTGCGGAGTAAGCAGATGATCGGTGTTATCATGGGACTGATCTTCATGGTGATTCTTTCACTGATTGATTATTCCTGGATATCCAATTTCCAGTGGATCATGTATGGCGCGAACATCGCTCTTCTTCTGATCGTTCGTCTGTTTGGTGATTCTGCAAACGGTGCAGCGCGCTGGATTGATTTTGGATTTATTCGTTTCCAGCCGACAGAGTTGTCAAAGATCATCATTATATTGTTTTTTGCCAGGTTTTTTATGGATCACGAAGAAGATCTGAATACGCCGAAAACACTGGCGAAATCCGTTTTATTGCTGGCTGTTCCACTGCTTTTGATCTATGAGCAGCCGGACCTTAAGAATACGCTTATGATGCTGGCTGTGTTCTGCATCCTGATCTATATTGCAGGACTTAGTTACAAGGTCATAGGCGGAACATTCCTGATCCTGATCCCGTTGATCATCATCTTTCTTTTTATTGTTGTTCAGCCGGATCAGAAACTGATCAAGGACTATCAGAGAGATCGAATCATGTCATTCCTTTATCCTGAAAATGATGAGTACAGTGATGATATTCAGCAGCAGAATAACTCCAAGACAGCGATCGCATCAGGAGAACTGATCGGTAAGAAACTGTCCGGAAACGATGAAGTTACTTCTGTAAATGAAGGAAATTTTGTATCTGAGAACCAGACAGACTTTATTTTTGCAGTTGCAGGCGAAGAATATGGTTTCCTTGGCTGCTGTACGATTATTCTTCTGCTTCTGGCAATCTCGATAGAATGTATCCGGATGGGGCTTCGGGCCAAGGATCTGTCGGGTAAGATCATATGCTGCGGAATGGCGAGTATCGTTTCTTTGCAGAGTTTTCTGAATATCTGTGTTGCGACAGGAATCGCACCAAATACAGGTACACCGCTTCCATTTGTAAGTTATGGCCTGACTTCTCTCGTCAGTCTTTATCTTGGAATGGGGCTTGTCCTGAATGTAGGCTTGCAGAGCAGTGCATACAATAAGGAAATTCGCAAAAAGTCAGTAAATCAGAAAGAGGATTACCTATGAAAAAAGAACAGCCACGTGAGCGCAGAAGAGAAGAGATGCAGGAGAGACCAGCAAGACCTCGTAATACTTCCTCATCCGCTGCTTCCACCAGAAAAAAAGCAGCCCGGTCAGCAAGACCGACAGGAAGTGCTTCACACACTCAGCAAATCAAAGGCAAAAGTGCACGTCCTGTCAGTCCGACACAGGCAAGAAGAAATCCGGAAGCACGTCGGAAAAAACGTCCCAGAAGAAATTTCCTTCCGACTATAGTAACGGTGCTTCTTCTGGCAGTCGTATTGTGTGGAGGAGGGTACTTCTTATTGCAGAAGGGACTTTCTTTTGGCAGACAGGTACAGGCATTTGATATCAATCAGGAATTCCAATATCAGAATACACTTAAGGCAACTTCAAGAGCGGCTTCTTTTGCTGCAGACCTCTGTGTGGTAAGCGGTGACCAGAGTCTGGATTCTGTGACACTGGAGGATGGCCAGGAGGGACTTCTCCTGGATATCAATGACAAATCGGTAATGTATGCAAAGGGTGCTTATGACAAAGTTTATCCGGCAAGTATCACCAAGATCATGACAGCACTCCTGGCATTTACAAATGGAAACATGGATGACGTAGTCACGATCTCAGAGGAGAATGTAACTCTGGAGGAAGGCTCTCAGCGAGTTGGTTTCCAGGTAGGTGACCAGGTAACGATGGATGAACTGGTGCACTGTCTCCTTGTATATTCAGGAAACGATGCCGCATCTGCGATCGCAACGCATGTCGGCGGTTCAACCGAGAATTTTGTTTCTATGATGAATGCTTATGCCGCACAGCTTGGATGTACAGGAACACATTTCACAAATCCACATGGACTGCAGGATGAGAACCATTATACAACACCATATGACATCTATCTGATGCTCAAAGAAGCACTCAAGTATCCTGAATTTACAGAGATCACACAGATGGGAAGCTATACTGCAAATTATAAATACAGCGATGGCTCTGATGCGAGTGTAGTACTGACAGCAACCGACCATTACCTTACAGGAGAAGCAACAGCACCAAAGGGCGTTACGATCCTTGGAGGTAAGACGGGAACCACCAGCAGTGCAGGAAACTGTCTGGCATTGTTATGTCAGAATGAATATGGCAATCCATTTATATCCATCGTAATGGGAGCTTCCAGTAAGGAACTTCTGTATCAGGAGATGAGTTCCCTTCTGGAGAACATCAATACCGTATAATACATGAATGTATAAAAAGAGACAGCCCGGAGAGTTTATGCAGAATGACAGAGCTCTGGGCTGTTGTTTTTATAAAATAAAAAAGTGTGTTATATGAATTAAAATGTTATAGTATGATAAATACACATAACAAATCAAAACCCTCTGCGCTCCGCGCATTAATCAACAAAGACAGCCTGATCCCAACCACTTTACATTTTTCAATTTACGAACAAAAGGACTAAAACCATGACTAAAATGCAAGAATCAAACACTTCAAACCCTATGGCAACAGGAAACATCCCAAATCACTTGCCCAGCTTGCAATCCCGGCAGTGATTGCTCAGATCATCAGGTTCCGGCGGAGCACCACGTGCAGCGATCGCAATGGGAAAAAATGACAATGATCTCGCAGTCGGTGCAATGACGATCATCACAAGCATCAGCCAGCTTGTCACCATGCCACTGCAGGGAATCTGCCAGGGTGGACAGCCAATCATCAGCTATAATTACGGTGCAAGACAGACAGAACGTGTCAAAAAAGCATTTTTTACACAGTTTATCGTATGTATTACATATACGATCTTCTTCTGGATCGTGATCATGCTGATCCCGCTGATCTTCCTGCTGCCGAATTTCTTCTCGAACAAAGTGTTCGCTGTTTTCCTGGCAGAACCGGTAAGCGATATCCTTGCCGCGGCTGTTACCACAATAACCTTTTTTACATTGTTTAACAAAATCCTCAAAAAAGAGGTCAGGTAAATCATTATGAAATCTATTTCCATCTATACCATCACCAGAAACCAGACGCTCGACAATCTTCAGAAACTGGAGCGTCAGTTATCGGGGAGGGGATATTTTCTTCGGATGAGAGAGTGGGAGATGGAGAGCATGAAGGCTCTGACAGAACATCTGGAAGTGCATATTCCTCAGATCTGCTCTCTTCGTTTTTTCTATTCTTTCCAGATTCCAAAGCTTGGAAAGGAATTTGACCTTCTCCAAATCAAAAAAGACCAGATCGTAAATATCGAGTTAAAAAGTGGTGTAGTATCCGATGAGGCGATCTGCAAACAGCTTCTGCAGAACCGATATTATCTGTCTGTGCTTGGAAAGCCGCTCCATTCTTATACTTATATCAGCAACCAGAACCGGCTTGTCAAGCTGACAAAGCATGACCATATCATAGAGGCAGACTGGGAACATCTATGTACAATTCTCCAGAAGGAAAGTCCGGATTATGAGGGAGATATCGAGGATCTTTTTCAGGTAGAACTTTATCTGATCTCCCCGCTTACAGAACCTGCCCGTTTTCTTCGGAAAGAATATTTCCTGACTTCACAGCAGCGTGATATCGAACGGCAGATCCTCAAAAAGATCCGCACAGAACACACCGGCTATTACTGGTTCAACGGACTTCCAGGGACAGGCAAGACCCTGCTGCTCTATGACATTGCCATGAAACTGTCTGTCCGTCAGAGAGTCTGCATGATCCACTGCGGAGAAGCTGCCAGGGATTGGGAGATCCTGCATGAACGCCTGCAGAGGATCGATTTTCTCACCGACAAAGAGCTTGCTAATGAAAGGGAACCCGTCAGCTTTAATTCCTACAGCGCCATCCTGGTAGATGAAGCTCATCTGCTTTCCGCTCCAAAGCTTGACATTCTTCTAAATGCAGTTAATCACCAGCCCGTGATCTTTTCCAGTGATTCCGAGGATATGATCTCTCCTGAGGAAATGGACCAGACCACTATTCAGAAGATAGAACGCCTGCCACAGATCCTGACCTTCCATCTGACTAACCGCATCCGCACCAATGCCGAACTTTCCTCCTTCATCCAGAATATGCTTCATCTGCCAAGGAAAAAAAGTTCCAGATACTATCCGCATATCGAAGTAGTCTGCGCCAACAATGAAAGCGAAACGCAAAACCTGCTTGACGGCTACATTCATCAGGGCTACCAGTACCACCAGACCTCCACACCCGCAGACCTGAACACCGCCGCGGTCCGCGTCACCGACCGTCTCGTCACCGTTCTGGATGAACGTTATTATTACGACACAGAAGGATATCTTCGTTCATCTTTGCGAAACAACAGTGGCAGTTCCGACGTACGGACCCTTTTTCACCTTCTGAACCAGACAAAGGAAAACCTGTCACTTATCATAGAGAAAAATGAATCTGTGTATGAAATTCTTCTTGAGATTCTGCAGGTGCACAGAAAATGATCTATCATTCAGACAAAGAGTGGAGTTTTAAAAGCTTCACTCTTTTTTTGCCTCTTATCCCAATCTTACAAGAATGTAAGTTGCATCCCGCCTCATCCCGCACTATACTGGATTTAATAACACAGAAACCAAAGGAGACAACATGAAACACATATTACTGGTCGAAGATGACTTAAGTATGTTAAATGGCTTATCCTTTGCCATTAAGAAACAGGGCTATGCTCTTGATATCGCCCGCACCAGAGATGAGCAGAAGCAGTTATGGACGGAAGATAAATACGATCTTGTTTATAAACAACATCTCCATAAGTGTTTCCGCCCACACCAGACAGTATGATGCCATACGGGCAGTCGGAATGGATGACCGGCAGCTTTTTCGCATGATTGCCGCAGAAAGTGCCACCTATTCTAACAGCCTGCAAAGTGGAAGAAAAACTTGACGAACCTTAAATTTTCCCTTATAGTTGATAATTGATACAAAATTAAAAAATTAATTTAGGGGGAAGTACAAAAACGACATGTTATTTAATTCTTACATATTTATATTTGTTTTTCTTCCACTGACACTTGGTAGCTATTATGGACTGCATAAACTCGGAAAACCAGTCTTTGCAAAGGTTGCATTGATCCTCATGTCTTTCTGGTTTTATGGCTATTTCAATCCAAGTTATCTGTGGATCATGTGCAGCAGTATTGTTATCAATTATCTGTTGTCTCAGCTTTTGCAGCGCAGATGGGGGGGCACAATATCGAAAGGACAGCTTGCACTTCTGAAAAAGGCACTGCTTGGTATTGGTCTGATATTCAATCTTGGTCTGATATTTTATTTCAAATACTATGATTTCTTCGTAGATAATCTGAATAAAGTTTTTTCCACGGACTTCCAGTTAAAGAATATCGTCCTGCCACTGGGTATCAGCTTTTTTACCTTCCAGCAGGTTTCTTATATGGTTGATTCTTACCGCGGAGAAACCAAGGAATACAATTTTACAGATTACGCATTATTTGTAACCTTTTTCCCGCAGCTGATCGCGGGTCCGATCGTTCTGCATAACGAAGTCCTTCCACAGTTTGAGGACAAAAACAACTGGAAGATCAACTGGGACAATATGGCGCGCGGTTTGTATATGTTCGCAGCCGGTCTTGTCAAAAAAGCTGTGATCGCCGACACCTTAAGCGGATCTGTTTCATGGGGCTACAGCCACCTTGGCAGTGGACTTACATCCATGGATGCGATCCTTACAATGCTTGCCTACACTTTCCAGATTTATTTTGACTTCAGTGGATATTGTGATATGGCAACGGGTCTGGGATATATGTTTAATATCCATATCCCAATGAACTTTAATTCACCATACAAAGCGCTGTCTGTCGTAGATTTCTGGAAACGCTGGCATCTGACACTGACCAGATTCCTGCGAACCTATGTGTACTTTCCGCTTGGCGGAAGCCGTAGGGGAACTGTCCGGACTTATATAAATATCATCATTGTATTCCTTGTCAGTGGTCTCTGGCATGGTGCGAACTGGACCTTTATTTTCTGGGGATTTCTGCATGGAATAGGAAATGCACTTACCAGAATGTTCCGGAAACAGTGGGAGAGCATGCATGTAGTCCTTCAGTGGGCTTTTACTTTTCTGTTTGTAAATATAACATGGATCTTTTTTAGGGCTGATTCTATTTCTCAGGCATTTACATTTATCAAAAGAATCCTAAAATTCCAGAACCTCAATCTCCATGCTGCATTTTTACAGACTTTTCAGTTAAAGGAATTCTACTTGATTTACAGTCATATCCCCGTACTCAATAAAATCATGGCTTTCATCCGTGGTTCAGATGCCCTGATTCTGCTTGGCGGAATGTTGTTCCTGTGTCTTAATTTCAAAAACAATCAGGAAATGAATTTCCGTCCAACCACTAAAATGGCGGCAGTGACTATACTCTGTCTGGTCTGGGGAATTTTTACCCTTTCCGGTGTATCAGAATTTCTCTACTTTAACTTTTAGGGAGCAATACTATGAACAGTAATAAATTTGTAAAAACTGTACTCGTGGGAACGGGCACACTCCTGATCCTCGCAGGTGGCATGACAGCAGTGATCGATCCTTTTTTTCACTATCATAAGCCTCTGAAACAGTTGGAATATCCTCTTGAGCGAGGAAAAGAACGATATCTGAATAACGGTATCATCCAGAATTTTGATTATGATGCTGCAATCACAGGCACTTCTATGATGCAGAATTTCAAGACTTCACAGTTTGATGACCTGTTTGGAACGCATTCTGTCAAGGTAACCCTTACTGGTGATACCTATTGGGCAATCGATGAAGAAATCCGTACCATATTTGACAATAAGTCTGATATTAAATATATTTTCCGCTGTCTGGATTATAATAAGATTTTTGATGACAAGTCCGATTACAATTATGACAATGTTCCAACTTATCTGTATGATAATAATATATGGAACGATGTCCAGTATCTTTTTAACAAAGATATCTTTATAGACAATACGCTTGGTGTTATCAAATACACACTTCATGGCGAAAAAACACCATCCATGGATGAATACAGTTCCTGGGCAGCAGATTATCCCGTCGGAACAGACTACGTACTCCAAACCTACTCTGTTCCAACAAAAATCGAAAAACAGAAGAAGTTTTCAGAGGATGATGCCAAAACTGTCCGTCATAATGTAGAGGCGAATGTTCTTGATATGGTAAAAGCTCATCCGGAAACTACGTTTTATTTCTATACGCCGCCATACAGTGCAGTCTGGTGGTATAAGCTTAAATGCTCCGGAAATCTGGAACGTTATTTTGAAGCAGAAAAGCTGCAGGCAGAACTGCTTATGGAGTATGATAATGTGAAGCTTTTTTCCTTTACGGATCTGTTCGGGCTTACCTGCGATCTTGATAATTACAAAGATGATACTCATTACAGTGAATCGATCAGCGAAAACATCATTAACTGGATTTATGATGACAAGGGACTCATGACTCCTCAAAACTATGAATCACGGATACAGAAAATGCTGAATTACTATCTTGATTACGATTATTCCCGTTCAGGAATCCCTCTGGTACAGGAAAATTGAATCCTTTTCTGTGCCACACTACAATATTAATGAAACTTTCACAAAAACTTGCAATTCTCTATTGAAATTTGATACAAAATACACTATAATACAAACATATTAATTATCGTATTTGTTCAAAATTAATATCATATTGTGTCTAAGGAGGAAAACAGGATGGTTGAACTGATTGTAGGAAAGAAAGGCAAGGGCAAAACAAAAGTACTGTTAGACAAAGTGAACGGCGCAATTAAGGATGCAAATGGCAGCATTGTTTACTTAGACAAGAGCACGAAACACATGTATGAACTGAACAACAAGGTTCGTCTGATCGATGTTTCTGTATATCCGATCAAGAACGCCGATGAATTCGTTGGTTTCGTATGCGGAATCATTTCTCAGGACCACGATCTTGAGCAGGTATATCTCGACAGTTTCCTGACAACCGCTAAATTAGAGGGACAGGATGTTTCCAATACTCTGGAACAGCTTATCGCAGTTGGTGAGAAATTCAATGTAAAATTCATCATCAGCATGTCTCTTGACAAGGAAGAAGTTCCGGAAGCATTCCAGGATAAGATTGTGACTGCATTATAATTACGGTTTCATTAAATTTTACATAGGATATGGGGATGAGAAGAACTCTGCTGGCTGGCAGGGTTCTTTTTCTGCGCACCATTTTAGTTACCATAAGTATGATTATGTAATCTAAATAAATATTAAGATGAAACCGTTTGACATCCCCTGGTGAGCGGGTTATAATATGACCGTCAATAAAATTCAATTATACAAAGGCAGGTGAACAGAATGGATAGTTGTGATTCTCATGGGCGAAGTACCAGCATAGGACGGGAACCGGAAAATATGCAGGATGACGGCCATCCTTCTGTCCTGCTTTAATCTTAAATATTTTCCCTTCTTATCCTATGAAAACCCGAAGTAAGACACATGATCCAAACCAGTTTTGAAACGTAATTCTCTGGTTCTTTTTTCGTGTGCTTTTACTGCCCTGTGAGGGTTCCAACATGCTTTTTCGCACCGACAGCACGCATGTTTTTTTCTGCTGTCAAAAAAAGAATGGAGGATAACGAAAAAATGGAAAAACGAGTACAGGATTATACCCAGGAGATCCTGGATACAATCCGCAGTAACTCTTCTCCGGCTGTCATGGGCAGCCGCCTGGAAGATTACCACGAAAATGACCTGGCAGATGTTCTGCCGCTTTTAACGGTTCCGGAGCGATGCAAACTGTACCGCATTCTGGACACGGACATGCTGTCCGATATTTTTGAGTATGCTGAATCCGACAACGTAGCCGAGTACCTCGAAGAGATGGATGTCAAAAAAGCCGCTTCCATCCTCTCCAAAATGGAGACTGATGCACTGGCCGAGGTTCTGCAGAAACTCGACAAAGCAAAGAAAAAACTTCT